>Ga0207096_1160_pt1 | contig 12816 bp, 11 predicted proteins | sample Alteio_BWMinHeat_86_FD_153547 | JGI IMG/M metagenome (GOLD analysis project Ga0207096, IMG submission 153547) | Enriched cells from forest soil in Barre Woods Harvard Forest LTER site, Petersham, Massachusetts, United States -... | ecosystem: Environmental > Terrestrial > Soil > Temperate forest >...
CTTCAAAGAAGCGCTGGCAGGTTTTTAAAAATCCCCGAGGACGAGCTGCCAAAGGTTATAATCCCAATATCATTGAAGATATGTATGTGGATGAAATGTCGGCCTTCCTAAAAGCAATACGGACAGGAAAACCGTTTGAAAATACCCTTAAAGCTGATGCGGCGGTTTTAGGCATACTCGAAGCTTCTGAGTGTTCAGGCGCCGGTAAGACCATCAACAATAGATAAGGGGCCTTGATGAAAGCCTTGAAGTTTTTAGAATCAGCCCATGACCCATCCATCGATGACAAGTTCCACCAATTGAATGCGGGGAATATTGGCAATGTCATTTATTGGTGGAAATTTTTTGAAATGGTTTCGGGTATTGATGGGGATGTTGTTGAGTGCGGTATAGGAAGAGGCAGGTCTCTTCTTGTTATCTTGGCCATCAATTGGTTTTTGGCCAAAAAAGAAGGGGGCCAAAGGCGTGTTTTTGGCTATGATAGTTTTGAAGGGTTTCCTGAGCCGACGCTGGAAGATGCTTCCAAAAGGGCCCCTAAAAAAGGAGAATGGTCACGTTCCCCCAGCGGCAAATATAAATACTCCATTGATTTTATTAAAATGGTCTTATCGAAGGCAGGTCTGCCTGTTGCCCGTCTACCGCTTGTCCTTACAAGAGGCTTTTTTTGTGATTCTTTAAAAAAACATCCTGACAGGCCCATTGCACTACTGCATTTGGACGGTGACCTTTACCAATCTTACAAGGACTGCTTAGTTAACCTTTATGAGAAGGTCGCCCGCGGAGGGGTCATTGTCTTTGACGACTTTCAAGGCAGAAGGCCTCAATTAGATGCTTTCCCGGGTTCACGGCTGGCCATCAAGGAATTTCTTGGGAAAGAATATAAAAATTTGAAAATGAGCGTTGGTGGCACTTTTTATTATGTCAAAAGACGGTGATGATTTGAAAAAAAAAGCGGAAAAATGACATGCCTTTCACATTTTTAAAGACACGTATCCCTGAGGTCATTCTCGTTGAACCTGCCATCTTTTCAGATCCCCGTGGTCATTTCGTGGAACTTTTCAAAGCATCCGAGTTTCAGGCCAACGGCATCTCCATGGCTTGGGCACAGATCAACACCTCATGGTCAACAAAGCATGTCCTGCGGGGGCTGCATTTTCAACTAAACCCCGAAGCCCAGGCCAAGTTCATCGGCGTTTCTTATGGGGAGATTTTTGATGTTGCGGTGGATATTCGGCGCGCGTCTCCCACGTATGGTCAGTGGGTGGCTGAACGTTTGTCCGGTGACAATAGAAAAATGTTGTTCGTGCCTGAGGGGTTCGCCCATGGTTTCTGTGTCCTTTCAGATGAAGCGGAGGTTGTTTATCACTGTTCCAATGAATATGCGCCAGGCTTGGAGCGCTGCATTCGTTGGGACGACCCCTCAATCGCCATCTCCTGGCCTGTCAAGGGGCCTATCTTGTCTGCGAAGGACTCCAAGGGTGTATTTTTATCCGAAGTGGAAAATAATTTTTAACAGATGCAGCCAAATCCCCGGAATTATCCGCTAACGTTTATTAAAGACAACTCGACCGTTATTGTCGGCACCATGCTAGTCTATTTGAGGGGCATGATCCTAATGCCTATCATCATCAAGACAGCAGGTGTCGCGGTTTACGGCGGCTTTGTGCTTTTGATGTCCATCCTTGGTATTATTTTTGGAGTTTCTTCATTCGGTGTCGGGTTTAAAGCGAAAAGGCTATTGCCATCGGCCGCGCTGATGGCCGGCCGCGGCGAGCTTTTTTACAGGCAATTTTTATTTCAGTTGTTTTCGATACTCTTTTTATCATTTGCTTTCATGCTTTTAAACAGGCAAATAGGCGTAAGTATTTTTAAAAATGAGGTCAATTATTCTGCCGGCATCATTCCACTATATCTTTTTTGTTATTTATTGTATTCTCAGGCTTCGGACTATTTTCGGTATACTTCCAGGATCAATGCTATGACAATAGCAACGGTCATTTTTCCGTATTTGAATATCGGGATTGTCTTATTGTTTTTGTTTTTTTATAAGTCTTTAAATATAAATTTTCTCATTTTATCAGAAACTTTTTCCGCTTTATTGGTCGCCATGCCCTGTTTTTGGACCATTTTCAGCGAGATCGGGGTAAGGGCATTGCCTTATCCTGTCAAAGACATCGTCGACGATATACGGTTAGGTTTTCCTTTGGTTCTCGGGTTTATCGTTGATTTCGTATTGGCCGGCAGCGATCGTTATTTTATAGCTTTTTATTTGAGTGTCGCGGCCGTGGGATATTATAATCCTGCCTACGCGATAGGTTCCTTGATTATCTTTGTGCCAAAGGCCATGGGTACTGTTCTTCCACAACTGATGTCAAAAGCCTCGGACCAGAAAAGCGAATATGAGGCCCAAAGGATGATGGATTATGCCATTAAAATATTCCTCCTTTTGGCAATCCCGTTTATTTTTGCAAGTATGGTCACCGCAAAAGCGGTATTGACTTTCTTGGCCAATGCTGATGTGGCCCAAAGGTCATTTCTAGTTGTCCCTATCGTTGCTTTAGGGACTTTATTTTACGGGTTGAATCTCATCCTTTCCAATGCCCTGTTTGTTCACATGAAAACCAAGGAAATGTTTAAAATGAATTTATTGGCCTCGGGCTTTAACATGCTGGCCAATTTGATCCTGCTTTATTTTATCAGGGATATTCTCGTTGCTGCCATAACCACTTTTCTGAGTTATCTCATTGCCTTTATTTATATCAACAGGACCGTCGGCAAGATATGGGTGGTGGATTATCAAATCGAAGTGGTGGCCAAGTCTGTCCTGGCATCATTACTCATGACCGCTGTTCTTTGTTTGATTTCAGCCCAAAGCGGCCAAGCCGACACCATCATCACCCTCATTGGCCAATTAGTTTTAGGAACCTTCGTTTACCTTGCGGGCATCTTTGGTTTGAGGGTATTTTCAATCAAGGAATTAGAGTTTGTTAAGAGATTTTTGGTCAGGTAGTCGAAGAGGGCAAGATGATAGGTAATGAAAACATATTGATAATTTGCCGAGATTTAAAATCAGCGCACACGTTGGCTCATTTCAAGCCCCGGCCTCAAGCCAGGTATATACTGGCATCGGACGACCCAAGGATGCGTGAAATAACAAAAGATTTTCCATGGGTTAGTGGGACCTGTTGGATCGAACGCATGGAGTCGTTCTATCATGTTGCAGAAGATGTGATAGGGTTAACGGAAATAGTGAATGGATGGTTAAAAAGCCTGGCTGACAGCAAGCTGGGTCTTGGCAAAGAACTGTTTTTTTTTACGCGTTGCGTTGAAGGCGGTATGACTTCACAAAGGATTCAAGACGCGCTCCTATTGATCAGGTCTTATTATTTTTTATTCGACAAGTATAAAATTAACAGTGTTTTGTTAATTAGCCAGCCGGGGATGGGATGGGAAGACGATGTCTTGGTCGAGGCCGCCCGTGCTAGAAAGATTGATGTTAATATCGTCCTAAGAAATTCTCCAGGAGCGTTGATCCAAAGGGCGCTGGCAACCATCAAGGTGTATGCAAGAGCAGGATACTACGCCGCTAATGTCCTGAGGATCGGCCTGGTCAGCCGTTTTAAGCATAAAAAATTAAAGGCTGCTGATAACGAGATCATTTTTCAGTTGTGCTCTTCAAGTTACAAGCATGTCGAGAACGCTATTCCCTTGATGAAGGCGTTAAAACTTAAAGGGTATGATGCCCTGGCCCTTTGCTGGCATTCCGCTGAAAAGTACACGAGGCACACGGGGGCTGATCAAATTCGCGAGCAAGGGCTTAAGGCCCATGAATTGGAAAGTAGGTGTTCCTTTTTTGACGTATGGAGGGGCATCACGGGGGCATTGCGGACATGGAAGAAGGCCAAGGCCAAATCCCAAGGATTTTTGTCCCTTCAGGGGCTTCACTACCAGTCTGTGCCCTTAGGGAGAATTCTTTGGCCATCGATCCGGTTTTTTACCATCGTCGATATATTCCAATCCTATGTGCTTTACAAGGCATTGAAAGAATTTTTTAAATGCCATGCTCCGCTGGCTATAAAGTTCTGGGGAGCCGCGGCATTACGGGAAGGGTACTTGGCCAGGATTAGTTTAAGCCCAAAGAACAGGCCCCTGGTGTTCTTTTACGCGTTGGGGGCCATCTATAACGGGCCTTATGATGAAATAGAAAGCCATATAGACTTGATGTTTGTTGCCGGAGAAATCCAAAAGAAGATCGCTATCAAAGCGAATAATGTCCCAGCTGACCACATTCAAGTTTGTGGTCAGTCGAGATATGAAGGTATCCAAGGTTTTAAAAATTTGCACGATCGCGCCACATCTCGAGGTTTCCTTGGGATACCGGACGGCTATTCCATGCACGTGCTTTTTGATTCTCAATATATCATCAGAGGGTTTATATCAGTCGCAGAACAGGCGATGACTTTAAACGCTCTGTTAAATTTTGCGGCAAAGTATCCGTCGGCGGCACTGCTGGTAAAGCCCCATCCTTGCCATCATCGAGGCCTTGTGGAAGAACTGATCCATCGCAACAACCATTTGAAAAACGTCTTTTTGATAGATCAGGGCATGCTGCCGTATCATGCACTCAATGCCGCGGACATTTTGATCACTAAATTTTCCACGATCGGCATTGAAGCCATGATTTTTAATTGCCCTGTCATCAGTTGCGCCTTTGACGGTGAGGCCCGATTTAAGATCTTTGAAGATGCCGCTGATTATATCTATAATTTAGGGGACCTTGAGGAGCTGTTAAATAAATTAATGACAGACCAAGGTTTCAAACAGCGCTGGCAAAAAGAACACCATTATAAACAAAAGACATTTCTTGCAGAATATTTATGTGAGTCACATCTTTCACCATCGGCCTGCCAGGCCGAGGTGTTAGATAGGCGCCTTAAGGCAAAAGGCTAAAAGACCCCTTTATTCTTTTTAGGATTGATGGGGACAATATATTTGATTTTACCAGACACAGGCAATCTGGTGCTTCCCCAGCAATCGATGATTGTCGTTGGTTTTTTGATAGGCCTTTGATGGACCACATTATATGACGGGGAATCGCTGGTAAAGACCCAGCAATGGGAAGCATCGAGACATTGAGCCAAACAAGACGCATACCTGATTTTGTTTCCAAAGAGCTCACGGACAAGAGGCATGGCTTGAATATCGTAAACCACCACCTTTAAATGCCTCGCAAGGCAGCTTTTGACAATCGTGATACCAGTCGACCCCTCCAGAACGGTGGTACGTGGTTTGTAAGATAACCCGACCACAGAAACCGTGTCACAACCGGCTGGGAGATTTTTAAATATTTCTTTGACGATGCGCGCTGTATGATCATTATTGATTTTGTCCGTTGCTTGGGCAAGTAAGGGGCGGATTTTATTTTTTTTCGCGAATGCGGCAAAGGCCCTATTGTCCCTGGGGAAACATGGTCCCCCGAAGCTCAATCCCGCTTTTAAATAATAGGGGGAAATTCTTTTATCATGACCAAGGGCAGTGGCTATATGGTCAATATTAGCTTGGGGGATCTTGAGGCAGATATCGGCAAGGGTGTTAATAAAACTGATTTTCATGGTGATATAACTGTTTAAACTGATCTTTGTGATCTCAGCACTGGCAATTGACATTCGGGCACAATAGGGGGCCTTATTATATAGGCCTTTCTTGAAGTCTATGAGGATACTGCCGGTTTTTTCGCTGCTTTGACCGACAAGATCAAGGTCAGGCCCCATGAAGTCCCGTATGACGGACCCAAGGGCCACAAAAGCAGGGTTGTAACAAACGCCAAATCCGCTGTTTAGATTTCTCCTGGAATATTTTTCGATGAGCGGGATTAGCTGTCCGTCTATGGAACCTGGAGAAACAGTTGAGACAATGACAAAGGTATGATATGCTTTATCACTAGATTTGAGATGACTGGCCAAAGTGGTCAGCGTGGTCTTTAAATACCGGTTATCAAATTCTCCATTGCCCAGGCTTGGTGTCGGCAGGACAAGGAGAGTGATGTCCGTATTTTGGATAGCTTGAGCGTAATCACTGCTGATGTCCAGTTGAGGTCGAACGCGTTTTAATAAGGGCAAAAGTCCCGGTTCTTCAACAAGAGGTCTGCCTGATTTAATGGCGTCAACGCACTTTTTATCGTTGTCTATGCCGGTTATTTTAATTCCTTTGCTGGCAAGGCATGCGCCGAGGCACAGGCCGAGTTTGCCCAATCCCACTATGGAGATTTTCTTTTCCATTTCTTGAGTATACTAAATCAAGGGTCAAAATTGTGAGAAATATGAAAAAAATTCTTGTCACCGGGGCCGGCGGTTTTATCGGCCACCACCTTGTCACTTCCTTGAAATCAAAGGGCTTTAGTGTCATTGCCGTCGACCAAAAATTACCGGAGTTTGAAAAGACCAAAGCAGACCGCTTCATTATTCACGATATCCGCACATCCTCCAGAGGCTGGGAAGATTTATTTCAAGGGGTGGATGAAGTTTGGGCCCTGGCTGCTGATATGGGTGGCATGGGCTTTATTTCTAAAAACCATGCGACTATCATGCGTGACAATACGCTGATCAATATCAATACCCTTGAAGCCTCCCGAAAAGCCAGGGTGAAAAAATACCTATATACATCCTCTGCGTGCGTTTATCCAGACCATTTGCAGACCCGGGAAAATGCTGATCCTTTAGCAGAGACCCAAGCCTATCCGGCCAACCCAGCGGAGGGTTATGGATGGGAAAAACTTTATACGGAAAAAATGTGCCAATATTACCATGAAGAATACGGTATGGACATGAGGATTGTCCGTTTTCATAATATCTACGGCCCCCTGGGGACTTGGCAGGGCGGCAGGGAGAAGGCGCCTGCCGCGATGTGCCGTAAGGTTGCCCAGGCCATCAGGGACAAAAAAGACCATATCGAAATTTGGGGAGACGGACAGCAAACCCGGACATTTTGTTATATCGATGATTGCATCAAGGGCCTTGAGCTGATTATGGGTAGCGCATATCATGGCCCCCTCAATTTAGGACGTGATGAGATGCTTACCATCAATGAGCTTGCCGACCAGGTGATGAAGGTTGCCGGGGTTCGATTGAAGAAAGTCCATATTGCCGGTCCCCAGGGTGTCAGGGGCAGGAATTCAGATAACGCGCTGTTAAAAAAGATCATTGGATGGAGCCCGGAAATTGATATTGCCACGGGATTAAATTCCACCTATCAATGGATTGAAAGCCAAATTTTAAGCAATGTTCTCACCGTCTAACCCCAATCCAACAAAGAGCGGTAATATTTCAAGAAGCAAGAGCCACGTGACAGCCTCGCAACGTGAAAAGCTTTTGTGCCAAAGGCCGGCGACCATTTGGCTGACAGGGTTAAGCGGGGCGGGAAAATCAACAATTGCATTTGGGTTGGAAAAGAAATTGATGGATATAGGGCGTTTTTGTTGTGTCATCGATGGTGATAATGTCCGTCATGGGCTAAACCGTGACCTTGGGTTTTCCCATGAGGACCGCAGTGAAAATATACGCCGTGTTTCAGAGCTCGCGCATTTTTTGAATGAAGCGGGGGCCATTGCGATCACCAGTTTTATTTCTCCCTACAGGGATGATCGGCAATTGGCCAAGCGGATCATCGGTGAAGACCGTTTCATTGAAGTATTTGTGGACGCCCCCATCACCGTTTGCGAAAAACGGGACATCAAGGGCCTTTACAAAAAAGCCAGGGCTGGATTGATCCAGGAATTTACGGGAATCAGTGCTCCTTATGAGCCTCCCGAGGCCCCCCAAATCCATCTAAGAACAGACGTCCATAGCGCCGATGAAGTCATTTCAGATGTTTACAAGCAATTAATAAAAAAAGGTTTTCTACTAATGAACATGGATTGCAGCATCGGACTTTGATAAGGGGACATGAACATCAATGATAAACCGGTTTTAGTTGCCAACCTTGCACGTACAGGGCAAGGTTGGCTTAGTTTTATGCTTTGCTATATCCTCAATGCCAAGTTTGTAGAGCCTTATTGCCTGTTGAGGGGAATCGTTTATTCAGCAGACCCCTATATTGTAGAAAAGACGAGTGGAAACCTGCCTTCAAGAAAGCAAACCCAATATTCCTTGATCGTAAAAACACATCAATTGCCCGACCCGTTTTTTAGCCTTACGGACAAGGTCATCCTCTTGTCAAGAGACCCGAGGGATGTCGCTGTTTCCGCTTATGCCCGATATAGTACGGTACAAAAAACCGGTACAGACCTGATAGCCCAGGACCAAGGGGCTTCTATTGCGCGTACGCAAAGGCGTTATTATCTCCAGCAAGTCAAGGAATGGTTATGGTCTAGAAAATTGGTTTGCTTTTTTCTAATAGCCTGCCGGTGGAAAAAATTTTATGAGGGATGGGGAGACATCACGATCTGTTTGAGGGTGACTTATGAAGAATTGTCCAAAGACCCCAAAACGGTATTGTTAAGAATTTTAAAATACCTTGAAGTTGAGGCTGATGAGGGGTTAGTGGATGATGCCATCCGTAAGTTTTCTTTTGAGGCCCTTTCAGGAAGGAAGAAAGGGGTTGAAGATAAAGGGAACACCTCCTTTAGAAAGGGCATTGTTGGAGACTATAAAAACCATTTTAATCCGTTTTATCAATACATGTTTGATGTGATATGCGGGAAAGCCGCGAGGCAATGGGGATTTATGGGAAGGGGCGAGTGATGATCAATATATTCCAGCCGTCATTGGGACAAGAAGAGCTGGATGAGATCAAGAAGGTATTTGAGTCCAACTGGATCGGAAAAGGAGATTGGGTAAACCTGTTTGAAAAAAATTTTTCTGAGTCTTTGGGCTCAGATCCCCAGTATTTTATTTCCACGACCTGTTGTACCGAAGGCATTTTCCTTTCTGCCGAATTATTCGATTTTGGCATCAATGATGAAGTCATTGTCCCCTCCATCAGTTTTATTTCCGTGGCCAACTGTGTGGTTTCTAAAGCTGCGACGGTGGTATTTTGCGATGTGGACAAACATTCGCTCAATGCAAGGGCGGAACATATCGAAGAAAAGCTGACTCCGCGGACAAAAGCTGTTTTTCTCAACCATTATGGGGGTTTCCCCTGCGCGATGGAGCCGATCATTGGTTTATGCCGTAAGCACAACATTACCCTTATTGAAGACAGTGCTTGTGCGGTAAAGAGTTTTTATAAAGGAAGGGCCTGCGGGACATTGGGAGATATGGGGCTGTGGTCCTTTGACGCGATGAAAGTTTTATGCACGGGTGATGGAGGGATGATATATCTTAAATCCAAGGAGCTTATGCAAGCTGCCCGCGAACAGTTTTATTATGGGCTTGCCGGCAGGCAAACCAGCGGTATGGATGCCTCCAGCAGGGGCAGTCAACGCTGGTGGGAGTTTGAAATAAACCGGCCAGGCAGAAGGGCGATCATGAATAATATAACCGCTGCGATCGGCTTGGCCCAATTAAGAAAACTGGACAATTTCATCGCCAGAAGAAAAAAAATATATGAGATTTATGAGCAAGAGTTGCGTCCTTGCAGCTGGTTAAGGACCCCGCCCGCCTCGGAAAAAGAATGCAGCTCATCCTATTATTTTTTCTGGATTCAATTAGAAAAAAGAGATGAATTGGCCAGGTTCCTTCTCGATCACGGCATCTATACCACTTTCAGGTATTGGCCACTGCATATGGTCAAATATTTCAAACAAGATAAAATGAAATTGCCCAATGCTCACAAGATAAGCCAAACGACCCTTAATATTCCTCTCCACCAATCCTTGTCTGATGAGGATGTTTACAAGATCATTGGGTTAATCAAGGAATTCGGGAGCCGTTAAAGTTAAAAAATCCATGTGCATAAATCAATTTATCGCAATCATGGATGTTAGGCTGGGTCTTGTCCCTATGAAGGTAGAAGCCTATATCAACAATGATCAATTGTCCCCCGGTCGCGGTGTATATTCGCGTGAAGAATGGGGGCAGAGGCGTTTAAAAGGCTATAATAGGGCGGGTGAAAACTTGATTGAACTATCATCGGATGAAAAATTTCTGAGTAGGTGTTTTGGGCTTGAATTCAGGAAATTTATCACTGGGGTCCGCTTGACCAAGGCGTATGATTTCTCATCAGCCCGTCATCTCATGGAAATAGGGTGCGGGGAGATGATCACTGCTTATGCTGTTTCCTTGGCGCTGCCAGGGGTGAAATTGACCGCCCTGGACTATGACCCTGTGATCATCAAGGCAATGGGTAGATTGCCGGTCTTAAAACATATTGAAAAAAAGACAATGGACATCAATGCGTTGACCCCCGCTTGTTTGTCGGGCATCGACGTGGTTTTTGGCGTCGATGTTTTTTATACCTTGGATGACGCCCAGATCACTGACTTTTTTCATTGCATAAAAATAAGCCGAGCGAAGCTGATCATAGCGAGCAGTCAGATCATTGGGCCGCTGCGTTATTTTTCATTTCATTTCAAAAATTTTTTAAAAAAAACGCGCGACAGTTCCTACGTAAAAATGGAAAAGAAGGGGTTAATCAGGGGACATGGCTGGAAGAGGTCGATTGGGCATTATCAAAGATTGGCAGGGCTATGCGGCCTTAAAGCCCGTTTAATAGACACCCCTTCGCTGGAAACATGGCATGCGGACACCTATAGTTTTATCCTTGTGGAATGACCCCTTTTTTCTCTATTTTAGTACCCTCGTACAACCGGCCGGAATATATATCCGAGAGCCTCGATTCCATCCTGGCCAACGATTTTGGTGATTTTGAGATCATTATTTCAGACGACCATTCCCCGAAAATCGGGGAAATTGAAAAGGTCCTTGAGCCGTACCTGAAGAACAAAAAAATATCATTTCATCGCCAGCCACAGAACCTCAGGGAACCTGGCAATAAAAATTTCCTCGTCAACCAAGCCAGGGGCAAGTTCAATATCATCCTGGGGGATGATGATAAATTATATCCGTATTCGCTCACAAAGATCAAGGAGTGCATTGAGAAAAACCCTGGGTATGGTCTTTATGCTTTGGGCTATACAGTTGTCGACGAAAAGGGCAATTGTTATTATTCCAGGCACGCACCTGAAAGCCTGCCCATCAGCATGGCGGATACAGGCCTTATCAAAAAGGTTTTTATGTCGCATGTATTTCCTTTTTGGCTCTATCATCCCAGCACGTTTTGCTGCAGGAATGGTCTGGAAAGAATGATTCCCTATAGTGCACAAGCTGGGATTGGTGAAGATACATTATTTTTGTTTGATCTAATCAATAGCGGGGAAAAGATTTTTGTGATCCCTCAAAGCCTTTTCATGTGGCGCAAAGCCCAGGACAGAAGTCCCAAGGGACAGATAAACCAATCATTGGGGGATTTTGACAATGTCCGGGCAAGAAAGAATATTTTGTATCACCTTCTTTCCAGGAGTGACCTCAACCCCTTGATAGCCCAAATCACGTCCAGTTATGAATTCAGGGAAAAGTTTTTATATTCTACGATTATCGTCGAAAAAGGATTAAGCAAGGACAAGATCCTTGGACTGAAGTTGGATCAAGTCCATTGGGATGAATATGCCAAATTCTCCCAAAAGTCCAATGTGATCACTGCCCGTTTGGGGCCTTATGTTAAAAGGAGCATTGCCTTTATCAATTTATTCGGGTTCAAGGGATTGGCTGGCATTGTGCAGGTGGCGTGTCAAAGGGGTTTTTATAGATTAAATGAGAAAAATACTGTTAAACACGGCTAATGTGATTTCTTTTGGCTGTGCCATGGAATTGTGGCAATTCAATTTTCCTCCCAGGCTCACCATCTTTGACATGTTGTGCATGGCGTTTATTTTTGCCTTTTTCCTTAATTATTTTGTCACAAGAGAAAAGTTCTTTATCAAAAAAGAGCTTAGAATTTTTATCTTTTTCCAATGGGCCTATGTTTTTATCATTTTGGTCAGCGGCTTTAAAGTCATCTTTTCTTCCATGGGCCAGGACGCTATCCCTCAATATCTTAAAGGGGCGGTTTCTGAGTCTGTTTATGCCTTATTTTTTACCTTTTTCCTTTTATTTTTGTCTAACATTGATCCAGAGGAACGCAAAAAGATTTTTGCATTTTATATTGCCGGCGTCATGGCCTCTTGCCTGTACGGGATATTGCAAATGATCATTTATAAAAAGTATGCTTTTGACATGGATTACTTATGGAAATATGTTTCTTATCATACAAATTACGATTTTACTCCAAGTGAATCCTGGTCGGTGATGGGCATTACCAGGGGCAAAGGTTTTCCCGGTATAGATGCAGCCGCCACCTATGTGGTGACTGCATTGCCCTTGCTGATTCTTCGTGCCTCCTCGAGCAAGAAAATCAAGGACAAGATTTTGACCCTGATTGCTGTTTCAGGCTTGCTCATTACCATGTCTAGGACAGGAATGGTGTCTTTTGCTGCGGCTTTTTTTTGTTTGGCTGTTTTAGAAAGAAAAAAGCTAATGGGGACGCTTAAGACCTTTGTGCTGATTTCAGCCCCGTTGATTTGCTTGGGCTATGCGTGGCGAGATTATATTTCCGAGATCCTAAAATTCCGCATTCAGCCCGACTTGACCCGTCTGGAGCTTTTTAACAACGGGATGTATCTTTTTTACCATAATCCCATATTGGGAGTGGGGGATAACAATTTTTCAGTTGCACGTTTTTCATTGCCAGGCATTGTTTATCAAGATGAGAATCTCCATAATAGCTGGCTGACTATATTAGTCCAATTGGGAATAGTGGGGTTAGCTTTACAGGTCCTTTTTT
>Ga0207096_1162_pt1 | contig 12704 bp, 13 predicted proteins | sample Alteio_BWMinHeat_86_FD_153547 | JGI IMG/M metagenome (GOLD analysis project Ga0207096, IMG submission 153547) | Enriched cells from forest soil in Barre Woods Harvard Forest LTER site, Petersham, Massachusetts, United States -... | ecosystem: Environmental > Terrestrial > Soil > Temperate forest >...
TCACCTGCCCCATGCGCCCCTCATTTGCCGTCACAAGAGGCACAGCACTTGTAATCCTAGTCAGTTTCGCTCGATGCCGAATCTGATTCGCAGCTATGCGAACACTAGAATCTATTACGGACCCTAGAACAATGGGTTCCAGCTTATCTTCACTGGAGCGGGAGAACGTTGTTAGATCTTTTACCACAACACGAACCCGCTCAATGCCCTCTTGGGAATGCGCGAGCATCTTCGCGAGAGATTCTCGTTTTTCAAAAAGATTAGATATTTCTGGTGATTCAAATTCTGCTGCCATCATATCCAAATTTGCCGCGACATAGCTTAGAGGATTGTTTACTTCATGTGCCACGCCAGCTGCGAGCTGGCCAACCGAGGCCATCCGATCCGAGGTATTGAGCTGCACCTCGAACTGACTTCGCTCCATAGCTGTCGCGATCACATTGGCAATGGCTTGGAGAAAACTATGTTCCTGGTTACCAAAAGTTTTCTGCCTTTTAGAATGCAAGGACAAGATACCGAATATTTTATCAACGCCCCCGACTAGGACTGTAAGCCCGCTGACGATCCCAGCGTCCCTCATGCCCTGACTGGGCGTAAAGCGTGTTTCTTTACTCAAGTCTTCGAAACATACCGATTTTTTTACTAGAAATGTATAACCCGAATGAGATGTGGCAGCACTCGCAAAGATCAGCGATTGAAAATCTTGGTTTTGGATGATGAAAAATTATTTGTGGATGCGATGGGTGGCGGTCTTGCCGCGGCACACGAGGTGATGACCACTACGAGCCCACTCGAAGCTCTCGCCATGATTGTTCGCGACAAGATCGACTTCGACGTTATTATGTGCGACTTGATGATGGCAGAGATGAGTGGCATGGATTTTTATGAAGACCTGCGTCGTCAATGCCCTGGATTTGAATCCCGAATCATTTTCATGACGGGCGGAGTTTTTACAGAGCGTGCGCGTGTATTTCTCGAAACCGTCCCAAATTTGAGATTAGCCAAGCCTTTCAAGCTCAGCGAAATCCGCTCTATATTGCAGACGAATCTGCACTAAAGTGCAGAAGTCTGAATTTGGATTTACAGATATTGTAAACGGAACTTTTGACACACTATACGAACAAGTTAGTCCGATTCAAGTATGGCCAATATATAGTGGCAGCGTCAGCGCTCAAGGAAGCTTGTCAAGAAACATGTAGAGGGCGTCTATCTTGCCATCGCGGGCGACTATGAAATCGGTTCCGCCGTACTCGGGCGGCTTGCCTGGCGTGCCTGATACCCAACGGACCCGTCCCCCATCGCCGATCTCCTCGGGATCAGAGATCGGCTGATATCGAAAGTCGGGATGAGTAGCCTTTATCTTGCCGGCGATGCGGTCGATTTCGTCGCGGCCACGATGAGGGCCGCTGTTCGGGTCGAAGAACACACCGTCTTCGTGCCAGATCTCGTCAATCGCCTTCCGCCGGCGCACCGGATCGATCTCAGCAAACACGTCACTCAGATTGCGAAGCAACAAGGTCGATATAGTGTTGGACATGGTTTTTCCCCCTGTAGCCTTTAATACAAATTCGGCTTGTTTCAACGCGTCTTCCGCGTAAATCGCCGCCTGGAAAATTGCAGCACTACTGCTGGTGCAACGCCTTCGATGATTCCGCCAAAGAATCGGGCCGCATTGCCGCCCCATATAGACGACGAGGATTCGCAATATTTATCGCTTCACCCAACGCTTGCTTAAATGCTTCCATCAGACCCTCGCTTAGCGTTGGATGAGTATGAATCGTAAGTGCGACATCTTCCCCCACTGCCCCCATCTCCATGCCGAGCGCAACTTCAGCGATGAGTTCACTTGCCTCTGGCCCAACGATTCCCACTCCAAGGATACGATCATTTTTTGAGTCGACTAAAACTTTGATAAAGCCTTCTGTTTCCGCGATTGCGAGTGCTCTTCCTGACGCCACGAACGGGAATTTACCGATCGTCACCGAGTAGCCTTGCAGGCGAGCCTCTTGTTCGTTTAGTCCAACGGTCGCAATTTCCGGATCAGAAAAAATGGCAGCCGGCAAAGCCTCCCAAGAACGTTCCGATTTCTTTCCTGCTATCACTTCGGCGGCGATCTCCGCTTCTTTGGTAGCTTTATGCGCGAGGTACGGCTCACACGCAACATCTCCGATAGCGTAGATATGAGGAACGCTTGTTTGATATTTAAGATCGACAGCAATATGCCCTTTTGCATCGAATCTAACTCCCAACTCCTCTAAGCCCAATCCTTGACTATTGGGCCGAAATCCAACGGCAACGAGAACTCTATCGACCTCCATCGTGCATTGGCCATCACTGCCTTGCAACGTGACGCCAAGACTGGAGCCTGCTTTCTCGCAGCCAAGGGCTCTGGTTCGAGTTCGAATTTCAACAGAATTTCTCCTCAGCTTCCCCTCAACGACCTTGGCTAGGTCGGGATCAGTTCCGGGCAAAATGCGATCGGAGATTTCCACGATTGTCACCTTGGACCCAAGCCTTTGGTAAACCGAGCTCAGCTCGATACCGATCACGCCGCCGCCTAAGATGAGAAGGTGCTTTGGAATGTCCTTAAAATGAATGGCTTCTTTTGAGGTAATGACCGATCTACCATCGGGCTCGAAGCCAGGCAAAATAATTGGCGAGGCACCTGTCGCGATAATAATGCCTTTGCTCGCACTGTAGGTTTCGGCCTCTCCGCCGAGCCGAGTAACTCTCACGGAATTCGCATCAAGCACCGTAGCAGTGCCTTGAGTGATGAAGCGGCCTCCAGAATTCTTGATAAGAGCGGCAACGCCACTATTCATCTTTTTTACAATCCCGTCTTTCCAATCCTTGAGTTTTTCTATGTCAAAGAAGAGTCCGTCAGATTGAAGCCCAAAAGCCTTCGCGTCCTCTACATGAGATTTGAGTTTGGTTGCTGAGATCAAAGCTTTCGACGGAATACATCCCCAGTTCAAACAAACGCCGCCCAGTACAGGTTCTTTTTCGATGCAAAGAGTCTTAATGCCCAGCAGCCCTAACTTAATAGCTGCCGCATAACCACCAGGCCCACTTCCAATGACGATGGCCCCATACTGATTGTCGATGGTTGCTACCAAATGGCACCTCCAAATCCGAGTAACGATGACGATCGAAACGTCCTTTGGGTGGACTCAAAAGCCCCCTAGCGGTTATCCATAATAAAGGGAGGGCGATGGATCGAGCTATCGTCTTTATGCCGCTTCCCTTATAGAAAATGCTTGGCGGTGCGTGTCTATGAATTCCTCAACGCTCATTGGAGCCTTGCCCGTTACCTCTTTGATTATGCGGTCAGTGCCACTAAAAATACCGAGAGTGTGATCCTTCACGACCTCGACAAGGTGTTGAGTAAGGAACGGTGGAAAGTAAGAAGCAATTTTTTCTCTAAGTTCATTTTCAGGAATAGTGCGATACTTTACGTCTAGATCCAACACACGCGAAAGCTCGGCAAATAATTCGGCTGCCGTATATTCTTTTGGGCCATACAAGGGATACGCTTTTCCCACGTGCGGTGATGGATTTTCTAGCAATTTTGCGATGAATCGCGCTTGATCTTCCGATGCAATCGGAGCATGTTTGCCCGAACTCCAACCATATTCGACCAATCCTTTTTTATAGCCGTCCTTGATCATTGGAAGCAGTAACCACTCTGCAAAAAAAGTGGGCCTAATATGGCACACAGGAATTCCCGACCAATCAAAGACCTGCTCGGCCAGCCAATGATTAAGCGCTGCGTGGCTTGTCGCTTCCCGGCGAGCAGAGATCTGAGACATATTGACAACGAATTCAAGTTTCGCCTCTTTTGCAGCTTGGACAAAATATGTCGTCGCCTCAATCAGTCCAGGCTTAATCGGATAAACAAAATATGCCCCAAATACTCCTTCCACCGATTTGCGAACAGTTTCGAAATCATGCAGATCGCCCACCTGAATCTCCACGCCTTTTTTTCGTAACTCTTCACTTCGCGAATCCTCGCTATGGACAAAGGCCCGTACGCGATTGCCATCTTTCAGCAATTCATCGACGGCGTGTTTACCCGTTTGTCCCGTAGCGCCGGTAATTAAATATAGTTTTGTCTTCATGCTTGCTCCAGTTTTAGTTTTGAGTTTCGCAATCAGGGGGCCCCTTTTAATAATTCGAAACTTCACCGTGCAAACAATATGCCTTTACAAACGACTGCCGCGTCAATCCATAGTGCCGAAGAAGCCTTCCAGCCGAAGCACTTGGGGCAATACACTCCATCGACCGAACCGCCGCGGTACGAAATTTGAAGGATTATCCATCCTTCAGACATGTCAAAGATATAGAGACGCCCTTCCTTTAGTTACGCGAAATGAGGACGACTTGAATGAATGCGGCAATGGGACCAGAGAAATTAAGAGACGCGCTGGCGGAATCCCTTGCGCTGTTAAGGTCCAAAACTTTCGGGCCCTACCTGGCTTGCAATTTCATCGCTAGCGTCGGCTCTTGGATGCAATCGGTGGCCGAGCCTTGGCTCATTTTGAGCCTAACCGGATCGGCATTTCTGGTCGGACTAGACTCGTTCATGGCGAATGGTCCTATTCTGTTACTCACGGTCGCGGGAGGCGCATTGGCTGACCATAAAGACCGGAGGACCGTAATTTTAGTATTTCAGTCCATTCAAATGCTGTGCCCCTTGGCGCTGGTCGTCTTGCTGCTGACTCACGCTTTGCAGCCCTGGGCGATCATTGCACTCTCCCTCATCGTTGGGATTACGGATGCGCTTTCCATGCCGGCCTTCCAGTCGATCTTGCCCCTGATCGTCGGCAAGAAAGAAATCGGCCGCGCGATAGCGTTCAACTCCATGGGCTTCAACCTTGCGCGCGTGCTCGGCCCGGCGTTCGCGGGATGGCTGATGGCACGCTTTGGTCCGGAGGCCTGTTTCAGCACGAACGTACTGTCCTACGTTCCCTATATTCTGGTGGCGTACTGGGTACTTCCGACATCAAAGGCCAAGCCGCTCGTGGAAGTTCCCCAGATTTCGCCCATTAAGGGAGAGGAATGCCTCGCGATGATGCGGAATCGGATCCTCCTCGGAGCTGCCTTGTCCGTTTTTTTTGCCTGCGTTCTATGCGGACAAGTTCTCAGCTTTAGCTCGGTGATCGTAAAATCCATTCTTCATGGAGATGCAAGCGAGTTCGGAAATACGCTAGCCATATTCGGTGTCGGAGGGCTATTGGGTGCTGCGCTTTTCCTCTTACTGGAAAAGCCAGCTGGCAACCGGCTCCTATGCTCGAGCGCCTCCATGTTGTTTGGCCTGGTTCTCGTGGCGATCGCCTACAGCCAAACTCGCCTTTTCCTCTTTTCCATGCTGTTCTTGAGCGGAGCGCTCATGACCTTGGTGGGCACCGCAGGGAACTCCATTTTGCTTCAAAACGCCAAGGGCGCACGACTTGGGCAAGCGGCGGCCATCTACATGATCGCCCTGCGCGGCGGCTTAGCCGCCGGAAATCTCCTGGCGGGAATGCTCGTGAGCAATATGGGCATCCTGCGCTATCTTGCCTGGAGTGGCGGAGCCGCCGTTATCGTTCAATGCTTCATCGCGCTCCTGTGGCAGCGCACGACTCTGAAGGGTAACGAAAGCCTGCAATGCGTAATGCCGCCAAGATCGATGACAGCTTAACGGGCGCTGCAGAACAAAGAAGAAGACTGCATCTTAGGGAGATCCAAAAAAATCGATAAGGTGCTGAGCCGTCGTCTCTGGCTGTTCTTCTACAATATAGTGTCCGCTATTCTCAATGCGGACAACTTTGAAATTCAATGCAACCTGTGGAAGCGTCAGTTTCAAATTCTCGTATCCGATGGAACCCAATCCAAGCACCGGAACTTTCACAGTTTGATATTGTTTGAGATCGAGAACATCCTGCGGAAACCTTTGATACCAAGCATTGCCTGAACTAATCGACCAGTTTGCGACATATACATTTCTGTCGAACTCGCCTATAGACGCGGAATCTTTCGTCATATAATCGAGAAGAAAATTGATGTAGATACCTTCGCGACCCGCGATTAGTTTCTCAGGCAAACCTTTTACCTGATGAAAGGCAAACCACCATGGGTAAAAAGGGTGATCCTCATCAATCTTCGCTGCAAACGTTCCCAGCGCCGGAAGCATCGGGAGCCTCATCGTGCTTTCACTAGGGTGCACCACTTCCATGAGGGCCAATTTTTGAATCGAATCGGGATAGTTTGCGGCAAATGCAAATCCCACCATCGCGCCAATATCGTGACCTGCAATGTTAACTTTCCGGAATCCGAGCTGCAAAATCAAGGCGTGTATGTCCCTTGCCATCGTCTTTTTGTCATATCCATCTTGAGGTTTCGACGAACCTCCCATGCCACGAATGTCCACTGCTAAAACGTGAAAATGAGCGGCTAACTCGGGCATGATCTTGTGGTATTCCCACCAGGTCTGAGGCCATCCCGGCAGCAAGATTAGTGGGGCACCTCGCCCGCCATCCACGTAATGAATGCGGATTCCGTCTGGAGTTGTTACTGATCCATTCTTGAATCCTGTGAGTTGCTTTACCAGTTCAGCATCAGAAGTACCTTTTGGCATCGCCCATGAATTGGAGCTGAGCGCCAATCCCGAGAACAATACGATGCGCGCAAAATTCGCAAGTACCGGAACAGCAGATTTAAATTTGAGTAAAACTTTCTGCCCGAGTCTGCCAATGTTTTGCTCCGGTTCTTTTCTCATAAAAAATCCCGTCATAATCAATTACAAATCTTTCTCAGAAAACTCATGCCGATTTCCGCGTATCGCCGCAGTCGCGATCCCATCGGACCTTTCTAGGCGGCGGCATTCTCCAAAACTTCTATCAACTTCTCGTCGAGCAAGGCGGGCACAGGCGACGGCTCCGTCTCCGGGAATTTGGTAAAGAAAGCTGACGGGAGGTCCATATCGATCCTTGTTTCCTCGCCATCCCTTTGGGAAACGCATACGCGCACGGGGGCCCCCAGGCCGGAGGCACCGGTGTGCTCGAAAAGGCCTCGCGCAATAACCGCGTTTCCGATGAGGTAGAACTTCGACTCGATGGGAATCCCCGCGAGGCGCATCGTAGAGCCCTGCTCGAAGTCCCAGAAGATTGCCATTGGCTTGGAGGTGGCGTCGACGTAAGCTTCCACGCCCGCGCGATCGCCGTGCGTTACATACTCCATTAGCTTAGGGATGTGAAAACGCTGCAAGCTCCTCTCAATCGTTTGAGTAACTTCGAAGAAAGACTTTCTTGAGCGAATGGTGAGGAGGACGCCATCGAATTTGGTTCTCGTCGTCTGCGTCGGGACTTCTACTAACTTGGCTGTGCTTTTCATTTTTAATTTTCCTTTCCTTTGATTTTTAAATTTTTTATTTCCATTTTGGCTCACGTCTGCGGATCAATCGCTCGACGCGATTATCTCTCCGCTTACAAGGCTTTGTTACACTCGCCGCCATCGGTGAGCGGCGGCCGAGGTAGGGAACTTAGTATAGTTTTTCATTCATGCTTGGTCCTGTTCAGGTTAGTAAACACTAAAAATTTATGCCGATCGGTCTCATTTCTGCGGGAATAACTTTTGTGCACCTTCCTGTCTGGTTATTTGCGACCGATCTGTCTTTATTATTTGACTCCGACAAATATGAAAGGGTCGTTATGCGCAAAGGCGAATTGACACGGCAACATTTTATCGAGAGATCATCCCCTCTTTTTAATGAGCACGGCTACGGTGTTATCTCTCAGCCAATTCATGAAAGCGACGGGCCTTGAAAAAGGCGAGATTTGCCGCCCCGGCCTCTTCTACTTCCGCCGAAAACTCCAGTTTCCTCAAATCTTTTAATGAAAGGTCGGGCGGCATTACAGCCAATGGATCAAAAAAATCCCCGTTCACAATGAGTTCAACCTCTGCGTCGCTATAAGGACCAGTGCTGTAGTGCTCCAAAAAATCCTGGAACTTTTCGTCCTGGTGGAAATCCTCGAGTGGATTACGAAGCCCATATGGGAGCCACCGGCCCCTTGATAGGTGAAAGTCGCTCACAACTAGCTTGACCCGCTTCATCGATCGGCCTCGACCTTCGCCAAGAGCTCAACTAAAACTCTTCTCTCAGAGACCGACAACGCGGAAGTAAAGTGTTCTAAAAAGTCATTATGAAGCGGGAGCAATTTATTGAGAATTTGGTGGCCCTTACGTGTCAATCTGACGAATAAGAAGCGCCGATCCTTTTTGGAATTCATGCGATAGACTAAGTCTCTCTTTACCAGCGGATCGATATATTGTGTCGCGGTAGCCCTCGATACTTTCTCGAGTTTCGCGATTTCCGAGGGCGCTAATCCCTGGGGCGACAATTTCAAAGCCAACAGAAGATTGAACCGCTGGCTACTAAGATCGAATTCTCGGAAGAGCGCTTCCAGCCTCAAGTGAAAGTCGTGCGCCACGAGAAGGAATTTCAGAGCGCACCTGCTCGACTCCGCAGAATAAGTGGCGTCTTCTTTTAGAAGAATCTCGTAGATGGAGCTGTCGATTTTTTTGTTTTTCTCTAGGGACATAATGCTATTTCAACCCCGGCCGCCTCCAACCCTCAAGGACTCTCTCTGCGGCAGCGGCGGCCCTTCGCCGAAGCACAATTGAAACGGCGCTCTCGTAAATTCCTCGGCTCGCTCGAAGCCCGATGGAAGCGATGCCTTCCATCGCGCGCCACCTAGTCGATTGCGATAGGTCGACCTCCTGCAGAGAAGAATTCGATGTGACTTTTGGTCGCTTTTTTTTGGAGGGAAAGAGAATCGTCCCACACATAATTTATCCTTTATTCAGTTTTCCGTTCGCTCAAGGGCACAGCAAAGCCGATTGCTGAGTTGGCCCGTATTCATCATGAATCCCAGTTTATCGCCGATTTTATCCAGGGAGCAGTGGTTGGGTTGTCCTAGGACAAATGGGTTCCCCCTCTGGCTCGATCAAGCGAAAAGTACCCAATCCACGAGTACCGGCTGACTTCAGTTAGAGGAATTCGAATTCATAAAAGAGGCTTGCTCTGTAGATATGAAAAATAATTCAATTGCCGAAAACGATCAGTCCGTACTGAGTTTCTTTTTCTTTTCTGGAGCTATCGGAATAAGGATAGCCACCCTAAGATTCTCAGCCTCAGCCGGAATATAGAATGACCTTAAGAACAATTGCTTTCCAAACTTCTCATTTTGGGCTTCAAAAACGCGGCTTGAATTCCGCTCTTGAATATCGTGCAACTCCCAGAATTCGGCAAACTCAGGGCTTGCATTGCGCATTCGGCTGACTAGCTGCTTCACCCATGGGCTTCCAATTTGTTTTCCCACCGACCAGCGAAACTCCGCGACCACCCGTTTGGCGGTTTCCCGCCAATCAGGACGGGATCGATAGGTTTCATTTGTGAAAATTAGGTCGAGCCAATTGAGCCGTTCCCTAGGAACGTTCTCCAGGTCAATTATATGGTCCTTGAATTGTCGGTTCCAAATCAGAAAGTCAAAGCGTTCACCCATAACGGAAGCGGGAACCTGCAGGACTTCTGTCACGAGCAGACGCAGGGCCTTGGGCACTTCCTCTTGGTTGACATCAAAGCTCTCCGGTGGAGTTCTCCCAGCCAAATGAAAAAGATGGCTGGTTTCAGATGCGTTGAGCCGAAGAACTTTGCTTAACCGGTTTAGAAGCTCAGGAGAAGGGCGAATTTCCCGGCCCTGCTCAAGCCATGTATACCAGCTGGAGCTCACGCCAGTCATCTCAGCCACTTCTTCGCGACGAAGGCCTGGTGTTCGGCGGCGAGACAATTGGAAGTACTCGCTCTCCGAAGGCTTCACACGCGCACGCCGTGTTTTGAGGAATTCGGCAAGCTCCTCTCGCCGGTCGCGGTCATCTTTCTGGGTACTCTTTTTTCGGGGTTCGTCCGCCATATTTAGTCCTAGGATAAAATCCTGCTTCTCCTGGGACTAAATTCGCACTAAACAAGGGTGAGGTCAACGCGAGCCGTTCCCGCATGCCGCACGCAAGAGACCGAAGGCGCACCATACCCGGTCAGTACGACGAAAAAGCGTAAAAACCGCCTTGTCTCCGCAAAAACATTTTTCCAAAAACTCGCAAATATTGTTGATTTCATTCAGATCGAGACGGGAGCCACTTGATCCTAGGATCAAACAACAACTGCTCCCAGGATCGACTTCCCGATATCATTGAACTTGAACATAAGAAGGAGACTCCTATGAGCGAAACCGTCGCAAATCCCTGGTGGCTTGCTCCCCGTGCCCGAAAAGCAGGCTCGATTTCACTCGCGGTCGCAATCGTCGGATTCGTCTATTGGCTCATATATCTGCATCCATACGTTTCCACGGATGATGCGCGTGTAGCCGCCATGTTGGTGCGGGTAGCTCCGGATACCATTGGCGGTCGCGTGATTCGCCTCAATGTCACCGAGGGATCGCGGGTCAAGGCCGGGGATATTCTTCTTGAGTTGGATCATCGAACTGCGTCTGCTCAGTTAGAGAGAGCTAAGGCCAAAACGGTACTTACGGCGAGAGAACTCAAGAGAGTTTCCGAGTTGGTTCGGCAAAGGGGCCTGCCGGCTCGTGAGCTAGATGTGGCACAGGCCAACGCCGACTTCGCCGAAAGTGAGTTAAAGTTGGCCCAATTGGCGGATGAAAACACGAGCATTCGTAGTCCGATCGACGGGATCGTAGTGCAAAAGGCCACGGAAGTTGGAAACATGGTCGAGCCCGGGCAAACCGTGGTTTCCGTGAGCGACATCGATCACGCCTGGATCGCGGCCAACATCGAAGAAACGAGCGTTGGGCCGATCGTAATCGGCCAGCCGGTTACGGTGATCATCGATGAAGGCGGAAGGCTTACGGGGAAAGTCTCCGAAGTTCGGGCCGCAACCATGGCTCAATTTTCCCTGATTCCGGCGGAAAATCCTTCCGGTAACTTCACCAAGCTCGTGCAACGAATCCCGATCAAAATTGCGCTTGATCCGCATTCAGGACAGACCTTGCGCAGCGGGCAATCGGTGGAAATCAAGATTCGCACAAAATAGAGGCAACGATGACGCCAGACACACCAACCAGCCACGATCCGACCTATAAATGGAAAGTATTGGGCATCGTGATGATCGGTACGCTCATGGCCGCTCTTGACTCCAGCATCGTGAATGTGTCCCTTCCCAGAATCATGGCTGATTTCGGCGCGTCGGTTGACGACATCGAATGGGTCATCACCGGTTATATGCTTAGTTTTGCCACGTTCATGCCCCTCACAGGATGGTTGCGGGACCGCATGGGACCCAAAGCTCTCTACATCCTGGCCCTGATCGTTTTCACGGTCGCATCGTTGCTTTGTGGAATGTCGTGGAATCTTGGGTCGCTCATCGGTTCACGCGTGATCCAAGCGATCGGCGGCGGCGCGATCACGCCGATCGGAATGTCGATGATATCGGATGCCTTTAAGCCCCATGAACGCGGCAAGGCGCTGGGCTACTGGGGCATCGGGGTGATTGCGGGACCGGCATTGGGGCCAACCCTTGGCGGCTACCTAACAAATCAAGTGAGCTGGCGTTCAATCTTTCTCATAAATTTGCCCATCGGGATCTTCGGCATTCTCTGGGCCATGAAGACCCTCAAGCATGATCGCCCCACTCACTCCCATCATAAAACTTTCGATTTGGCCGGATTCGCTTTCCTCACGCTCTTCCTTGTCTCTTTCCTCCTCGGTACTTCCAAAGGAGAACACGAGGGCTGGCAGTCAGTTTACATAGTGACCTGCTGGATTCTCTCTTTGGTTGGCATAGTGGGATTTCTGACCGTGGAACCTCTGGTCAAGCACCCGATCATGGATTTGAGCCTATTCAAGAACAAGGAGTTTACCGCCTCAATGGTGGTAACCGCAGCTAGATCTGTTGCGCTCTATGGGGGCACCTTTCTTTTGCCATTGTTTCTCGAACAGATGATGGGTTTCGACGAAATCTTGAGCGGCATGCTTCAGCTACCGGGAGCACTCTGTATCGGGATCATGATGCCGCTCTCCGCGCATTTTGCAGATCGCTTCGGAGTACGTAGCGTCACGCTGGCTGGCCTATTCCTGCTTGCCCTCTACCTTTTCATCTATCGCACCCTCGACACCAATACGAGCATATGGGGGGTGATCTACCCAACCTTGATTCGGGGATTTGGAATCGGGCTTCTTGTCGCTCCCATCATGGCCACGGCGATGAATGCCGTGCCTCACAATAAAGCCGCCGCCGCGTCATCCATGCTCAATCTCGTTCAACAGGTAAGCGGCTCCATCGGCATCGCCGTCGTCGGCGCCACCTTGAGCCTAAGAAGCAAGTTTCATTTGAATATAATGGCGTCCACCCTCCAAGACCGCACATCTCCAGCGGTGGCGAGCGCCGCGAGGTCCCTCTTTTTCCAGGCCCACGAGCTTGGCTACAGCCACGCTGACTCCGCCAGAGTTGCTAGTGGCCTATTGACCAAGAACGTAGTTACCAATGCATCCGTTGCCGGATTCGAGGATGCCTTTTTGGTGGGCGTGACGATAGTCTTGGTCGGAATTTTTTCGGCATTTCTAATGCCTACGAAGGCAGCACCGGTCTCTAAAGAGCACATGGTGATGGAGTAAGTATATGAACAATAAACTAACTGTATGGACTAGATCTCGCT
>Ga0207096_1163_pt1 | contig 12668 bp, 7 predicted proteins | sample Alteio_BWMinHeat_86_FD_153547 | JGI IMG/M metagenome (GOLD analysis project Ga0207096, IMG submission 153547) | Enriched cells from forest soil in Barre Woods Harvard Forest LTER site, Petersham, Massachusetts, United States -... | ecosystem: Environmental > Terrestrial > Soil > Temperate forest >...
CTACCCGTTTTTTCGCCTCTTCCATTGCGTCGCGCACAATCGAGGTGAGGCTCTTGGTGAGATCGCTGTCGAAAAAACCAAGATCGGCCTGCTTCGCCAGAATGCGAAGCTGCTCTTTCGCGGCTGGCCGGCGGGGATCGCAGGGCACGAGCATCACCTGCTTTTTCTCTTTTTTCTTGTAGTAGAGGCCGAGCTTGGCGGCAGTAGTGGTTTTGCCGGATCCCTGGAGGCCCACGAGGAGAATCGGCACGGGCGGCGCGGCGCGGAGCTCGAGGCCGCCCTTTTCTTCTATTCCGCCGAGGAATTTCACCAGAGCATCATAAACAATTTTTACAAACTGCTGGCCGGCGTTTACGTTCTTGATCAGCTCCTGCCCGACGGCTTCTTTCTGAACCTGATCGAGAAATTCCTTCACCACTTTAAAGTGAACATCGGCTTCGAGAAGCGCACGGCGAATTTCCTTTAAAGCCTCCTGGAGGCTCTCCTCGGTGATACGCCCCCCCTTTCCGAAGTTCCGGATGGGCAACAAAATCCGCTCGCGTAAGTTGTCAAACATGGGCGGAAATTTAGGGGAAATGGGTAAAGCAATCAAGGATTTAGGCCACAAATCTGGCAAATCCTCTGCGATTCCGTCCTCTTTCACGAAGACGGAAACTGAATTTGAAAAATGGCGTGGCGCCGCTCGGCGCGTTCACGCTCGCGTTCTTTTTGGCGCTCAGCGGAAATCCCGCCTTCGCGGAAGACCCTAACCTTCAGGCGATCCGCCAAAAGCTGGAGCTTTGCAAATCTAAAAAAGACAGTGACATTTCCGTCTACAATTACAAAGAAGACGGCAAATCCGATCTCAAAGATGAATACAACGGCGAGAAAAAGTGTGCGGTCAACAGCGGCAATGAAAATGTATCGCATAACGCCGCCGCCGCCGCGGCAGCCGCGGACTTCGGCCGGAATCAATACGGCCTTTTCAACTACTACACCCGCGCTGAAGACGCCTTGAAAAACCGCGGTGCCTGCCGCGCGAGTTACTTGGGCATCAAAGAAGTTTACGATCAATTCGCGAAACTCACCGACGAGTATTGTGACGGCTTAAACGTTGCCCTCGACAGCGCGTCCATGTGCGGAAACGTCTCTAACGCCTGCGCTTCAGAGTACAAAGATCTGCAGGACATTAATACCAGCTACGCAAAAAATATCGTCACCCAAAAAAACGCCACGGTGAAATACTTCAGCGTCTTGAATAATGCGACCCAAAACGCGAGGGGAAAATACGAGAACGACCTCAAGTATCTGAAGCTTAGCCAGAATTCGGCTGTGACGGATTCCACTGGCGACTGCAATCTGCAGGATCATCCGGAGATCAAAGCCAGCAACGGAAACCTAAACTCTTGCCGAGAATATTTTAGCGTCCTTGATCCGACGCCGGTGCCCGGGGCTAGCGAAGCATACCGCGCGAAAAATCTGAAGACGCTTTATTCCGGCAGCCGAATTATCCTTGAGGAAAGCGAAGCGCAGGACGCGGTCGTGGCCTTCGCCCAGAAACTAAGTAGACACTTCGAACAGAGCTCAGGCTCTGCCACTGAAATGGCCAGGACCTTGAAAACCGCGATGGAGCAGGCCGATAAGAACGGCTCCGTAAAGGGGAACGACCTCAAAAAATTGACCGACGATGCGTCCGGGATCAGCGGCATCGCCGCGGGCGCAAAACAGGCGCTCGGCTCGCAATCAGCTGGCGCTATAACCCAAGCCGCCGCCGCATCTTCCGCAGCCCCGATCGCCGAGATTGCCGCCGCCGGCGCCGTCGGCGCTTTGACGGCGCACAGCTTCGGAGGCGCATCGCAGAGTTCATCGGCCGCCAGCAACGAAGCGCCGGCCACATTGGGCCCCGCTGCAAATTCTTCCGGCAAGCCGGCGGTGAGCAGCTTCGACGATCACACCGCTGCCGCGCCTGAACATGCCGCCGGCGGGCAGCCTCCGTCCGAAAACGCCGTAAAAGGAAATGTTCCTAAGACAGAAATGGAACCGGGAGTAAACCCGGGAATCGCAAACTCGGATGGATCTTCGCGCTTCATGGCCAGCAAAAAACCGGCGCGCACGGATTCGGCGCCAGCCGCCTCAGGCCCCCCCGAGACCACGGGCGTGCAAGCCGACGATGCGTCCGGTTCCTTCCACCAGAATCTCGCCCCTCGCCCACTGCCAAAGCCGGATTCGAATCCGGGAGGAGAAGTAGCAACCCTCCTGGGCCAGATGAAAAATCTCTTCAACTTCGACGAAATGGCAGGTGGAGCCCCGCCTGGCGCCCCAGGTGCCGCGCCTCCGGCGCTCACAAGCTTACCCGAGAATGGCGCACCCGCACCAGGCATGGGCCTGGAGATGGCAGGGCCATCTTCGGAAGAAACCTCCGCTGGAGCACCTGGCGGCGAAGCATACGCGAATTCCCGGGGTACTGACGAATCCGGTTCCTTGCTGCAAAGCAATCCGCTGGGACAGGTGGGCATTTCGCTTTTCTCACGCGTTCGGACGCGCCACCAAAAATGTATGGAACGTGGCCTCGTGCTATTCGGGCTGAAGGAGCGGGTGGAATGACCGGGAAAAAGCTCATCCCTCTCATTTTGCTGGTCGCAATTTTTGCGCTGATCCTGCCTCGAGCAGGTGTGGCGGCTAATGCCGCGAAAGACCTGAAGGAGCTCTGCCAAGGAGACAATAAGGACAAGCCTTTTAAAAACTTACGCCCATTCCAACCGAGCAACGCCGCGGAGAAAAATTATCAAGTGGGAGCGGAGATCGACGACAATATGGAGCGATCGCTGCAATTCGGGCATTGCAACGACGTACGCAAAGACCTGGGAACACCGGAAAAGGAGCAGCAGCTATGCGACTTGACCTTCGCGAAAATTCTTCGAAGTTTTTTGGAAGCGGAAGCCTCCTACAAAAAGACGCTGGGTGACGTCTGCAAAAAATTGGACGCATGCATGGCCAACCCCACCACCCAGGCAGGTTCGGAAGGTTGCTCAAGGGACGTATACAAATCTGTAGGAAATGACCTAAAAAAGATTACCGATGACTTGCGCAAAAAGGCCAATACCTTGGTGGCGTTCCAAGGAACTCATGTCAATTTGCTCAAAAAAGATCAGAAAAAAGCAAGCGCGCCGCCAGCGGACAGTTCCACCTCGGATACTGATTATCCAAAGCGCAACATGGCGATGAAAAAATTCGCGCAGGAAGCGGCGACCGGAAAACCCGTCAACCGAGAGAGCCAGATCACGGAGTGCCAGAGCTCTGTTCAACAAAACGTTTTCTGCGATAATGTGGCCGCCGCCACGGACGCGAAGATTTTCGCCGACGCGTTCAACTTGCAAATCAAGACCATCGAACCTCGCGCCAAAGAATTTGCGAAGATGGCGGCCCTTGCCCAATCTCGCGACGACAAATCCGGCTCCCCCGGTGGCGGCGGAGGTGGTGGCGGTGATTCCAAAAAGGACGCCAGCAGCGGCATGGACCTCAACGACATGATGAAGATGGCGACGGTCGGCATGATGGGGGCCGGCCTCTATTGCAGCATGACTGGAAAGTGCAGCAAGAAGGATCCTCAAAGCGGGATCACCGATCCTAACGCGAACGGAGCCGCCACCTCGCCCACTCCCACCATGAATCCTGGCGGCAACGGGACGTCGAGCGGCAATTCGAGTACAGGGCCGAGTTCAAGCCCGACCGGCAATTCGTCCACGGGCACCAGTAGCACGGCGAGCATCGGCAACACCGGTAGCTCAAATACAGGCACTGTTTCCAATACAGCGACGACTGCCGGCGGCGGTAGTTCTCCAAGCAGCGGCGGCGTTTCCGGCATCGGAAGCCCACCCTTGTCCACTACCGCCTCGCTCGACAAACGCACTCCAGCATCAAGCGGCGCTGTGGGCGGCGGAGCCGGAGGAGGCATGGACAGCAGCGGCTCCTCGAAGCCGGCCGCCGATAGCGGCGCTGCCGCCTCTCCGCTGGATTCCCAGAAGAGCAGCAACGATTTCGGCTTTCCATCTTCAGGCGGCGGCTCGAGCGGAATGCCAAGCGGCGGATTCAGTCTCGGTGATTCCAAAACCACGTCGCCAACGGACGCGGCCCTCAAAGACATTTTGAACGGTGAAACTCCCCCAGGCGGAGATCCGCTGGCCGGTCTGGGTGAAGCTGCTGCCGGTGCCACCGGAGCACAGGCCAGCGAAGCAGGCGCCAATGATCCGGATAATTTATTCAAGAGAATCCGGGAATCCTATATTCGCTGCGTGCGGCGCGGGTGCGTGAGCCACGAAGTCGGGGACAAAATATGAAACAAAATGGAAAAATTCTGTTTTGTTCTGGCCGACGAAGAGCACTGCCGGTGTTCGCTATTTTCGCGGTTTTCTTCACCTGCACTTTCTGCCCAAATGCCGCCGCCGATCCACCCTGCCAAGCGACGTTCAAAACTGGACCAAGCGATTTCTCCTGCGACGGACAGAAAAGATACAATGGAACGGCCTGCGAGTCCTGCAAAGAAATCGACGGCCAGGCGGCGAATACGGCCAAAGAAGCGAACCAAGAGATTTGTAAAAAAATTAAAGAAGAGGGCGGCACTGCTGCTGGCAGCTACGGCACCGCCGGCGCCGCGCCGGGCTCGCGCCAAACCCAAGCGGGCCTTGCCGTTGTTCAACAAATGATAAAAAAATACACAGGCGATCTCAATCAGCAGATCCGTGCATTGAAAGATTGCAAAAGCAAACTTAAGGGAGAAGTGATTGAGAACACTCGTGGCCCGAATGCCGGAGACAGGGGCAGACATAACGGCGTGCCCGCAACCGACGTGACGAAAAGCGGCGATGCACTCATAAAAAATTGGGATAGCCCTGCAAACAAACCTAATCCTTCGGACCAAAAGTCGCCGCTACTGCAGGAGCAAATTGATACTTACAACAAGATTACGAAGTCCGTGGAAGACATTCAGAACGAAGCTGGCAAGCTTGAGCAGCAAGGAAGAGGCATCGGCGACATGTCAAAAAAAGCAGGCAGTAACGCCGAAAAGTTGGGCAAGAGTAATAATAAAAATTCCGACATCACGGGCACCGACCAAAATAAAGGCGCCCCGTCATCCTCGCCGCAACAACAGGCCGGCGGCGGCAGCCCGGGTGGCAGCCCCGGCGGCGACGACAAAGGCGGCGGCGACAAAGGTGGCGGCAGCGGAGGCGGCGACCCTGGCGGCGGGAGTCCTCAGGCTTCGACGAATCAAGGCGCTCCAGGCGGAGGCACAAGCCCGACGCCCGACAACAGCAATCCCGGAAACTCAAATTCCGCCAATAATTCGGCGTCCGGCAATGGTGGCGCCAATAATGGAAACGGCGGTCCAGGCAGCCCAAGCGGGCTAGCTGGCGGTAGCGGCACAAATACCAATACGAATACGAATATTTCCAACCTTTTAACAAATCCCTTAGGTAATTCCCCGGCTACAAACCCGCTTGGAGCCAGCGCCTCTGCTTTCGGTAATTCGAGTACCTCGGCAAATGGCTCTTCGTTCGTGTCCGGCCGGAGCGGCGCCAAGGCGGCAGTGGGGAAAGCGGGCGGAGGCGCCGGAGGATCAGCCGGAGGTGGCGCTTCTCTCGACGCGAAAAATGATTCAGCCAAAGGCGCGAATGGTGTCGGTGTCGAGGGCGTCAATGGCGCCGGGAGCGGAACTAACTCGGCCAGCGGCGGAGGCAGCAGCGGCGGGGGCGACGAAGTTCTCTCTCCTTTCGGCAAACCGCTCGGCGATCCGAAATTCAACCTCGCCGGATCCGAAACGGATGCGTCGGTGAAAAATATGATGGGGGATTTGGGCGAAAATGGCAGTGGCGTCGGCGAGGCCGATCGTGAACCCGCCGCCGACGTTACGGACGGAATCGGCGAGAAAAATAGCACAGATCTCTTCGAACGCGTGCACTACTATCATGAGTACTGCGCCAAGAAGAGTTGTGTGTCGGCTTTAGGGATGCGTAAAGTGAATGGTAGCTGATGAAATTTGATAGACGAAAAAATTGCCTGTTCCCTGTCCGCCTCGGCGCCGCGCTGTCGCTTGCGTTTTTTTTCGGGCATGGAGCCGTGGCCTTTGGATCCGCCGACCAAATCAACTGCGATGACAAGAAGCAGCTGGCGCCGGGCTTTGATACCACTCAAATTTCCAGTCACTGTACGGGCGCCACTACTGACGATGAATGCCGCACGATCCTGGATGGGATAAAAAAATCATCTGATGACCTGCAAGCCCAGCACAGTACTCTCTGCGGCGACGTGGGTAATTTTAAACAAAAAATAATGAACGCAACATCTATGGGGCAGCGTGATTCCGCAGCGGATGCGGCACAGCTCTACGCCGGGCTGGAATCAAGATATGAAATCTACATCCAGAATTTGGACAAAGTATTGAATTGGTTCAAGGCCGCGATGGTTACGAATACCGGCCCGCTTGGACCGGCACTTTCCACTTCCCAAGCGCCTACACCTGTACAACAAGAAAAATCTAAAATTCGCGATCGTTTGAATAATCTTGGGCAAAATGATTTCCAGTCCGTTCAGAAACCCGAAGCCGTCGCCGGCGGTGACAAATCGCTTTTCGCCGCCCAAAACGGCGCGGCCTTCATGAAGAAAATCTTCGTCGAGAAGGCCGATGCGAATAAGATTTTGTCTTCCATCACAAGCGATAAAGATACAGCAAGGAGAAACGCCCAGAACTCCGGGCCTCCGCCCTCGACCGATGATAAAACACCAGCCCCCGCCCCAGCAGCCAAATCCAATGGAATCATGGACGGCCTTGATTTGAAATCCTTGGCGGCGCTCGGCACGGCCGGCGCGGGTATCGCGAGTGTCGCGCAGTCGATGAAGCAGCAGCAGGATTCCGCCGCTACGAATACGGCTGCGGGCACCGCCACTTCGCCCACGCCGGATTCAAAAAATACGAGCGCCTCCAAACCGGAACTTAATTCTTCGAAGCTCGGCACCAGCGACACGGCACCTTCCAGCCCAAAATTGGATGTTGCCGGCCCCGCGAAAACCGATCCTGCTCACATTGGCGGCGTCCCAGGCGGAGTTGGATTTCACGAAAACAGCGATATCAGCAAGACAAGTGGAGTCATGGCGGCCAGCAGTACCACTCCCGCTGCGGGAAAACCGACCGGGGGCGGAGGCGCTTCCGGCGCAAGCCAAGGGGGAGATTCTTCCTCGGCTGCAAAGCGTGATCCGAGCGCGGCCTCCGCGGCCGATAAAAAAGAAGACGATTCCTTGCAGGGAATCGGCGGCGGTGGCTTGGGCGGCGGTGGCCCCTCGTCGGGGGGTTCCTATGCGCCTCCCCCCTCAACACCCCCGGTAGATCCCGCAGCTCCGGCGGCAGAAGATTCGATGAAAGATCTTTTGCACGATATGAAGGACGCCGCCGATGGGACCGTGGCGCCGGGCGAAGGAAGCGAGAAGGCGGCCAGCGATATCGCGATGGAATCCGACGATCTCTTTCCCCGTGTGCGGGCCTGCTATGTGCGCGTATTGAAGCAGGGCCGGGTACTCAATGGTTTAGGCGAACCGCTTCCCGAATAATTATCCTTTAATTTCAATTAGATAATAATTCATTCCCAGTGGAGAGATTCGGCAAAGTGGCCGAATAGTAGTATACTAGTACTGTAAGGTATTTTTGAGTTGAGCAGGAACCCCATGCAATATCAACTATATAGAAAAAGTATCCTCCTGCCCTTAGCGGCAGCCCTTCTTTTGGCTCTCACGGCCACCAGCGCGCTCGCCGGAGACGGGAAAATTAAATTCAAAGAACCTGCAGCTGGAGCCAATCCGGAAACAGGAAACTCTGATGATTCTCCCGCCTGGCACCGCAGTCTATGGGAAGGCAGCTTCGATCGCGCGAGCGATGCTTCCGGCGCCGCCGCCAAGCAATTGGAAGGCGCCAATTTTGATGACTGCGATCAGTACCGCCAAGATACTCCGAAAACCGACAAGGAACCGGCGAAGCACGCCAATGAAAGTCTCTATCAAGCCTGCATAAATGCTTCCACGAAATATGCAGCGCAAGCGCGCAGCATTCAGTCACAGCAACAAGTAATGTCACTGGCCAGCAAAGCATCCGACGTGGCGGCCGTAGGTGCCGTGGGCGCCACCATCTACGCCGAGCTCGGCGCGAAGACGAATAAAGATTCGAGTTCCTTTGACAAAGCCGCCAATATCCAAAAGACGGCGGGCGTGGTCAGCTACGCGACCGGCGCCGCTGATTTCTCGTTGGGCGCCTACGCTTACGTGGCCCACAAAAATAAGCTCGAGGAAATGAAGCGCGGCCTCGAGGGCACCAAAGATTCGGATCCCGGGCTTCTCTCCAGCGTAACCGGCGCCGCGGAAGCCGCGAAGAAAGCCGCCTACAATCACATGCTCTACGGCGCGGGGAAAATGGCCGTGGGTTACGCCTCGATGTATCTAGCCAAGCGCAGCCAGGGCCAGGCCGAGAATATGCGTTCCATCGAAGATCTGCAATACGAGACGGCCTTCGCCGCCCGGAGAGGGCTACTGCCTGGGCAGGCTGTCGCCGCCCCCTATGTGATGGCTCCAAGCCAGGTTCCCTACTACACGAATAACCAACCAGTGTTTACCATGCCGAACAGCACCGGCCTCGCACAAGCCCCAGTCAATGCCGCCGTTCCAACTCCCCTCAGAACTGGCAGCTCGTCGGGCTCATCGGTAGCGCCACCCGGCAATATGATGCGTAACCCAGCGTCCACAACGAGCAGTGGGAAAGGGGGCGGTGGAGGTGGCGGAGGCGGCGCTGATTCCTCGGGCGCCAGCAGCCCACCGGAAGATCCGGCCAAGGACATCGCGGCAAAGGAAGCACTGAGCAGTTTTGAAACGCCGCTCACCGGAGGCGGAGGTGTGCACAATTCCCTCGGAGTAGGCGGCGCGGGTGGCGGCAAAGATGAGGCCCCAGGCCTCGCCGCTCTTGGGAACGGCGACCCCGCTGGAAGACCGGTGGCCACCGGGCTCAGCCCGACACAGATGTATAATACGGCGCTCGAAGGCACCGACGGCACGGAGCAGGGCTCAATGGCCGGGGTGAGTGGCAAGAGCGATACTTCGCTATTTGCAATTACTAAGGAAAAACTCAATAAAATGTTTGAAACCGGAAACGTAGGCATTCCCAAAAACGTAGAGGTAAAAAACTAAACGCTCATTTTTTGTCCCTATTCTGCCGAAAATAGACTGAGGTACTTCGTGAATCAGAGATTCGTACCGAAAAGAAAATCAGCCCCCCTCGCCGCACTTTTCGGCCTGTTTACCATTTGCCTCAGCGCCTCACCCGCGTTCGCGGATTGCAGCAAAGAACAGGACGCCTACGCCGACCAGATCAATCAATATACGCAGCAATTGCAGGAATTGGGCGACGACAGCTCCTCTTCCTCCGCGCGCAAAGACGCGCAGGCGAAACTTACTACCTACACAAAGTTGCGCAATGACGGAATAAGCGCCTGCGAGCGTAGGGATGATCGCGCCCGCACCGATGATAGCCGGCATGTAAGGGACGGAGACGAGTGCCAAAGAAAGATCACCGCTACGCATAGGGATGGCGTGCCGGACGTTTACAAATGGGACGAAGTAAGATTCCGCTGCATAAATCTCGCTGATGCCAAATCCCTGCCCGATAACGACGACTGCAGCAGTGCCTCTGCTTTCGCGGGACAACTCAAAGGACAGAATTGCAAAACAGCTCTGAACGCCGTGCACGACGTGAGGACGAGAAATTCGGCCCTCACCGACGCCACCACGGCAGCGACTACCGCCTACAGCAGCATGCAGGCCACCGGCGCCACCGGAGCGCAGGACGACGCGCAAACCCGCCAGGCCAATATCATGAAGACCCTCGCTCTAAGCAAGCTCGCCACCGGGGCGATAAATCTGCAGGGGGCGATGCAGCTTCAGAACGCCGCCACCGGGGCGGAACAGGCGAATTCGACCATCACCAGTGCGCAAAAAAAGCTGACCGACGATTGCAGCAAAGAAGCCGACGAGCAGATCTGCTTTTACCAGCACGCCAAAGATTATGGCCTCGACGGGTCCTACGCCAACTTCGACCGCATGAGACGAGGCGCGACCCAAAGCCAAGAGCAAGCCGACGCGGCGAACTCTCTCGCCAAGAGCTCGATGATCACCGGCGCCGCCGATATGCTCATTGGTCTCCAGGCGATGAAGATGGCCCAGATGGCGAACCAGAACGTGGCCGCCATGGCGCCGCCAATGATGGTGCCCCGCGCTCTCCCGCCCCCTGTTCGTTTCGGTGACACAACGGGAGCCACGAGCGCCCCGACCATGGGCGGAACTGTGCCCGCTCCGCCGATCGATTATGGTAATCCCGCTGGCCAGGGCCCCACTTTCGGTAACCAGATTCCCGGGCATATCGGCGGAGCCATGACCGGACACATGGGCACTCCGAACGTATCCAAGTCTGCCTCTTCCGGCGTGAGCGGTGGCGGCGGCGGCGGTTCAGCGGGCGGCGGCAGCTTGCGAGGCGGCGGTTCCGGCGGAAAAAGTTCCGGCGGCGGCAAGAAAAATTCGGCCGTCGGTGAATACAATTTGGCCGGAGGCGGCGGATTCAAGGGCGGAGGCGCGCCGGAAAAAAATGACGCTTCCAATCCCATGGCCGACATGCTGGCCAAGCTTTTCCCGCAGGGCGCGGATGGCAAACCAGTGGTCGATGCCCGGCAAATTGCATCGACCGGCGAGCTTCCCATAGAAGGCGAGCAGGCCGACAACTCGGTCACCGCGACTGACCTAACGCTCTTCGAACAAATCTCGGCAAAATACCGCCAACTCAACGATTCGGGCCACTTTTAGGCGCGACTAGTAAACCGCTGCGCTCCTGGCTATGATGATGCTCGATGCGCCAGCTCCTGCTGCTAACTCTGTTGCTGTTTTTATTTTTGGCCCCGGCAAATGCATTCGCCATCGGCGCGGCCTGGCCCCTCTCCGATACGCCCCGCTTCTGGATTCTCGGCGAAGGCTTCGGCCATCTCAGCCTCGACTCTTACTATTTTCAGACCCGTGAGAATTATGGAAGCGACGGCTTGGCGAGCGCGCCCCCGGCTATGGATCGCCTGCACTATACGAATTTCCGCGTGCACGGCGCCTTCGGCTTCGCGCCTAAGCTGAGTCTCTTTGCCCAAGCCGACGCCCGAGGCCTTTCCATGTCGAGTCAGGCGGCCGTTGCTACCGCGCCTCCCAATGCCTCCAACCAAGGCCTAGGGGACGCTTTCCTGGGATTCCGCTCGCTTCTGTACCGCAGCAATTCCACCAATCGCGTATATCCCACCGAATGGTCGCCGGAATCCTTCGTCATTATTCTTGAGGGCACGTGGAATTTCCCGATGTACGATTCGACCCGCGCTGCCAAGCCTCCGCTCGGCGACCAAAGCAACGATTTCAGCGGCATTGCCCGCGCCGCCTGGTACACCAACGAGTGGCTCGCCTTCAGCGCCGGCTCCGGATATATCTACCGCACCGCCGGTTATGCCCCCATTCTTCCGTGGAATATCCGCGCCGATTTTTCGTTGCAGGAACGCCACCGCCTGCGCTTTTGGACCGAGCTCCAATCCTTTCAGGGTCTACAACAAACCAACGTGGCGCTCAATTCGCAGCAACCTGATCCGATCCCGAACGGCAGCCTGCTCTTCAAAAGCTATTCCCCCACTATCCGCACCGCGAATCTCGGCGTCGGATATTTATTGTCCAAAGAATGGGAAGCGGTGGCCGGCACTTTTTTCACTGCGACAGGCGTTAACTCGGCCAAAGGCTGGGGCGCCGGGCTTGGCTTTACCTGGCGCCCGTACCAGATCCCGGAAATCAAATACGAGGAATACCGCAAGCGCCAGATCGAGCGCCTTCAGACGGAGAAGCGTGAATTCCACCGACCCGTGGTGAGATACGGCTTCCGGGCCACCATCGTGAAAGTGAGCAACCAAGGAAATTACGTGAAGATCTTCTACGGCGAAAATGACCGCGTTCGTGTAGGCGATACCTTTTACATCATGCCGCCCGATACGCTGAGCGCTTCTCCTCGCCGTCCGGTTGCGTCCGCCACTGCCGTGCAAGTGCTGCCCGACGCCGCCTTTTTACATGTAGACGAAAAATACGCGGAGAATCTTTCCATACAGGAAGGATTTGAAGCTCGCCGCGTCTATTTCGAAGCGGGAGAGTGACCCGCGGCGTTACCGCCGGCTACCGGCGGCGTGTGCGCAAGATCTTAATATAAGTCGCGCCAATGAGCCCAGTAATGCGCGACCAGTATTTAGATGAGGCGCTCCTTATTTTCCGCTTGCAAGCCTTCCCGTCCATCCTTAACCTACTAATATGAAAAAGATTTACGCGCTTCTATCGTTGCTGTTGTTGCTCTCCTCTGCGAACGTTTACGCGAAAACTTTCGCCAACCAGTTCATCGAATTCCAATTGCCCGATAAATGGGAATGCCAACTCGATGGAACGGAATGGGTTTGCCAATCCACCGATGAGCAAAAGAAACGCGACGCGATCATCGTGCTTGCGGCGAAGATCAAGAAGCCCGGCATGGACGAACTGCCGATTTATAAGAGCCATCTCGAAAAACCCCAACAGTACCAGTCGCTCAGCGGTGAAGCGATCACTTC
>Ga0207096_1158_pt2 | contig 12471 bp, 19 predicted proteins | sample Alteio_BWMinHeat_86_FD_153547 | JGI IMG/M metagenome (GOLD analysis project Ga0207096, IMG submission 153547) | Enriched cells from forest soil in Barre Woods Harvard Forest LTER site, Petersham, Massachusetts, United States -... | ecosystem: Environmental > Terrestrial > Soil > Temperate forest >...
CACCGACGACTCCAACCTCTCCAACCACACCATTGTCCTGCGAAGGTTTGTTGCCGCTGGTGTGCGAACCGTAAGCAAAGAATTGCCATGAACGGTTGTAGTCTTGTTTTTGAGCCAAATCCGACAAGCAGGTTGCATGGCTTGTGTCGTTGGATGTGTCAATTGCCGCCATGTCAGAAGCCATGGTCGACAAGGTGGAGGAAGCCAATCCCAGTGCATCCGCTGTCCGAGCGCGAGTGTTGGTGAAAGCCGTGTTGTCGAAGGTCGCACGGTCATGCCCCGACAACTTGGTCAATGCGCCGGGGAGTTGTGAAGCAGGCAGATTGTGGAGGATGCCATAGGCGGATTGAATGTCGTGGTTGACCGAAACGGCGCTGGTGGACTTGTCCAAGGCTGAGGCGATGGCGTATTGCTGGGGGTTGAATGGCGATGGTGATGGGATAGGCGCAACTGGCGCAGTCGGGGTTGTGGGTGTGGTTGGAGAGGTTGGAGTCGTCGGTGTGGTTGGTGTTGTCGGTGTGGTTGGTGTCGTCGGTGTGGTTGGTGGCGTGGCTGGCGGTGTTGTCGGAGGCGTGACGGGAGGCGTTGTTGGGGGTGTGGTTGGTGGTGTAGTCGGTGGCGGCGTCAAGGACGACAATTGCAGGCCCATGTAGACATGGGTGCTATCGTTGGCGGACACCCAGCGGTAGCCGGAAGGCGCGGCCTGGCTCGGCGTGGTGTCAAAAAATGCGCCGCTGACCGCGCCGGTGGTGGTGATGACGGGGACTTGAGTGCCGAGAGTGAAGCCGGTGGTGACGGCGTTAATCTTGGCACCGGAGGCAATGGTGGCACTGGCGGCGTTGATGCGGGTGTTGCCGTCAACGGCGAGGGTGGAGCCGGCATTGAAGGTGAGGGAGCCGGTGTTGAGGCCGTTGATGCTGGAGGCGTCCAAAATTGCGCCGGAGGAGACGGTGACGGCGGAGTTGTTGCCGAGGGCGGAGGTGGAGGCGGCTTTGAGGGTGCCGGATTGGATGTTGGTGGGGCCGGTGTAGGTGTTGAGGCCTGAAAGAACCAAAATTGGTTGTGAGTAATTTGTCGGGTTCTGTCCCACGACCCATAATCCATCTACTCCGGCAATCGTGCTGGTTATTTCAGGAGTCGCTCCCCAATTGATGAAAATGGCTGGGTGATATCCAGTGACCGCATCTGGGGCAGTGCCAAGCATGTCTGACCCAGCAACCATCGTCAGTGTTCCACCAACTAATGTGTAGTGCCCATTTGAGACATTGCCAAAAGTGATACTCCGGGCTGTTATGCCAGCAGCGCCTATGCCTACATTACCGAAGTTGCTCCCGTTTCCAGATGTTGCTAAAACCCCACCATTACCGAAAATGGCGTCGTTCGCGCCATTAGTCCACTGGACATTGTTGTTTGCTCCGGCATTCCAGTTAGTGCCTCCGAATGGCGCTGCTTGCCACATACCACTTCCGTCTTGGATGGCACCTGAACCAGCCGCGTTCCATGTCATCGCCATTACAGGAGTACCCCAAGCCTTCCCCGACATCGCCGCCGCCAAAAGCGCGGTGGTGCCAAGAACGCGAACCGACCGAGCAGACGAGATGGGACGAAATTTTTTCATAGGGATGCCAGAGAGGGGTGTGAAAGAAATGGAAGAAGATGCGACAAAAGAAATCCCATCAGCCTTTTGAGGTGCTGGTGGGAGAGAGGATTTAGAAAGTGCCGGTGAAACTGCCACTCCCGGCACCTCCAGCCCAAGTTCCATGAGTGAAATCAGAATTCCACGCAATTGTGTAATTGCCATCCAACTGAAGCGTATTTGGGGTGATTGCACCGGCTGGATTGGATGTTGTGACGGTGGTGCCGGTGATGACAAGAGTCCCGGTTTGACCAGTTTCGCTGTAAGAAGCAACCGTGAATGTGCCAGTGGCAGATTCGGCTGGTGTTACTGGTGCATTAGAGTTGTCGGTGTAGGTGCCAGCGGTGCCTTGGGAGTTGAAAGTCAAGATGACTGTATCCCCGCCGACAGTCTTTGTGGTGATGACTACTTTGCTTGCCAGGTGAGCCGTAGTTCCCGGAGCGCTTGACCCACCACCACCGCCGCCGCAGCCCATCAGGACAGAAAACGTGGCACAGAGAGCGAGTGCGAGGATGGGGAGTGCAAAAGAGTGAAGTTTCTTGAACAAGGACATGGGGTCTTTCGGAAGAGGGATGGAAATCTGATTTGATGCACACGATGCGCGGTTGGATTGAATTGTTGAACTGAGTTTTATTTTGTAAAAAATGCACCAGTCGGCTATTTCGCGGGGTCAGCAATCTTGGTGCAGGTGAATTGCGTGTTGTCCTTACCTCCGCTGAATTGCCCTTTTTTGACGGGCATCCCAAATTCCATATTGTGATGGCTGGATACGATTGGCTTGAGCCAATTCATCACCAGCGCGTTGCCCTCGGTGTACCAAATCCCAACATCATCATCCTTCTTGCAGATTCCGTTTTCTTGGCAAACCATCCCATATTCGCCTGTTCCGCCATTGCCAACATTGACGGTGTTCACTCTCCATTTTCCAACCAATGCAGGTGTGATGTTGTAGGAGCCGATGAGTCCATACCCAGCCTGAACCAAATCGACGATTTTTGTTGATTCCTTGTCTGCAAGCCTAAATTTTCTTGCGCTGATTCCGGAGAAGATTTGGGCCGCCTCATCCTTCATTTTGATTTTCAGGTTCTTGCCATCCTTCTCCCAGATGCCGCGCGTTTCTACCGTGGGGTCAAGCCGAATGGCGACCCCGTCATCCTTGAGAATGTAGATGGCAATTGCGCCACCATCGGTCAGGCTCGCCCAAATATGCCCTTTGTTGCCATCAATGTCCTTGGGTGCGCCCGCATTTTTATCAGCGGTTTTGTCGTCAGAACTCGATGCCGCAGCCTTCTCCGGCAATGGGATTTTGTCGGCATCAAGCACCCCATCGTCCAACTGTTTGAGGTCGGCTTTCAATTCCACAAGACGGGTTTCACACAGGTTGGCGATATCCAGTTTCCCATTTGACATGGCACTCCGCTTCCGCGATTCCACAGATGAAATAGCGGTCTTCACAGCACTGGCTTCTCGGGTCAGCAGTTTCTTGTATTCCTTGGTGATGGTTGCCTTGTACTCGGTTTCTTCATGGGTGCGAGCGGCTTCCAATTTCGTGGCCACTGCATCAATCTGAGAATCCGCCTTGGGGGCATCATCAGCGAGAACGGGAAGGGTGAAGATGGCAAGGGCGATACGGATTTTCTGGATGAATTTCATGCGGTTCCTGCGGATGTGATGGGCTGGAGGCTTTGTCGCGCAACAAAAAATCCCACTTTAGTATAACCAAAGATGGAATAGTAAAGGATGGGGTATTCCGTAGCAAGGTTATTTTTCAAGAATGCTGTCGTCTATCCACCGCGAGGAATATCAGGTCTTCGTCCAAAATCTCGCCAAGGTGCGTGAGAAGAAGGGCTTGACGCAAGTGGTAATCGCCGCCCGCATTTCAAAGACGCAATCTCATGTACAGAAGACGCTTACGGCTGGACGAAGAATGGATTGTGTTGAAAGTTTTCAGTGGATGAAAGCACTGGAGATGACTCCTGATGAGTGGATGAAGTTGGTCGAACTGTCGGTAAAACAGAGTGGTCGAAAAGGTTGACCCGGTAGAATCCCAACCATGGGTTCACAAAAAGCACTCGAATCGAAGTCCTACATCTTGCTCTGTGACGCCCTCAAAGAATGGCGCGAGCAGAGCGGTCAAACACAAATCCAACTGAGTGTCCGTCTTTCACGCCCGCAGTCTTACATCTCAAAATGTGAATCTGGACATCGCAGGATGGATTCCATCGAGATGTACGAGTACGCGTCTGCTTGCGGTGTTTCATGGGAAGAAGTCGGACAGGTCATCAAAAAAGCAATCAAAGCCGGTGGTTGATTCTCCGCAGCCGCTCAAACCAGACCCATGAAACTTTCCGAATTCCAAGAACAGGCTGCGGCAGCGAACAAGTCCCATATGACCTGCGGACTGTGCTGCATCGGCATCATCTTGGTGTTGGGGGGCGGCGGAATTGTCCTTGGTATGGCAGTCCAAAAGTTCATTCTTCACCAGCCACCGATGCGTGATTCCATGGTATTTCCAATCTTTGGAGGCGGAGGACTATTCCTTGCTCTTGCATTGGTATTCTTTTTCGAGCGTTACTGGAATAAAAAACAGGTTTCATGTCCATCGTGCAAAAAGGGGTTGGGGCAACAGATTCACAGCAGTATCGTCATAGCATCTAAGTGCTGCCCATTCTGTGGTGCGAAGGTGATTGATGAGGGCCGAACTGCTCGGACTACAATCTCGTTCATGAAAAACAAACTTCACATCGGGGCGGTCGCTTCTCTTTTTGCACTGGCATTGGTCGGATGCCAAGCACGCCATTTGGAGGGCTGCTCAGACTCCACCATCATCGGATATGCCAACGACAATATTGACGAACATCGCATTGCCAAGCGTCGGCTGATTCTTTCCGATTCTGTGGAACATCAGGTTGAAGACGCTTTGCAACACAATGCCAAAATTGAATCGGTGCGACTGGCGATGACGGTGCAGAGATATGGGAGTGGGGGATTCTCCGATGGCAACCCATTCCCTTTTTATGTTGTGATGACGCTACGCCAGCCCATGTCCAAGGCAGAGGCAGTGAAAATAGTGTCCGATGCGTTCAATAAATTTGGCTACACCAGTATTTGGGACACGACCGTTGCGCAGAACGGAAACACCTGTTCCGTGCAGGGGTATGTAAGACCAACGATGGGCGAAAATCCAAATTTGTCGGGCTTGGGCAATGTGAAAGAAGTGGTAAAGAAAAATGATGGTGCGACAGCATTGCAATTGGAGGAAGAATTGTCCAAGACCTATGCGGATGGCATCAAGGGTTCCAATGGAAACATGACGGGTATTTCCTACGCCAGCAAGTTGAATTACATATCGACCGCCGACAAAAAGGAAGCGGTAGTTCTCGGAAATGTGATGCATCCAGGTATGGTGCCATTTCATGGAGATGGCAGATTGACACTGCTTGAGTGTTGTTTGAAAAGTGGTGGAATCAATTCTTTCGGAAAAGACTGGAACTATGTCCGAATTATTCGTCCAGTCACACCTATGAGTGGAGAAATTATCATCGTCAATTACCAAGATATTTTGGATGGTGAGGTATTCGACTTTGCGCTGAAGCCTGGGGATGTTGTGTGTTTCCCTCCAGTTCATTGAGCCTTGAGTCTCCACAGGTATCTCCTGCCGCCGCACAATGAGAATATCGCTTCCATGACCCGGTGAGACCCCATGCCCAACATCTGCATCCCCATCATCATCATCGGACTTGCACTCACAGGCGGCATCGCCTCGTGGCTGTCTCAAAAGCGTTGCCCCAAATGCAAGCGGCTCAAGTTTGATGTGGTGTCCAGGCAGCGGGTTGACCTTGGGGCGTCCGGCATGAGCAGACCAAGGTTTTCAATTATGAAGCGGTGCAGTTCGTGCGGATACATGGCGCAGGAATGGTCGAACAAAAAAGGTGCTGGCGGTTCAATATGGGACAGATGAGGATGCTTCAAATGGTCTTCTGCGGATAGGCACAATGCAAGTCCGCCTCGTGGTGCCATTCGTGCGGAATATCACGCATGATGAGGGCATGGTCAAATTCAATGGAGCCTGTCGGAAACTGTTTTTTATCGGCGAACATGCTGGAGTACACGGACGAAACATCCAATGCGGAAACCCGCCATTCTGAAGTTTTGAGACGCAGTCCATCCAGCTGTGTTGCATCATGGGTGACGGAATATCCGAGGCTTCCTCCTTCAAAATAGGCTGATGCATCGGCGAGGGTATCAAAGCAGGATGTTGGCGGAAGGTGGTCGGCTTGATTTCCAGCAATGCGAATGCTGACATGCCCATCACGGGACTTCATCCAAAAAACAATGCTTTTGCCATCGTCAGAGATGAAAAATTCTGCCGCGTGATGTTCGCCGGGAAAGATGCGTCCGCCAGCCAAGTGATTGAGAAGAGAGTCCGTATCCCGGCGTGGAATGAATACGCCCTCATGGTCAATCCCTTTTTCATCCGTCCATTCGACCGCGATTCGATGAGCCGCATTTTCACTTGAAATTCCCAATGCTTCTGGGAAGCCTGCCGGACGGATTTGTTCAAGTCGGATGAGGCAAACGCCCACGAGGGCGTGTCCACGGTGTAACTTTGGACGGAATGGATGTGGAAGCAGTGGCTGCACGACCTCTGGGGATGCCCTGTAATTGACCAGCAGACGGCGTTTGATGTTGCCTTGGATGGTGGGTATTTTCATGGGGAGTCCAGTCAAAAGGATGTGCGGCCAGTATGAATTATCCGTGCTCTTGTCCCTCAAACTTTTTTTAGGTGGCAGCGTTTATCTTTGCCTTCTTCGGTCTTGGACTACTTGGATGGAGGCTTCAAGCAGTTATCCTCAGCCACAGCACCCTCTCCAAGTGGTGCATCCCATGCTGTTTTATGCCACAGTCCATCTGCCACCAGAAGAGACTTGACTGTCTCTCTATTGAGGGTTCCCGCTTGAATGGTTTGATTGAGTGACCAAAATTCTCTGCCGCGCAAATAATCATCCGCATACTCATCCCAAGAAGAGTAGGAGGCTTGGAGAAATCGTGCGACTGGCATGATGTGCTCCCACGCTTCTTGCTCAGAAATGTATCCGCTCACATAGCCCCAACGACACAGGCTGATGTAGCGCCCGTAGTCCCAAGCCGTAATGTCAAGAACTTTGCGTTTGGGTGCCCGTAGACTGAGAGCCGCCACCAAGTTTCGATTGAATTCATCTTTATCTTTGACACCTCTAACAAGTTCGTCCGGAAGTTTTTCGATGGGTACAGACCTTAGCGTGTTGCATTTTTCCCAAAGTATTTTTCTGTGACCACCATTTTCTTGCCATTGCAGCGTGTCTAAAAGTTGAATGCGTGAATTCACTTGCCACCAATCAGACAGTAACTTTTGCGTGCTTTTCTTGAGTTCATCCGTAATCGGCACATCTGCAAGAACCTCAAAAGGCTCATGGTTTATGCGCGCAATAATCGCGGCAAACGCCAATGCTCTGGCATGTTGCGCCTCAGTTTTTTTAGGCGAGGAAGAAACACATGCCGCCATGCCCCATGAAAGGGTAAGCAGCAAAGTCATACGAGTGAGGGGAGTGTGGCGCATCCGCAAATCCTAGCGGCTTTGAAGCGCCATGGGCTGGCGAATAGGTGATGTTTATCCGTGTTCTTGGCCTTCGAATTCCTTTTTCAGTTCGAGGTAATCCTTCCGCCGCATTTCCAGCATTTCCTCGTCAGTGAAAGGGGGTTCTTGGACTTCTTTGTCCGACCGATAGCGTTTGACTGGGGCATCAGGGCTATCTGTTTCGATGACTGTTACGACAACGCGGGAGCCGATGGTGATTGGGAGTTCCTTCCATCTGAAGTGGTGGGAGATGCCAGATGCATCGGTCAGTGACAAGCCGCCAGCGTGAAAATTGAAATCGTCGGCTCGGACGCGTTCATATGGGTGGTCATGTTTGCCTCGTTTGCCTCGAATTGCAGTGAGGCCGAGGGATAGGACGTGCCAATCTTCGGTGCCCGCAATGATGGGGTCTTGTCCTTCGACTTCGATTTTGAACGCAATCATGGGGTATTCCTTGTGGACGGTGGAAGTAATCTGGCTACCATCAAATTTTCTTGATGACCACTGCGGTTCCATAGCACAGCACTTCGGATGCGGCACTTTGAGAAACGACCTCTGCCGCGTCGTATCTGACACCAACAATGGCATTGGCTCCCAGTTCCTCCGCATGTTGAAGCATCGCGTCGTAGGAGTGCTGACGAGCCTGTTCGCACATCTCGGTATATGCACCAATCTGACCGCCCAGGATGCTCTTGAAGCCGCCCATGATGCCTTGGGAGATGGTTGGCGACCGAACGACGATGCCGCGAACGAGTCCCTTGTAATCAACGATGCTGTAGCCTTCGATGGTGAATGTGGTGGTGACGAACATGGGATTTCCAGTGGTTGGAGTGGGGGATGGACGGCAGTTGGGAAAATATACTAATCAAGGTTCCCTGATGAATCTGCTTGGGCGACCTTCATTTTCAGTTGAAGTTCCAGTTGTTTGGTTTTCTCTTTTTCAATTTCTATCTTTGCTCGTTGAGACCAGTATGCCCACACTGGGATACCGATGGCGAGACCAATTCCCAAATACATGCCGAAGGATTCAAGACATTCCATTGTTGGTTCCTTTCATCCGCATTTGATGCTGCCTAACGCGAGACCGCCTCGCGTGTTCGATGGTGCAAGTTGAAGCAAGTGTATCTTGGGAGTGATGCCACCACTATTTTTGACGGCTATCGGCTTTGGCCGCCTTTTCTTTCCCAACAAAATCATCCGGATGCTCGTGCATGTAACGCATCTTCGAGTTGTAAAACTTCACATATGTTTCGGTCGCAAGTTGATGAGGGTGCCCAAGCGATGGATAGAACTGTGGAACCCAAATCTCGAACACACCATCGGTCTTGCCAGAGTATTTCAAGTGGTCATTGGCACCTTGAATTTCAAGAATGCGAAGTTTGCCGTTCTGGAAATCTGACATCGCTTTCAGAGTCCCCGCCATTCCAGAATCGCCGTATACCTGTGCTTCCCATTGGAGGTTTTGCACTTTGGCTTTTGCCCAATTCTGGACGATGAAACCGAGGGATACCACCTGCGTAATCAGAAGGGCGGCGATGATGAGTTTGAGGGTTCGTGGGTTACTCATGGGTGCTGTTTGCGGACTCATTGACCAAGACGGTGCAGGGCTTCCTTGGCATTTTCATATCCCTGCTCCGCAGCCTTGCGATACCACTTCACCGCTTCTGCTTCATCCTTTGAAACGCCATATTGCCCTTTTTCGAGCATGTATCCCATCCCATATTGCGCATCTACTAATCCTTGCTCTGCCGCTTTGCGCATCCACTTGACGCCCTCGGCCTCATCTTTTGGAACCCCTATCCCATATGCGAGTGCTCCTGCTAGGGCGAGTTGTGCGGGTGCATAGCCTTGTTCTGCGGCTTTGCGTCGCCACTTTGCGCTCTCGACCTCATCTTTCTGGACGCCTGCACCTTGGATGAGTTTTAGTCCCAACCAGTCTTGTGCCATAGCCAAACCTTGCTCTGCGGATTTGCGATACCACTTCACCGCTTCGATTTCATCCTTGGGCACTCCTTGTCCTGTTTCAAACATGGTTCCCAGTCGGTACTGCGCATCGGCATCACCTTGGTCAGCCGCTAACCGAGACCACTTGAATGCTTCGGCTGCATCTTTTTGAACGCCTGTTCCAGTCAAATAGAACCAACCAAGCATGGCTTGTGCTTGCGGGTTTCCTTGGGCGGCAGACAGACGGTACCACTTGATTGCTTCTTTGATGTCCTTGGCTGCACCATTGCCGTAGTAATAAGCGGCTCCAAGGCTGACTTGTGCGGTGGTATCACCTTGGTCTGCCGCCAACCGATACCACTTCACTCCTTCGGATTCATTCTTTTGCACCCCAATTCCAGTCACATAGTCCCAAGCAAGGATAGTTTGTGCGTGCGAATTTCCTTGCTCTGCCGCCATCCGAATCCACTTTGCTGCTTCTTTGAAGTCCTTGGCAACGCCTTGGCCGTAGTAATAAGCAGTGCCAAGACCAATTTGCGCATCAGCATTACCTTGGTCGGCTCCCAACCGATACCATTTGACGGACTCTACTTCATTTTTTTGAACACCCGTTCCAGTCAGATAGCACCAGCCAAGGGTGGCTTGCGCTCCCGGATTTTTTTGTTCTGCCGATAACCGCCACCACTTGATTGCTTCGGTTTCATCTTTGGATACACCAAGACCCTGCTGGAACAAGGTGCCTAAATCACATTGTGCATCGGCATGTCCTTGGGCTGCGGATTTTTTGAGTAAATCTACTGCGGATTTGTAGTCTTGCTGGATACCTCGTCCACAGAGGTAGCAGCAGCCTAAGCCGAATTGTCCCGCTGCATTTCCTTGTTCTGCGGATTTGCGATACCACTTCACCGCTTCTTTGTCGTCCTCGATGCGAAAAATATTCGGGGCATTTTTGTCAGCGGCATCACCTGCATCCATCGGTGTGTTGAAAAGCAAGCAATCCCCGTACAGGGCTTGTGCCGCTGCATTGCCTTGTTCAGCCAATTCCTTCAACTTTTGAACCGCAGCCTGTTTCTCGAAGTCACTCGACTTTGAATTTTTCAAGACGGCAGAAATTACATTGACCTGTTTGTCCTCTGCCACGGGAGAAGTGCTCGTGCATCCGGTTGAGATGGCGAAGGCTGTGGCGAGGACGAGCGGTGTCAGGGCTGTTTTCATGTTTCTCAGAATAAAGGAATTCAACCACATCACGGAACCTGCTTCCAGACCGGCACATTTCCCAAAACAATCGACAGCCTCCGTGCCTCGACTTCTATTTTGGCGAGGTCATTATTTTTTGTTATCAAGATGCGGCTTTGGTCATTCAGTACCAAAGCCAACTGGTAGACAAACCCGCTCAAAGCACCGATTCTGATGATTTGCGCCCCATGCACATCTGAAAATGGGATGTCCTTTCGTTTGACTCCAAGGTGGCGGCACATCTGACTTTTGACATCGAAGACCAGTCCAAAAAATGTTCGACGAAACAAATCAAAAATGGAGCAGCCATAGACGGCAACAGCCAAAATAACCATGCCTATTTCCCCCCATAGAATGGCTTGCCCATGTTGTCTCCCGATGCCAAGGAACATCAAAAAGAAGCATCCCAGACCATTGATAAGTACGCCTGCCCACTCTGAAATGGATGTGGTGGTACGCACAGAGCCATCTGCGGTCGTCACCATTTTTCGAGAGCGCCATGGATATCCTGCCAAGGGCGTCCACTCCAACCACTCTGGACTGCCTGCTGGAGGATTGCCGGGCGTAGTGTTTTTTTGTCGAAAGGAAAGAATGGTTCCAATGCTAATGGCTGCCGCAAACACAACCCCGCACCCAACAAGAAATGAATCGTTGTGAGTTACGCCCCAAAATATCATGCGCCCGCTGATAGCAAGGAGAGTAATTGCGAAGACCATAGCCAGACTTGCTGACACGAACTTTTCCAGGGTCGAAATTTTACTTGTGGTGGGGGATGGCATGTGCCAATCATAGGAGTCGCCAATGATGGTGTCCATGCCTTGGATGTCAGGTTTTTCTTTGAGGTGCTGCCGTCATGACCTACCATGCATCAGCCCAATTCCCAAGAACCTATCGGAGCCATCTATGGAAATCCCAATCAATCATGAAGACCCTGACGCTGGCGCTCGGATGAGGGCATTTTTCAGTCCGCAACAGGTTGACCAGTTGGTGCGTCAAGCCATTCAATTTTGCTGGATGTCATTGCCTCCAGAACGGCAAAATGCGGACGAAATCGAGAAGCAGATTCGCCGTGTGGTTGACCGTGCATTGAAAGATTTCCGAGATGACTCGGAGCAATTCAAGCGGTGAGAACTGAGTGTCCCATGGCGTACCCCAACTTCAAGCGCGGCATCCTGTGGTTCTGCATTTTTGGCGGAGTCGCGGGAGTGTTGTGTTTTTTTCTGTGTTGTTGGGGTTCTACGCTTCCAGCGGCGACAGATGTATCCCTTTGCTGGGCTTTCCGTCCATGGTGGCGATGGAGTAATTGGGAAGCCTCTTTGATTACGGGCTTTGTCATTGGATTGCCATGTGGCATCATCATGGCATTTCGTCCACAGATTGATATGCGTAGGGGGAAGGCGAATCCGTGATGAAACCAACCGCATCAACCATTGGGGTATGCCTTGCCGCTTTGCTTACAGCGGTCGTGGTTGGCATCCTCGTCATCGTGGGTCTGGGCATCAGTTCTGGAACCCTCTCCGGCGACCTCATTCATATCAACGCCGCCATTGTTTTCATTGCCCTGTTCACAGCCGTCATGATGTCATCGTTTCGGGTCTACATTGTCATCACGGCGGTCATCGCATTTACGGCTCTGGTCTGGCTCATCTTTGCGGGTGCCATCTTCGTTCTTTATAGGGCGGAAACCTACGGTGCCTTTAATGCTGAACATCTTGGGTATTCCCGTGCATTGTCGGCTCGTGCAATTGAGGTTATTTTTGCTTTCGTTGTTATGGGTGTCGTGTACGAAGGCATCCGACTCATCGTCAATGTCATCCGCTACGCCAAAGGAGCGGGCATCGTCAGCACCAAGCGTTCGTTGGACTAGAATCTGCCTGCGGACTTCACTCAATCTCTTCGCCCTTGCCTCCAGAAAAATTATGAAACCATCCAACCTTCCCCTGCATCTTGGCATCGTTGCCTCGTCCTGTGTTTTTTTGACAGGATGTGTTTTCTCTATCGGTGGAGGAGGCACTACGCGGACGGTAGAAAAAACTGT
>Ga0207096_1153_pt1 | contig 12439 bp, 13 predicted proteins | sample Alteio_BWMinHeat_86_FD_153547 | JGI IMG/M metagenome (GOLD analysis project Ga0207096, IMG submission 153547) | Enriched cells from forest soil in Barre Woods Harvard Forest LTER site, Petersham, Massachusetts, United States -... | ecosystem: Environmental > Terrestrial > Soil > Temperate forest >...
AATATTGCCTGACAGAATTGCTGCGCCGTCCTGAGCTCAGCTATGGAAAATTAATGACAGTTGATGAAATCGGCCCCGGCGTTCTCGATGAAAAAATTGCCGAACAAATTGAAATCCAAATAAAATATGCAGGATATATTGAGAGACAAGAAGAAGAAATTGCGCGGCAACTTCATTATGAAGAATTAAAAATTCCTCTGCACTTAGATTACACGCAAGTGATTGGTTTATCGAATGAAGTGAAACAAAAATTCATGCAAGTCAAACCGGCTACGTTAGGAATGGCTTCGCGCATTCCCGGGGTGACTCCTGCGGCGGTTTCCTTATTATTAGTCCATCTTAAAAAAAATAAGAGATCGGTGAATGCGTAACTTGTTATCTCACGCGCTCACTGAAAATCATTATTCTTTTTCAGAGACCGTACAAAGCCAATTGATAGTCTATTTAGAACTTCTACAAAAATGGAATCGCATTTTTAATTTAACAGCCATTCACGATCCACGTGAAATGGTTTATTTACATATTTTGGATAGTTTGTCGATCAGCCCCTATTTGCAGGGTGAAAAAATCATTGATGTTGGGACGGGAGCGGGGTTGCCCGGTATTCCGCTGGCATTAACGCATCCACAGAAGCAATTCGTTTTGTTAGACAGCAATGGGAAAAAAACCCGCTTTCTTACCCAAGTGATTGCTGAGCTCGCCATAAAAAACGTCGAAGTGATTCACGCCCGCTGCCAAGATTTTCATCCCTCTTATTATTTCGACAGTATTATTTCCCGTGCTTTTAGTCGCATTGCCGACATGTTAAATCAGACGCAGCACTTGGCTAATGAGAACAGCCATTTTTTAGCGATGAAGGGGAAATATCCACGAGAAGAAATAGAGCTTCTTCCCACCGAATTCGAATTAATCCATGCGTATCCATTGACAATCAAAGGGGTTTCACTGGAGCGTTACCTTCTTGTAATAAGAATGCAATCAAGCCAAAATCTATGTAATTCTTTGACATAAGCTATAAATACATTGATAATATAGCTTATGAGATATTTTCGCAGAAAAATAGCCCCGACTATTCTAGACGTCTTAAAACGTGGGAAAAGCGTATTATTGCTTGGAGCAAGACAGACGGGCAAAACCACCATGATTAATAAGGAAATTATTCCAGATTTACAGTATTCATTTGTCGATCCTGAAGTACGCCTACGTTATGAAAAAGATCCCACTCTTCTCTCCCAAGAGTTAAAAATGAGCTTACAAAGACTGATTAAACCCCCAATCATTTTTATCGATGAAATTCAAAGAGTTCCCCATGTAACGGATATTGCGCAGTTACTTATCGACCAGAAAAAAGCCCAATTCATTTTAACGGGATCTTCCGCACATAAATTAAAACACGGGACGCATGTTAACTTATTACCAGGAAGAGTCGTGCTATTAACAATGGACCCCCTGCATTTTGATGAGTTGCCTCAAAGTGGGCGATACCTGAATGACATTTTACTTTATGGAACGTTGCCACTCATCGTTCTTGAAGAGAGCAATGACAATAGAGAAATGGACTTACGATCTTATGTGACGGCTTATCTTGAAGAAGAAATTCGTGCAGAGGCTTTAGTGAGGAACATGGGAAATTTCTCGCGCTTTTTAGAATTGGCCGCTAGCGAGTCGGGTCACATTGTCAATTTCACCAAACTCTCACAAGATATTGGTGTTGCTGCCACCACTATTATGGATTACTATCAGATACTAGAAGACTGCATGATCGCGCTGCGCATTGATCCCATCATCCATTCTATTTCGCATCGGCGTTTAATTAAATCACCCAAGTATTTGTTTTTTGATTTGGGCGTGCGACGTGCTTGTACCAATGAGGGAACACAACTACCAGAGAAGCATCTTGCGGATCTTTTTGAACAATACATTGGCATAGAATTAATTCATCAAACACGCGAATGGCCCAACACACAATTGCGATATTGGCGTGATAGCAATGGTGTTGAAGTGGATTATGTTTTGGAAAAGTCAGGAAAGTATATCCCTATTGAGGTAAAATGGTCAGAAAAACCCTCTCTGAAAGACGCGCAACATGTGAAGAAGTTTTTATCCGAATATCAGAATGCAGAGAAAGGTTATATTATCTGTCGTACCCCTCATGCCATCGAAATTACCGAGGACATTATTGCGTTACCTTGGCAAGAATTGAAACAAATTTTATAACCTATTAGAGGAAGCATACTCGTGGGGAAAATCATCGCCATTGTTAATCAGAAAGGTGGAGTGGGAAAGACAACAACGAGCATTAATTTAGCGGCTTCGTTTGCGGTCATGAAGCGGAAAGTATTATTAATTGACCTAGATCCTCAAGGAAACGCCACTGTTGGCAGTGGAATTAATAAAGACACTTTACCGGCCTCCATGAAAAATGTTTTATTACAAGAAGAAAACGTCAAGCAAGCGACGCTTAAAACGAAAGCCGGATATGATTTATTAGCAACGAATCATGAACTCATTCTCGCTGAAGTCGAGTTAATGCAGACGGTTCATCGTGAGTTACGCTTAAAAGAGGCGCTTGCCGAACATAAAGCGCACTATGATTATATGCTCATTGACTGCCCGCCTTCTTTAAACATTCTCACCGTAAACGCGCTAGTCGCAGCCGATTCTGTGTTAATCCCCATTCAATGCGAATATTTTGCCTTAGAAGGCTTGACCGGCCTATTACACACCATAGAACAAACCCAAAGCACCATCAATTCCGCCCTTTACATCGAAGGCCTCTTACGCACCATGTACGACGGCCGCAATCGCCTCGCCTTAGATGTTTCCGCGCAACTACTACAACACTTCCCCAATCGCGTCTACCGAACCGTCATCCCCCGCAACGTGCGTCTAGCAGAAGCGCCGAGCTATGGAATGCCGGTGGTGCTATATGATGATAAATCACTGGGGTCGTTGGCTTATTTAGCGTTAGCCGGGGAAATGCTTAGACGGAGTGAGAGTATGGTATCCAGCTAAGAAAGAGTTAGGTAGGGTGGGCAAAGCGCAGCGTGCCCACCAATGATGGTTGAACATTTAGCAAAACACAAGCTTCTGTTCATGAACAAAAGCTTGTGCTGAGATGAGAGTTACACGTTACATTACAATGACTGGACGTGGAAAACTGACATAAGCAATTAGGGCCTTCCATGGCCTATTAAACATTACTTACTGCTTTTTGGGGCTTTTCGGTTCTTCCACCACGGACGACTTCCTTTGGACGGCAGCAGCAGCTTCAGTAGCTATGCCTAATGCCTTTTGGTGTTGTGATAAAAGTCTTGGTGAAGGAGGTCCTGAAGATGCAGGGGAGTTCCCAGCCGTAGCAGCAGCGCTGTTAGTAGGCGTGACGTCACTAGAGCTGCTGGAACTGCTGCTAGAGGAGCTACTACTACTCGAACTGCTGGCAAACAGAGAGGACGAAGAAGCTGCGGCTGCAGCAGCCACTGGTTGCGCTTGCTGCGGCTGTGTTCCTGCTTGTTTTTGTGTTTTCCTTTTCTCTACTCCCTCTGTCATTTCTCTTTCCAATTGTTTCATTTCGTCAGACGAAAGAATATCTTTACAACGTTGTTCTGTAAGGGTGAAAGCGTTGTTAACTTGCCCATAGATATCCCCTCTTGTTGCTCTTCCCTCAAAGATTCCTGGTTTTATTCCAGCGTCCGACGCCTTAAGTACAGCTTCTTCTTTTGTGGATCTTAAGGTATGTCTGCATGCCTTAAGATCTCTATATAACTCCTGAAGCGCTTTTTTTTCATTTTCCGCGGTTTTTCTGGAAAATATATTTTTCATTAGGTCAGATTCTTGTTTTTTTCCGCTCGTTTTTTCCTCCGCCTCAATTTTTTCTCGGCCTTCTCTAGTGTTTTTATCAACCCCATAATATTTATAGTCACTGATTGCCTGCTGAGCAAAACCGAGTGTGTCTACCTTGATCTGCTTTCTTGGTACATCTGATGCATCCTCCGTTTTGGCCTTTTTTTTCGCTAGATCCTCTTGCATTTCCATTATGCTGTTAAGAAACTCTTGCTGTTGATTTCTCCCAATCTTCCATTTTGAATCAGTTGTTTCACCAGCGAATCTGCGGGGAAGCAAATAAGTTCCTGATCTTCTGGTGAGCTCATCTTCAATTTCTTTTAACAAGGCCTTAACATCTTTTTCTGTCGAATCAAACGTTCCTGCTGTAAATTGTATAGTGGCAAAGTGTTTTTCAACGTTAGCGTGAACCGCATAAAGATCCATTTCTTCATTTCGGTATTTTTTTAAATCTGCTGAAATGGAAGCTAAAACTCCCTGTTTCAGATTTGTTCTTTGATTAGCGCCACCCTTGCCGGCTTTTCCAGTCAACTTATTATTAACCTCTGTTAATCTCTTTTCTATATCTGCTTCTTTTTCGGCAAGCGCCGCATGAAATTTCGCCAAATTTTTTCTCTCGTCGCTAATGAGGGATACTATTCCTTCTGCAAGCTCAGCGGTGTCCCCTCCAAATATTATGCCTGTCCTCCCTCCTGCCTTATATATCGCACCAGACTGATTTGCCATCTCCGTTTGTAGATCCTTTATTGCACCGAGCATTACTTTTACCTCAGAAGGTTTTGCGGCATCTACTTGACTTTTGAACGCTACATTTTGTTGATATTTTTCAATAGCCGTTTTTATGGCAGTTAGAGCGACCAATTTTTTGTCCTTTTCTGTTTTGTTAGACGCAATTTTATCAATATCTTTCTGTATAGATTCAACGCTGCTGCTAAATGCTTTTTTAAAAGCAGCTACAAACCCGCTCTTCTTATCCAGCGCTTCTCTATCTGCTTTTTCCTTTTCAACAGTTTTTTGCTCTTCTGCTTTCTGCTCAGATTTTCCTTGTAAGGTAGTAATTAAGCTGGTTACAGCTGATTTCGCCTCTTCCATCGCATTATCAAATTCTTGTGATTGCATACTTTTTTTCATAGCACATCCCCCTCTCTGTCATCATTATGTAAGTAAAGTCAATCTCAGTAGCAGTATAGTCCAGATCTTTAAAATTGCTCGTTTTCGGGGTATTTTTATTTTTTTGTTCAGATAATTGATTGATTAAGTGCAACTTTATAAATAAAAAAATAAATTGACAAGATAGATGTGTGATCAAAAAATACACAAATATGTGCATTTCTAAATAATATTCCAATGTTCATAGTCTAGCATATTTTTAGACATTATTTTTTGTTACCATGAGCGCTACAGGCTATTCGAAGTAAAGTGCCATGATTATTCAGATGAAAATAAGCGATAAAAAACACAAATTTTTTTTGATCAAAAAATACTCTATTATGATGAAACAAGCCAATGTCAGTAGACTCAATGCATAACGAAAACACCACGAATTTTGGTTATCGCAAAATTCCTACCCAAGAAAAAGCCACCCACGTGGCGCATGTCTTTCACTCTGTCGCAGAGCATTATGACCTCATGAACGATCTCATGTCCTTCGGAATGCATCGCCTATGGAAGCGATTTACGCTGAGTCAGAGCCAGGTAAGGTCTGGCCAAAGGGTATTGGATGTGGCGGGGGGGACGGGGGATTTGACGCGGGTTTTTGCGGAAAAAGTGGGCAAGAAAGGGCGGGTGGTGTTGGCGGATATCAATGATAAAATGCTGTTGCAAGGGCGTGAAAGGTTGTTAAATCAAGGTGTTATAGGGAATGTTACGTATGTTCAGGCGGATGCGGAACAGTTACCTTTCCCGGCGGATTATTTTGATTGTATTAGCATTGCTTTTGGTTTGCGTAATGTGACGGACAAAGCAGCGGCTTTGCGCTCGATGTATCGCGTGTTGAAACCCGGAGGGAAAGTGTTGGTCTTGGAGTTTTCGAAACCGATGCTGCCGATGTTGAATACGCTGTATGATAAATATTCTTTTCATGTTATCCCGCGCTTAGGGGAATGGATTTGCAATGATAAAGACAGTTATCAATATTTGATTGAATCGATACGCATGCATCCGGATCAGGAAACGTTAAAAGAAATGATGCGAGAGGCAGGTTTTGAGGATGTGGACTATCATAATTTAACGGGTGGAATTGTTGCGCTGCATAAGGGATTTAAATATTGATGGAGCATGACTACTTAGTCGCTGGCGCGAAACTCACTTTTAAGCGTAGTTCCTTCTCCCCTTGTGGGAGAAGGTGGCGCGAAGCGACGGATGAGGGGTGTTTTTATGCGCTAACGCACCCCTCATCCGCCCTTCGGGCACCTTCTCCCACAAGGGGAGAAGGAACTGTTACTGCAGTGCAGCAAAGCAAAGTAAAGTAAAAGTTCAGAAGGATTCAAATACCGATGAAACAATGGATACAAACGGTTTTACAAAAAGCATTGAATCGCTATCTGGCTTTGGATCCAGAATCGAAGAGCCGGATAGTGTTATTGCAGGGAAAAATTATCACCATTGAATTGTTGGGATTAAAAATAACCCTGCATTTAATTTTTATCGGCGACACGATCGAAATTCAACTCAATACGCATCCTCACCCCGATGCGCACATCAAAGGCACGCCATTACGTTTAGTTCATTTAGCATTATCCCAAGATCGCCATTCGTTTTTCGCAGACGATGTGACTATCGAAGGAGATGCTGCGATTGCTGAGCAAGTGATTTTGTTGTTTGATCAACTCGAGATTGACTGGGAAGACTATTTATCGCATTGGATTGGCGATGTTCCTGCTTATCATCTGGGCCGCATTGGAAAAAAACTAAAAAATTGGCGACGGGAGTCGTGTGATACGCTGACACAAAATTTAAATGAATATTTACATGAAGAAATTCACTGGTTTCCACCGCGCGAAGCCGTGCAAGATTTTTTTTCCGATGTGGATCAATTACGCATAGATGTCGACCGATTGGAAGCAAAAATGAATCAGCGAGGCCATGAATGAAATATGTGACGCGCTTATTTCGTTTACTACGCATCAATTTTATTTTAATGCGTTACAATCTCGATGAGTTTATTTTTTCTGCGCCTGTTTTCTATCCTTTTCGGTTTCTCGGATATTTTAATCCGTGGTATTGGATGTTACGGAATAAATTGACACGCGGTGAACGTATTCGTCGTGCTTTAGAAGATTTAGGCCCTATTTTCATCAAAGCAGGACAAGTGTTATCGACAAGACAAGATTGGTTGCCAGATGATATTGCCGAAGAACTGGCGAAACTGCAAGATCAAGTGCCGCCATTTGATGGAAAGTTAGCGCAACAAATGATTGAAGTTTCCTTAGGGAAAAAAATAACGGATATTTTCAGCCATTTTGAGTGTGAAGCGCTCGCCTCTGCTTCGATTGCCCAAGTGCATGCGGTGACGTTATTAGACGGCCGATCTGCTGTGGTCAAAGTATTGCGTCCTCATATCAAAAAAATCATTGAACGGGATTTGGATTTGTTGAGAGTGCTCGCTTCTCTCGCTTATCGCTATTGGCCTGAAGGAAGACGCTTCAAACCGAAAGAAATGGTCGCTGAAATAGCGCAAACCTTGTTTGACGAGTTAGATTTAATGCGCGAAGGAGCGAACGCATCGCAGTTGCGCCGTAATTTTAAAGGGTCGACGGCATTATATGTCCCTGAAATTTATTGGTCTTATTGTCATTCGAATGTGCTGGTCATGGAGCGCATTACGGGCATTCCTATTCACAATATCGATGCCATTAAAAAAGCGGACATTCATTTAAAAAAATTAGCCGAAATAGGAGTTGAGATTTTTTTCACGCAAGTGTTTCGCGATAGTTTTTTTCACGCGGACATGCATCCGGGGAATATTTTTGTTTCGCCGTTGCATCGTGAAAATCCATTATATATCGCCGTCGATTTTGGCATTGTGGGTTCTCTTAACACCAAAGATCAACGATATTTAGCGGAAAACCTGGTGGCTTTTTTTAAGCGTGACTATCAGCGTGTTGCTGAATTGCACGTGGCTTCTGGTTGGTTGCCGCCCGACACACGGATTGATCAATTTGAAGGAGCAATTCGCGCGGTGTGCGAGCCTATTTTTGAGCGCCCCTTAAAAGAAATTTCCTTCGGAAAATTATTACTACGTCTTTTTCAAACGGCGCATCGTTTTAATATTAATATTCAGCCCCAGCTTATTTTGCTGCAAAAGACATTATTGAACATTGAAGGCGTTGGCAGACAAATTTATCCGGACTTGGATATTTGGACCACTGCCGCCCCATTTCTGGAACGTTGGCTGAAAAAACAAGTCGGCCCACGCGCCTTGCTGCGCCGCATGCGTGAAAATATTCCGTATTGGTCGGAAAAAATCCCAGAAATCCCGGGGTTGATTTATGAGGTGTTGAATGAAAAACGTCAACAGCAAGAAGAGCAACGATTTGAAAAAATCCTTTTGAAGGCGGATTGTTCGGGGGGAAAAAACACAGGCTCATGGCGATATGTGTTGTTGGGGTTTGTGGTGGGAGTGTTAGCGGGCGGGGTTTTGTTTTTTCTTCGTTTTTCTTGATGATTTCTGAAAATGCACGCCTTGAAAGTGTGTGTAACATGTGTTATACATATAGTCAGAGGTGACATTTATGCACAAAGCAGCAATGATTAATACACGTATAGAGCCTAAACTGAAGGCGCGAGCTGAGGTCATTCTTCGTAAGGTAGGGTTGACATCTGCTGAAGCGGTTCGTTTGTTCTACATGCAGGTTTGTTTGCACAAGGGTTTGCCGTTTGAGGTGAAAATCCCTAACGAAGAAACCATCAAGGCGATGCACGATGCCGATAAAAGAAAAACGCATAAAGTCAAAAGTGTGGATGATTTATTTGAAAATCTGGATTAAACATGCTTCAAATTGAATATACAATGAATCATTCAAGTTATTATTGAACCCAAACGTCAGTCGCTAATTGTGGGTTTGATCCCCCTCTCCCGCTCCCGTTAACAAAATAGATATATGGTTTCGAGTGCGGGAGAGGGCCGGGGGAGAGGGGAAAAATGACCACAAAAGAAACCTTACAAAAACGCGCGCGTTACTTACGCACAACCAGTACTGATACAGAACAGCACTTATGGTATTACATCCGCGGTAGACGTTTAGGGAAATATAAATTCAAGAGGCAGGTCTTTATTGGAAATTACATTGTCGATTTCGTTTGTCTATGGAAGAAATTAATTATTGAACTTGATGGCGGACAACACTCTGAAAAAACTTATTATGATGAGAAACGCACTACATTTTTGGAGTCACAAGGATACAAGGTGCTTCGATTCTGGAATAATGAAGTTTTAGCGGAAACGGAAAATGTGCTGGAAATTATTTTTCATGAGTTAGAAAGTAGATAGCGTATGGCTATCCCTCTCCCCCGGCCCTCTCCCGCGCTCGAAACCATATATCTATTTTGTTAATGGGAGCGGGAGAGGGGGATCAGACCCACAATTAGTGACTGACGTTTGGGGCCAATGGTAATTTGTGTATAAATGCATAAAAGTATGTGTTCGTGTGCGCATTTTTAATATGAGTTTCGTCAACTCACCCCTTCCGCGAATAATGCGTCAACAACGTCACAATCTTATCTTCCAATTCCTTGTACCGCCAACTCGCCCCACTTCTTCCATTGACCATAATAACAAAAGCCAATGGTTCCTTATCGGCGCTGACAGTAAACCCAGCGAGCGAGCGAACCCCCGACATGGTGCCAGTTTTGGCGCGGACTTTCCACGCGATGTTTTGTAAACGATGTTTCAACGTGCCATCAACACCCGCTATCGGAAGAGCGGATATGAGTTCGTAGTTGGTTGCATTATGGTGATAGGCAAAATCTAACACTTGCATCATTTGTGCCGGGCTGACTTGGTTATAGCGAGAGAGACCCGAGCCATCAATGACGTTCATGCGCATAATGTCCATGGATGTTTGTTGCGATAAAATTTCAGTGACCGCAGTGCCACCATTCGCCCAACTGCCCGGTCTTCGTGTATAAATTTGCCCAATCTTCTTAAACAATGACCCTGCAATAATGTTGTCCGATTTTTTCAACATGGTCGTGATTAGCTGCGTAAGCGGTTTAGATTGATGTGTCGCCAAAGCAGGAAGCTCTGGAGGTGCGGCACCAGCCGCAATAGAGCCATCGATTTGCACACCTAAGCGATGGAATAAGTCTTGTAAAATTCTTCGGTCATAATCAATGATATCGGTGACAACCGAACTGCCGGCAGGTGTGGGGGCATAATGATATTGCTTATGGCGGTGTGAACGGACGGCGTTTCGAATAGCCCCATAGTGAAAGCGGGGATTGGTGACCGCGTGGGCGGCGATACTGGAGGCTTTTCCGCGGAAAGATGAACAGTTATGATTGATGATACTGGCATTAATCGGCGCGGCGTAACAATATTTTTTGTCATTCCACACCCAGCCAGGCCCAAAGTTAATTTGATCATAAGCGGTATTGTCTATGTAAACGTTTCCTGTAATTTCACGAACTTGCTTCGACTTTAACTCCATGATCAAATCGGCCAAATCATAAAAAGTGAGAGAGGGGTCGCCGCTATGAACCAGATAGACATTGCCGTATAAGGTTCCATTCGTAATGGTTTTCGCATCGGTCATGAAACGGGTAGTAAACGTGAAATTGGGCCCTAAATAAAGTAATGCGGCTTGGGCAGTGAGAATTTTTAATGTGCTGGCAGGGACAAATAAGCTTTTTTCATTCTTGGCGTAGAGGGTGTCGCCGTACTTCATTGATTTAATGGCTATTCCTACGCTGGCGTTGGGGTCGTTCACTCGAACAAGATGGTTGATGGATGAGGTTAAGTCATCGGTTCCATTGATCGCGTAGGTTGTTCTGGCTTGTGTCTCTGTGATGCAATTTAGAAAAAACACTGTCCCTATAATGATTGATGCCCAAAATCTCATGCCTAGTCCCTATTGTTAAATTGCCACTCTAGCAAGGTACTAAAGTTGAATGGATCTGTAAACAGCTATGATATACTAAGGCTCCGTTGGGAATGAATTGAGAGAGGAGAAAAGGTGAAAAACCAACCCATACTGACCCATTATATAAGCGACATGGATAAGCTCCTGCAACAAGGAGCCAAACAATATCCGCAATCGCTTTCTCAGAAAAAAGAGTGTGATAAATATCGTCGCATTTATGCGTTGCGAGATCAGGTTAGTGTGCCATCCACCCTTTCTAAATTATGGGAGCAATTTTAAAAATCGCCATGAATAGATTACTACAAAGAATCATCCCGTTTGTTATCTTAGGAATAATGATTGTTATTTTTGTTGTTGGACTAGTCGTTTTTTCTTATTTATTGATATTTGGGGCGTTGATCGGTTTGATCTTATTTGTTATCGCCTGGATTCGAGAAAAGATTTTTCCTTCCAAACCGTTAACCAAAATACATCGCGGCCGTATTATCGATCATGATGATGAACCGTAAAAATGCACATCCCATTTCGCCTTTGTTATGGGTGATGTTGTTTGACCATACTAGTCTGAATATGACATTTCCGGTGTTAACGCTATTATTTTTTGATGTGCAAAGCAGTTTATTTTCCGGAGAGACTTCACTCAGTCTTCGCAGTATGTGGTATGGCTTGTGTGTTGCATTGCCTCATATTATTAATATTGTAATGGCCCCGCTTTTTAGCTTTTTCTCAGATCATGTCGGCCGAAAAAAAATTCTGATCGTGGGCACTTTGGGCGCATTATTCTTTGCATTAACAGCCGCTTTCGGCGTTTTCTTCGGTATTTTAAGTTTGTTTTTTCTGGCGCGAATTGTACAAGGCCTATTTTCCAGAACGAATCCGGTGGCGCAAGCCGTTATTGGCGATGTGAGCCCTCCTGAAAAAAAACTACGTCATATGGGATATTTACAGTGGTCTATTTCAATGGGCGCATTTATTGGGCCCATCATCGGCGGTTATTTTGCAAAACCGTTTTTCTTTGCGCAACTCAATTTTTCTTTGCCTTATTTTATTGCGGCGATATTTGCATTCGTCAGTTGTCTGCTGAGTGTTTTTTTTTTCAAAGAAACAGTGAAGCCTGCTGTTGAAAAAAATACACCGCGTGTCATGGGGCGAGCGATGCTCAAAATCATGAGACAGCGTGCGGTATGGGAAATTTCAGTCATTCTTTTGTTGAGCCAAGTGAGCTGGAGTCTCTATTATCAATTTATGCCGCCTTTATTGAAAACAACGGCTCATTTTAACCCGCATGCGCTGGGATTATTTGTGGGATTAATTGCTTTTTGGCTGGCCGTTGCAACAGGAATCGGAATTAAGCTGTTAGATACGTTTTTTTCTGTGCGACAAATGTTACATTTTTCCTTGTATGCCGTTTTAGCCGGATTACTATGCACCGTCATGGCCTTTTGGGCCTCCATCCCACTATTCATTTTCGGATAGCTTTCGAGCAATACCAAAGTAAATTGCAAGCATTGAAA
>Ga0207096_1167_pt1 | contig 12391 bp, 18 predicted proteins | sample Alteio_BWMinHeat_86_FD_153547 | JGI IMG/M metagenome (GOLD analysis project Ga0207096, IMG submission 153547) | Enriched cells from forest soil in Barre Woods Harvard Forest LTER site, Petersham, Massachusetts, United States -... | ecosystem: Environmental > Terrestrial > Soil > Temperate forest >...
TGCACTAAATTAAATATAAACAAAAATATGACGATAATAATAAATTTTTTCTTTTTCATTGTTATTTTAATATAATTTATAAATCAATTTGGAGACATTGACCTTTAATAATTGTAAAATTACCAGAGCCACTCCATGGCACATTTGAATAAGCAGAATACGAATATGTTCCTTCAGGTAAATTAAAGTTTGCACAATATGCAGAATTGCAAGCTGGTGTTCCAATGTAATTCCATGTTACATAATTGGTATTTCCATTTACTGTAACAGCAATAGGATAACTTTGAACAACATAACTTGAAGTCCAAAATGTGACATTACCAGTTGGGTTTTTTACTATAATTGTTTGGTTTGTTGTACCTGTTACATCACCATCAGCATCCTTAGCAGTAAGTGTAACAGTATAACTTCCAGAAGTAGTATAAGTATGACTTGCTGAGCTTCCTGTTCCTGAACTACCATCGCCAAAATTCCAAACCCAGTTTGCTGGATCAGAACTATCTAAAAAACCGCCACCATTAGAACAATCAGAGAATGTCACAACATCCCCCACATAAGGTGATGAATTGCTAATTGTCATACATGCTGCTAAATCATTCTCACAAGAATTGAATAATGCAGCTATTCCAATAATTAGAATTAAAGTTGTTAATTTTTTTTTCATTTTTTATTATTAATAATTAATTGCCTGCAATTACTTCAATTTTAAAATCTAAACCTCCAGGTGCATTCATCCATACATTTACGTCATATAATGAAGTGCTAAAAAAACCAGCAGACGATGGCATAGCATACCATACTTGAGTAGAAGGTGTTCTCCAATATAAATTTACAACTCCTTTGTCTAAAATAGATTGAGTAATAGCTGAATCAGGAAGAGTAGCAACATAATAAGAACCTGAGGTTGTTAACGCAAAATTTAAGAATGTTAACGAAGATACGTTTGCATTTCCAGTAGGACCAGTTGCACCGGTTGCTCCATTAGTCCCATTTGTACCAGGAGCTCCATCCTTTCCGCATGATGCAAATAAAGTTGAAATTACAACAAGAAGAATAATTTTTTTAAATGTCGTTTTCATTTCCAGAATAATTTAATAAGCCTTACTCTTTAAAGGATTTTCGGGATACTCCTATTTCTTTTCTTAATCAATCAGCTACCTATTAGAACTATTCACCACAATGTATATCTGTTGATGAAGTTCTTTCTATTGCACAAAAATACTTTTGACGTCCTTTACGGGGTGGGGAATACTTTGGCTCAGAAGAATCATAGCTTAATCCGGGCACGGTCAAATCTTCTGGGTCTTTTTTCTGACATTCACTAGGACACTTTAAAGTTTTATATTCTTCCGCGTTTTGGCTATCTCCATCTTTACGAGCATCTTCAAGAGCATCCTCTTTAGTTGTTCCTTCTCCTATTCCAGTGTTTTTAATTGTAATTTTGTTTGAACCACATACTAATTTTGTTGCCATTTTATTTCCTAGATTTATTTTTTCACCTACTCATTCGCTTTTCGGTTGCCGCGCCCTACTCTTTAAAGGATTTTCAGGATATTCCTTTCTGTAATTTGTGTATTTTTTGCGGTTCAAACATAATATAAAAAAAGATGATTATTACATCTCTATCTGGGCTTGATTTTTTTGACAAATTGGATTTTATTCGAAAACCATTGTCATACAAGAGTTTTATACCAATCTACTAGTTTTAAAAAGGTTTAATTTTGCGTAGACCCAGCCAATTATTGGATGAAAACTGACATTTATATAGTAAATTCCGACATGAATTTTGCGTAGTTTCCGACACGTTATAACCAAAATATTACCTTAAACTTGCTCCTTCAGTCTATAAATTTACCGTCAGCCTATATGAATAAATCAGATAAACATAGCGAACTAACCTTTCAGCTTATTGTAGAATCTGCACCCAGTGCAATGATTCTCGTAAACAACGAGGGTAAAATTGCCTTTACGAATAGTCAAGTTGAAAAACTTTTTGGTTATAAACGGAATGAATTAATCGGACAATCCATGGAAATTCTCATTCCTCAAAGATATAGGGAGGGTCATCCAGATTTCAGAAACATGTTTTTCTCTTCTCCTCAAGCAAGGGCAATGGGTGCAGGAAGGGAGCTATATGCTTTGAGAAAAGATGGAACAGAATTTCCAGTTGAAATTGGTTTGAATCCTCTTGTAACAGTAGAAGGAACATGGGTGGTCGCTGCTATTATTGATATTACTGAAAGAAAGAAGTTTGAAGAACAAAGGATGCTCTTTGCGTCAATTGTGAATTCCTCTAATGATGCAATTCTCAGTAAAACCCTCGATGGAATTATCATCACATGGAATCACGGTGCAGAAAAAGTTTTTGGATATTCCTCTAAAGAAATAATCGGCAAGAATATTTCCATTCTTATTCCTTCTCATCTTCGACATGAAGAAAATGAAATAATAGAAAAAATTGCGAAAAATGAAAGCGTTGAACATTATGAGACTGAACGAATTAGGAAAGACGGAAAAAATATTTATGTGTCGCTAACTATTTCACCTATTAAAGATTCTCTTGGGAACATTATAGGTGCATCAAAAATTTGCAGGGATATTACAGAGTATAAAGAAGCCGAGGCCAAATTGGCAGCAAGCCAGAAACTTTATCGCCGTACACTTGATAATATGCTTGAAGGTATACAAATTCATGATTTTGACTGGAAGTATATTTATGTGAATGATACACTGGTAAAATATAGTCACTACACAAGAGAAGAGTTGATCGGACAATCTCTTATGGAAAAATACCAGGGCATAGAACAAACCGAATTGTTTAAAGTATTGACTAGGTGCATGCAAGAGCGGGTGTCTGAGCATCTTGAAACAGAGTTTGTATTCCCGAATGGAAGTAAAGCAGATTTTGAACTCAGCATTGAGCCAGTACCTGAAGGAATTTTTATTCTTTCGATTGATATAACAAGACGCAAGGAAGCGGAACGAAAAATTGTTAAAGCAAATCGCCTTTATAATTTCCTAAGCAATATTAATCAGAGTATTGTTCATATAGATAATAAGCAGGAACTTTTGAATACTGCCTGTAATATTGCTGTTGATACAGGGGGATTTAGAACTGCCTGGATTGCTTTGCTTGGTGAGGATGGTAAGCTGAATATGGTGAGCATACGTGGAGAAGAACTTGTGGTTAAAGAATTGAATAAATTTTCAGGACAGGATTTTAGTTCTCCAATACTGAAGAATACAACTCCCGGTAAGGTGCTGAGGACGGGAAAGTATGACGTGAAAAATGATTTACAGAACGACCCTGAAATTAAATCGCTAAAAGAAATAACTATACAACATGACTTAAAATCAAGCATTTCTTTACCAATTAAAAATGATGGTAAAGTAATAGGTGTGTTTGGGCTTCAATCAATCGTTAAAAACTTTTTTGATGAACAAGAAATCAATTTATTAGAAGAGGCGACAGGGGATATTTCATTTGCACTGAAGAATTTTGAGAAAGAAAAACTACGTAAAAAAATGGATGATGATTTAATGATAAATAATGTCGAATTGAAAAAGATAAACGTTGAATTAGATCGTTTTGTCTATAGTATTTCTCATGAATTGAGATCCCCGCTGACCTCCGTTATGGGATTATTTAATATAGTTAAGCACGATGGTGAGAATGAAGAAAACAAGGAAATATTGAATTTAATTAACCGAAGTGTTTTTAAAATGGATGAAACATTAAGGGAAATTCTTGATTATTCAAGGAACTCGCGTAATAAAATTAATTTCCAAAAGATAAACCTGGAAAAAATAATCGATGACGCCTTTGAAAATTCAAATTATTATCAAAATGGGTTTTCTTTTGATAAACAAATAAATATAAAGGCAGATACCCTTCTCTTTTCCGATTCCACAAGAATTAAAATAATTGTTAATAACCTTATTTCTAATGCACTTAAATATTCTAAAAAAAAATATGGCGATTCTTTTATTCATATAAATGCAATTATTAATGATGAAAAATTATTTCTCGAAATATCAGATAATGGAATCGGAATCAAACCTGAATATCTTTCAGAAATCTATAATATGTTTTATAGAGCTACAACTATTTCAAATGGCTCTGGTCTTGGATTGTATATCGCAAAAGAATGTGTTGAAAAATTAGGCGGAACAATCCAGGTTGAATCTGAATTTGAAAAGGGAACGAAATTTAAAATTGAAATACCAAATAATTTACCAAATAAAACCTGATTATGAACTACTTCTTAGAAACTGTCTTGTTGGTTGATGACAATGAAATAGATAATATATTAAATACAAAACTTATTCAAATTGATAGTTTTGCTAAGCATATAATTGTTAAGGATTCAGCAGATGAAGCGCTGGAATTTTTATTTAATGAATTTAAGATAAACAAGAAAATTCCTGAATTAATTTTTCTTGATATTCGGATGCCTATTACTGATGGGTTTGATTTTTTGGAATCTTTTGAAACTTTTCATGACAACCTCAAAAAAAACATTAAAATTATTATGCTTACTTCTTCGTTAAATGAGGAGGATATTATGAAAGCAAATGAAAATAAGTATGTCGAAATGTTATTGAATAAACCTCTTACAATTGAAGCACTTGAAAATTTAAGAGAAAATTTATATAAAAGCTGAGTAATTTAATGCTTCCCAAGTCTCCATTTGCTCGTGCAACATATCCGAATAAGGACATTTGTATTTGTAATTTTAATTTTCTCATTGTCGTTTGATTTTAATTGTTGGTGCCATTATTTCATTAATGTATGCCAAACATATTCCCTTCGCTGTCTATACATAATGATATAAATCCATAATCTCCGACAGACATTTTTTCTTTAAATACTTTTCCTCCTGCTTTTTCTACCCTTGCCTCTTCTTTAGAACAATCTATACTGTCAAAGTAAACAATTGTACTGTCGCCACCAGCTTTTACACCCTATATTTGAGCAAGCCAACCACTTGCGTTTGGAGCATTCGTTTTCATGGGAAATGCTACCATTTTAATATGTGTATTGTCGGGGTCAGACATGTTTTTCATTTTAATCTCCAAAACCGTTTCATAAAATTTTTGTGCTCTGCTAAGGTCGTCTACATGAATTTCAAACCATATAACCGGATTACTTGAGTTTTCTTTTTGTTGCTCCATAATTTTTGTTTTATTATATAGTAGTTAGTTTGTACTCACTCTATTCATTTTTCAGCGATCTCGCTTATAATCCGCACTTTGGGGATTTGTTTTATAATTCCAATTCTGTAATGATAAATTCCTTTGCCTCTTTAGGTCCGGTTATTTGAAGCCATAAAAAGGTAGAATCTCCAGTGATTGCAATATTAAAAGTAAAAAAATCACAACAATGCCTTTCTGTTTTTGCAAAATCCGTTAGCTCGTCAATCATTTTATCATTACCGATAAATTTGTAAGCGTAACCGTTCGGCAATTCCTTCTTTTCCATAATTTGTTTCCGTAAACTTTTCAATACAGTAGCTTTTCGCTTATCCATTTCAGGCGTGGTTAGCTTGCAGGACAATATTTGCTTGCAACTGTCATTACAACTATCTTTTGTAGCAATCGTTTCCACCTGTTTTGGTTTGCTGCCGCAAGAAAACAGTAACGAACTTGCGACGATTAGTAACATGGTTTTAATTTTCATAGTTTATTAATTATCAAGGCAGCTAAATTACAATTAAATCAGAAAACTTATTGTATATTCATACAAAAGAAAAGTAGTTTTTTCATGATTGAACAATCCCGTTGTGATAGTGCGACTGTTCTTTTTTGCGTATCTCATATATTAATTCCATATTTGCACCCAGTAGATTTAAAGAGGATAGGTTTGGAAGTCCCATTGAGAAGTGGATCTGTTTTTTATGAAGAAAATGATAAATCCTGAAAATAAAATCCCGCCGCTTAAATGTGACATGGATGATGGGGTGTTGAATAGAGTTTCATTTATAATATACATTAGATTCAATTTTATTGATTACCTTTGCATCATATAAAAAGTCAGTGACAAAAATAACAACGATATTTATTTTAACCTATTATTTGTTTGGAGTTTTGTGCTTACCCTGCGGGGATTTTTCCTGTTTGACTGATTTACCTGATATGTATCGTCATTGCAAAGCCACAGAAGACAAAGATATGACACCATTTGATTTTGTCACTGACCATCTTTTGAACATCGATTGTTTATTTGATAGGCATGAAAATGGAGATGATCAAAAACCACATATCCCTGTTCAATTTCATCATCAACAAATTCTGAATATAGTTATAGTTCAAAAAAAATCCATGGCAATTTGTAAAAATGATATAGCTGATAAAAAATTGCCCGTTTATGGCGAATCTGCTTACCAATCTGATTATTTCTCAAAGATATTCAGACCTCCAATTGCATAATTCAAAAGTTTCTTGAATTCAAAGTAAAATACTCGTATTCAGAAATTAAGTTCGGTTAAACTCATTCATTTTGTCCGAGATTTGGATGGGGGTTTTATTTGAAAAAAATAATAATAAATCTTTAAATAATAAATAAAATGAAAAAAATTCTTGTGTTAATTATAATTGTACTGATTGCAAATTTTGCAGTCGGTCAGAAGCTGGATGTCAAAGATGTACCTGCTGCTGTAACATCTTCCTTTAACAAATTGTACCCGGCTGTTAAAGATGTGAAATGGGGAAAAGAAGATGCGGATTTTGAAGCTGAGTTTGACCTGAACAAGATTGAGACTTCAGCAACTTTTGATTCAAAAGGAAATCTGAAAGAAGTGGAATCCGAAATCGAAGTTTCTGCCTTACCTCAAAAGGTAAGAGACTATGTTTTGAAGAACTACCCTGATCACAAGATTAAAGAAGCCTCAAAAATTATCGATGCAAAAGGTATTGTAACTTATGAAGCCGAAATGAAAGGCATGGAAGTAATCTTTGATTCAAGTGGAACTTTTCTTAAAGAAATCAAGCAGGTTGTGAAAGAAAAGAAAGACTAAAGGCTTTCTTGTATAAAGGGAAGAATTAAAAATTCTTCCCTTTATTATTTTATTACAGTACTAATTGGGTATTTACCATTGAGTAGTTATTTTATTTCGAACAGCATCTATTTTTTAAAACGTAATTTCAATCACAATGGCGGATGCTAATCCAAGTATATCGCCTCTTTATCTGATTTTGTGCGGCTATTTATACATAATGTCTATTATATTTCAACTACGGCTGAATATAATACCGCATTATGTTAACATAGCTTTGCGTTGTTTTCTTCTGGCATAAATGGCATCGTGTGTGCAGAAGGCAATGCCATGTCTTTTTGACCTCAAAAAGTATGACAGAAAAAACAACATGCGAGATGGCTGTGTGATGTGCAAGTAAAAAGACAGTAAAACCCTTGACTAAGGGTGGTGGGTTTTTGCTTGCACTGGGTTGAGGCGATATACTCTGATTGTTGCTATAGTTCCTAAAGCAAAATTCATGAACAAATAAATTAAATGTTTATGTGATTATAAATTTTAATTTTTTTTATTTAGTTGTTATCTTATTTTGAATTTCAATTAGTATTTCATTTTTCTTGCCATTTCGCTTATGAAATAAAACCATTTAAATTCTTTTCGTTTTTTATGTTCCATCGGTTGAGCTATTACTTCTTCAACAGCTTTTTGAATTGGTGTACCAAATATTGGTATAAATCCTAATGGCATAGTCGCATATGATACTATATTTCTAAATTTACCTATATTAGTTTCAATTTTAAAAACCTCACTAAGAACTCTATTTGCAAACTCTTTATCAAATTCGACTTCACCTTTACTTGCAGAATCTATCAAGTTTCGTAATTCGCTAATTCTTTTATCCTTTAATGCTTTGATAATGTTATCAGGATGCCAAAAAGTGAATTCTGGAAATGAAATCTCAAAAAGCTTTTTCACATTCTTAATTTCGATTTCACCAGGATAAGATTCCCTCCCCAACCGCATAAATTTCTCATGATAAAAAGGCTCAAAATCATTCCAATCATGAAAACCTGTTTCATAAATATTACTTAATAACAAGTTCCCATTAATATATGATAGATATTCAGAAAGATGTTGTTTTAATGATTCACGAAATTGTGCTTTTTTTCGTTTACTTGACGAATTCAAAACTTCATTTAATAATTCATGGGAAAGGATAGGTGAATGATGCATCATACTACTCATTGAATGTATCCATCCACCTAATTGATGAAACATTATTTGATATTTTTCTCGTTCTTCACTGGTAGAAGTTTCATCATTTAATTTCTCATTAATAAATCCATTTCTAAAGTTCTCTCTATATTTTAGCACGAATTCTTGCCAAGTTGAAATTGACTCTTTCAATGGGTCAATCCAAAAATCTAATTCTTTGAGATCATGAGATAACATTTTTTCTAGTATTTGGTGATTGTCTTTAATTGTCTCATCAAAATCTTTTATTGTTACAAAACCTTCATAATATAATGCCTTTATCATTAAAGCAACATTTCCAAACATACTGTGATGATCTGTCATTAATCTATCATAGGTTTTTATATCAATTATTATTTGATCAGCTAAAAGCAACATTGCATAATCTGGCATAAAACTTTGATTAATGTTTGACATTGAAACTGGAGGCATCCGATAAAATATATCAGAATTGTTAATCTCCCTCCCTTTTAAATGAGAGGTTCCGAAAGATGTTAATAATAATTTCATTTTTATTAAATACTAGTTTAATATAAAGAGGATAAAATCAGGCAGGTACGTTTTACTTCCTTAATTCTTGTAGATTTAGCCATTATTAGATTTATCATTTTTAGTTTTTTTTCTACTATTTCAAGCATATTGGAAGGTTGAAAAAGTCAACATGTCCGTTTTACCGCCATTATTTTATAGCATTTTTTTCAATATATACGGTATACCTTGCCCTGTTTATTTTTTATTTGCTTTTTTCATTTTCTCTTTCAATTCATCTTTCTTTAAATATTCATCCTTCAAATTCCAGTTTCCAGTTGAAAGATTGAAGTCAAATGTTATTTTATAATCAGGATTTGGATCGTTTGCTTTTTTGCGTAAAAATGCAATAAGCCCTGTTCTGTCTTCCCAACTAATATTAAATTGAGGATATTTTTTCTCTAATAAAGGGACTAACTCCTCATTCAAACATTTTCTTATTTTATCCCATCCATCTAGCAAAGGTTTTGAAGCAGATAATTTCCCATTAAAATTGAAAGTTAATCTTCCTAATCTTTTTTGATTGTAAATGAAATATAAATATGCTTTTCTCTCATCACCTTTTATTGGAACTAGTTTAGTTTCGTTTAGTGGCAACAGAAATCTTTTTTGAAAAATAGATTTCTGTTCTTCAATTTTTTCTTGTGATATGTATTTAAATATATTAAATTTTGCTATTGCCATAATTCTTTTGTTTTTTAATTATCAAATAAGTTTATGTCCACCATCTTTCTCATCTTTTCTGCTTTTTACAAATCTAGGTAAAAGGAAGTAAACTATTAGTATAATAACTGCCCCTGAAGTTAATAACCATAGATGATGGAAAGAATACATTTTATAAAATTCCCAAATAGAAAAAACAATCCAGCAAACAAGAGAAAACAAGGAAAAAAATAAAGTCAACTTAGGTGTTGAAATATTAGCAGCTTTATTTGGTTTCCAGGAGATATCCTCCTTATCTGCAACTGATTTTGAAAAAACTGAATAAACACCGAATTTCTTCCAGTTATTCTTTATAATATTTTCTTCCAACTTTATTACAATATCTATCCAGCTTTTAGACCAGTATGAATAGCCCTTACAAGACAAATTCCACAATATGCAAACAAAAACACCAATAAGTGATAAAACAAGAATGCCTCTGTCTGCTAGAGATTTACTAGCTAGTGATGTGATTGCAACTAAAATAGCTCCATTTGCAACATAATAATATGTCATCCATTTATGAAAATTATCATTTAATTTATCACGAGCTTCTATTGCAAGTCTATATTGCTTTTCTAATAAGGAGTTCTCATTATTCCGAATCATTTTACTGCTATTTCATTATTTATCATCCTCATATAACCAATGGTCCACTCCTCCATGATGTGAACAGGCTCCTCTACCTGTAGCATTACTATGTGAGCCATCCCGGCAAATACATCCTACTCTTATATGATTTTTATTTGTTTGTTGATTGTTAATTACGTTAGGTGTTGCAGTACTATTAGGGGGAGTTGCAATATTTAGTTGTTTATTATTATTTTGTGTAGCCGCTTCTTTAGTTGCTTTAGAGGCATTTTCAATTGCTTTTACAGAGTCCGCTTTCGCTTTTTCAATTGCAGACTTTTCCGCTGTATTTGGTGCACACGCATAGAGTGAGAATATTCCTCCTAATATCATTATTGATATTATTTTTTTCATTACTAAATTATTATTTAATTACTTTGTCAAGGTATCCATTTATAAATAATGCTACTAAATCGAAAAGTAAGCAAAACATTTTATTTCAAAGTATAAGATTAGTATTTATTTCTTTTCATAAACCTTCTTTCCACTTTTACTATAATGATATCGTCCTCCTCTTGGACCTGTATAAATTGTTTTATCTGTTATGCTCTCAGTTATATTATTTGTTACATTCAAAGTTGAATCTGATAATGTACTATTTATTTTATCATAAGTTTTTTGATTGTTTTTCGATAGTGTTTTATTATCATTATTATAAGAAATGTTATTAGTCGCTTTAGATATTTCCGATTTTTGAAGACTATCAAATGCGACTTCTTTAGCTTTTAGATCCAATTCTCTTTGTTTAATGTTGCTTTCTTTTTCATTTAATTCTAAATCTTTTTGAGATGAAGAAATGCTGGGTGAATTACCACAACTTGATAAAACAATAAATAAAACTAAAATGTAGAGTGTTTTCAAACTTTATATTTAAAATTATTCCATTTAATTAATGCTATTCTAACTCTTCAACTATTGCAACAACTTCTATTTTGATATTTACAGCATATAAAGAAGAAGGATTTCTTAATGCAAGATACCAGGTTCCACTATTATGATTTTGAATCATATTCGTACATTGGGTTGTATTTTCCACAGAACCTCCAACTTCATAATTGAAATTAGTTTTGTTTAAAAAACTATTAACATATTGCCCTCCTATTAAATAAACATCAAGAACATGAGAACCAGCAGGTATTTTAATACTTGATAATAATTGTTGGGTAATACCGGAAGAACCAAGAATAGCAGTAATTGGGAAAAGCAGCGATGTGAGTTGAACTGCTAAATTTAAATTAGAAGTTTCATTTTCATTCGCACTTGTAGTATAACAATAATACCATTCGATTGTATTTTTTGGAAGATCAATTTCAATACATGTTCTGGATTTACCACCAAAAGCTGCTCTACCACCACCGTTCAATTTAATACTTCGCTGTTCAACAAGGGTAACAGTTTTATGAGTTATTTTTGTTATTTGTGAGCTTAATCTCGTTACAATTAGCAATAACAACAGAATAAAAAGCAATGTTTTTTTCACTCAATAATGTTTTTATTTGTTAATAAATTCCTAACAAAATTTCAGTTAAGTTGGCGCCCAATCTGCTCATTTGTCTATAATTTTTTTATTTTTTCTCTGATTTTCATAATACAACTATTACTGGTATTTGCATGACAATCATTTTTTGAAATTTCACTAAATTCTTCCGGATATAGAGTTATCATTTTTTCCAATACTAAATAACTAATTCTATTATCAATATTATCTTCTATATATTTAAAATCAATAGCCGAATCCTTTTTTAGATCATAATTAAGTTCTGAATAGGCTATAGGAACAAACTTATCAACGTTTTTATCTATTTCTTCTAAAGATTTTAAATCAATTAACTGTAATTCTTTTTCTTTTCCTTCCCATGTATAACAAAAACTTTCAGGAAAACGATTAATTAATTCATCAAAATAGGTTGGAGACTTTGGTAAATTAAGAGTGTCTCTTAAAAGACTTAATTTAAGGTAATCGGAATTGTATGTCATTATAAACTCTTTTATTTGAGTAGCTTCAGTTACTAATTTTTGATCTTTATCTATGCCTATCTTTAGTAAAATCAGAGAAGCAATAATACCAGCACCAATGATACCAATGTAGGGTTTTTTAGGATTTATCTTAATCAATTTAAAAACTCCTGCCCAACCAATTATATAAATTGGAAGAATAATTAGGACCAAGAATGCCATTCCCCATCCTGAAATAGATTGCAGTAAATGAACTACGCTATCAATATCGGTTACCTTCATTATTATGCTTTTTATTTCTATTGTTTTTTAAAGAATTTTCAGGATATTTATGATTATAAGTAGGC
>Ga0207096_1130_pt2 | contig 12286 bp, 9 predicted proteins | sample Alteio_BWMinHeat_86_FD_153547 | JGI IMG/M metagenome (GOLD analysis project Ga0207096, IMG submission 153547) | Enriched cells from forest soil in Barre Woods Harvard Forest LTER site, Petersham, Massachusetts, United States -... | ecosystem: Environmental > Terrestrial > Soil > Temperate forest >...
CGAGCGCGTGACCGGAGTAGACCTCATGGCGCGACTGCTGGCGGCAGCCGGTCAGCACAAGCTGCGTGTCTATTTCCTCGGCGCCAGCAGTCGCGCCATGAGATCTACTCCGGTCACGCGCTCGGGCATCCTGCGGCCCGAAGCTCGCAGCGACCATAGCACCGACATGCCATCGGCAAGAATAAGTTGGCCGGCCCTGCAAGCCCGCGCGAGTTCCGGGTCATGGCGCATCATGCACAGGTGGGAAGCGTTGGCCGTTATTACCGTATGGGGAGCGCGCGGCGCGCGGCAAAAGTCAAGGCACCGGGCCACCGCTGTATCCATCGTCACGGCGTCGAATGACAGGCCCAGCAGGTCGGCGCCTTCGGGTTGCTTCACATCAGTCACCGAGGCCGCGTGATCGCCATGCCAGCGGGAGGCCTGCTCCGCATCCAATCGGGCCGTGGCGGCCTGCTTTCCCATGCGCAGGCACGCGTGCTGATAGGAGCGCAGAAAGCGTCTGAACTCGGGATCGTCGTAGCGCGGCAGGCGCTTCAACCAGCTGCTGAAGTAGCCCCACAGCATGGCAATGCTGCCGATCACGGCCGGGTGAGCCGGCAGCCGGAAAAACGCCACCGCCATATAGTAGAACGGCGAGGTGCCCATGAAGTACTGCCCGAATCCGGCACGAACCCGTCCAGTCCAGATGCCCTTCTGGCTGGCGCCTTGCGGACGCAGGTGAACAAAGCGGATGGGCTCCAAATCGCGGCTCTCGGCAATCCAGCCAAGCATGCGGCAACGATGGCAGTCGATGCCATCCCACATGACCTGGCGCACGAAGCCGCCGATCTCTTTGAAGCAGGCGGCGCGATAGAATTTGGTCATGCCCACCGACATCTCGTCGCCGCAGATCTCCGGTACCAGCGTGCCGCGGTGCGGATGGACGAACCAAGGCTTGCCGGAAGTAGTGCCGATGCGCGGGTTGCTCTCCATTCGCTCCATCAACAGTTCGAAGTAGCGGACCGGCAGCTCCAGATCCATGTCCAGCTTGCAAATGTATTCGAAGTCCTCGAGGTACACTGTCTCCAGACCGGCGTAGAAGGCCTCAATGACCCCAGGGCCCACTTGCCGGCGGCCACGATCGCTGCGCGTTAACACGCGCAGGTAGGGTAACCGCGTCGCATAATCTTTCAGGATGGCCGAAGTTTCGTCGGTGGAACCGTCATCCACCACCACCCAAAGCGCAGGCTGCACCGATTGCGCTGCTACGCTGTCGAGCGTGCGGCGAAGGTATTGGGCCTCGTCCCGGCAAGGCGATATCAGTAGATAACGTCGCGACGAATTCACTGCGCGGTCTCAAGGAAGAGCCAAACATTCTAAGTATTTAATACCCGGCTTTTAATCACATGCCGTCTTTGGGTCAATTATAATCGCTTTGGTAAATCTGACTAAACTCATTATGATTAAAATGACTTCCGGGACGTGCATTCGGTGCGACGATTGGAATTCACCCTCGTCAATTCTTCGTTTCGCCTGCCAACCTCCCCGACAACTCTACCCACGGCAATTGTTCGGCCGCGCAGGAATGAGTAGCCGCAACCATAATGGGCGGCACCTCGGGTTGTTGTGCGATGCCGACCTTGCGAAGGTATCTGGACCACCAATCCTCGGTCACCGTCAGCCAGATCGGCTGTTCATCATAAATTTTGTCGCGAAACACGACAAAATGCTGGTCCATCGTGGCAGAGACGTGCCGCATGACGTCACGCGTCGACCCATCGGCGGAGGCTTCGGCGACGATCATGCTGCAATCTCCTTTGGTCGCGTGCATGATCGGGACGCTCTCCACGAGCGTCTGTTCGGATACTTTGAAGCCGTGAATCGTCAGAAATTGGACTATACGCCCGCGCATTTCGTGGGAGGCCGGATACTGGGCCACGAGCTTCCACGTGAAAGTCAATGGGATCAGAAAAACGAGCGACCATTTAAATGCGGGCGTCGGTCTCACGTCGCACACCCAGGAGGCAAATCCCCAACGTCAGGCCGAGAATAAGCAGATTTGTAATCGTAAAGCCCCATTGGCTGTGAATCGCGTTGTATGACTTCTGACTTAGGCCCATCAGGCCGATGCGCGTGATGTTCACCGAAACGACCGCACTGGCAGCAACGAGGCAACAATATAAATCTCGAATCGACCAGCGATGCGGCTCCCACTGGCTGATCAGGATCCAGGCCAAAAATGCGAGCGAAACGTTGGCCAGCGACGAGCAGTACGGCAGTATTATCAGGCTGCCCGATCCGTCCACAAATGGCACGACGTTGCCGTGGCTCCCGGTCCCTAACATCAATCCAACCAACGAAGCATCAATGCTCAGAATTGCATTGGCGAAATATCGGAACAGGAGTTGGCTCCAAAGCATCGGCACAGTGGCGGCCAAAAGAATGATGGCGCCACGGCGCCGCGGCGATAACGGTTCGCTGAACAGGAAGACGTAAAGACTGAGAACCGATATGGCCACCCAACTCAATCCGCCAATTGGGAGGGCGATCGGAATGAGCAAGCCAATCCCGACAACGAGGTCGGCAATGCGGATTTTTTCCGAACTCTCCTGAAGGATCAACCGGATGCCGGCATAGAATGCGACCCAGACAATCGCACTTGTGCCAAAGGTCGAAAATGTGGCCTCGGTCCATCCAACCGAACGAACGGTCTCTATTATTCGCGACCCAAGACCATTGAGGGCGCCGACGATGAATAGCGCCGCGAAATACTCGTCACGAGGCATTGAGCGCTGTTGCCTTCCCGGCCAGGCGCGGTCCGACAATCGGTGTTGTTTCACTGAGCGCCGCCGAGGAACACGAATCCAAATCGCGAGCGGCGAAAGCGCCGCGCACGAGGCAAGAGAATAGGAATCCGATCAGCTATTTGCCCGCGGAATTTCGGCGCCGGGCCACGAAATATGCCGCGCCGATGGTGACGAGCGCAGGAATGACGCCTGCGGCCAACAACGGACCAGGGGCGCCGCTAAGCCCTTCCGTGCCGTATCCGCTGTACGTGTATCCAAACAGCGTGATGGTACAGAAAATACCGGCGGGAATCGCCGCAAAAATAGCAACGAAAATCGCCATCACCCAACCCGGCATTTGTTGTCCTTTCCGGTTGCTGACAACGGACACCCGCAGGTTCCGCCGAACATTTTACATTATCATTATTATTATCGGTTCGATCGCGGTGTGTCTACTGCTGCGCGAGAAACACACATGATGCTTCTTATGTTTCTTGTCTTGTTTCTTGCTAGGGAACTTTGAGTTTCTTGCTAGGGAACTTTGAGAACAGGATTAACACAGTAACATGGTAGTGCTTATCAAAAGTGGTTCCATTTATTGAGCAATCTCAAGCTGGTCAAAGGCGCTTGGCACCACGTTCCACACCGCGATTCCAGTACGCGCCGACGTGGTGATCGAAAGCCGGAGTACTTCGAGCGTATGCAACTAATTTCCTGGGCAAATGGTAGCCTGGCCGCGCGACAAAATCGCCGCGATCGCGAGCCTGCAGTTTTGATGTTCGGTTTTGTCGATTGGCAATGACCATCCGGTTGCTGCGCTGAACCGGCGTCATCCGAAGGAAAGGCGCCGGCGAGCCGTTTGCTCGCCGGCGTCGAACTTCTCACGGCCCGAATTTGGGGGCCGGCGTCTGGTTGAAATCTGGCTCGTCAGTGACGCATGTAAAATTAGCCGCGAAGCTGGTGCTGCCGCTCCCCGTGTATTTGGCGACCTTGGGGAAGACACAGAGCGGCCGAGTCATCTGCACCGCGGGCGGAGTATCGTTGACGAACTTGGTGGCAACGATCGTCTCCGGCGCCACGCCGGTCTCGACCCAGGTGACGAGCGGGGTGAGCGCATCGAACACGTTGGGACCGGGCCCGCCGGAGCAGTGGTACATCCCGGGCACCATGAACAGACGAGCATCCTTCTGCGTCTTGTCGATCCGGGCGTCGCCCGGCCTGAAACTCGCCTGCTGCATACCGGATTTTTCACCTCCGACCAGCGCATTGAAGTAGTTAATGCTGCTCTGAGATGGGATGAGCGGGTCGGCCCAGCCGTGATACATCAGTAGCTTGCCGCCATGCTCCCGGAACTCGCTGAGATCGCTGCTGTCCGCGTTCAGCACCTTGGCAAGTTGGTCGTCGACGGTATCGACGTCGTGGTGAAAGTCGAAATTCGCGAAATTGACCGCACTCGCCGGATGGCCAAAGCTCGCGCCGTATACCCAGTAGAACAAACCGTCGAATGCCGGCTCGGGAAGTCTCTCCTGGAAAGCCAAGCCGAGCGCGAAGATGTTGTCGGTCTCGTTGCCGCGTTCGGAACCAGGATTGATGACCTGCCCGTTCACCGGGTCGATCGTGCCGGCATAGTAGTTCCGGATCGTCGTGACCTGGTCGGGGGTCAGGCATGCCGGGGGCACGTTGCCGCCGGTGCACAGCAGCGCGTTGGGATCGAAATTACAGTCACGCGGATCGGTCAGGAACTGGTCGGTGCTGGCGCCGCCGTCGCGGCCGACGCACTGCGCGAGCACGGCCTTGTTGATCAGCGTCATCTGGCCAGGCTGGATGAACCGGCCCGGGCTCGCATGGGTGTTCTGCCACGAGGCAAGCCCTGCCATATGCAGGTGCGTGCGATTGAACGCTGCCGCGCCCGCCAGGATGCCGTCGTAGTCATTGGGGAAGCGCTGCGCTTCCATCAAGGCGTTCTGGCCGCCGGTGGAGCATCCGGCGAAGTAGGCCTTGTTCGCGTTCTGCCCGTACAACGCGTTGGCGATTTGCTTGCCCCGCACGGTCATCAGATGAATTGCCCGGTAGCCGAAATCCTTGATTCGCTCGGGATGGCCGAACAAGCCCGTTGCGGGCGCGGCCGGATCGCCGAACGCAATCGCCAGCGGGTTGCCCATGTTGCCGTCCGAGCCGCAATACAACGGACTACATCCGGATGAACCGGTGCCAAGATCACTGTTGGTCGCAGCAAAGCCGTGCTGAATTCCACTTGCGAGCGCACTGTAGCTAATCACGCCCTGGAAGCCGCCGCCGCCGGTGCCGAGGAACCTGCCGTTCCACGTCGTCTCCGGCAACCAGACCTCGATCTGGATGTTCGAATCCAGGGTCGGAGCCAGGATCGCGGTGACCCGGCAGAAAGCCGGAAGACCGGTGATCGTGGTCGGTGGGCTCGAGCCTGGCACGACGAAGACGCCGGTGGTGTTGTCCGTCGCCGAGGTGATCGTCGTATCCGGTAAGTGCAAGGACGATTGAAGATTGGTGCAGGGGCTCGCTGCCGCGGGCGTGCTGGCAATCGCAGCCCAGGCAAACAGGCCCACGGCGGCGCCGACGAGATGAGGTCGATAGCGCAACATTCTTTCCTCCCCGATTATTTAATTTTTGTGGACCGACAGGATACCCGATCGATCCGACAACTCAAGGATGATCATCACCGAAAATCTCTCATTTAAATCGGTCGAATTTCCGAGAAGCCGCTTTGAGTTCAAATGGCGTTCGGACGACCAGGCCGGGAGTTTCCTGCGTGCCCTGGCCGAGAACCCCGGGGGACTGCAAACCCCGAATCCGTACGAACGGCTTTTTGTGGCAGAGGCTGCCAGTATCGACCGATTTCGGCAGCGACAATCAAAAAAACCACCCACAAAAATTCGAAGCCGCGCATCCATAAACTTTCAAGGTAATTAAAGCAGATAATATAGAGCGCAACCGAGAGCAGCAGCCAAGCCCGGGCGGCGTCGCGATAGGCGACGCGCCCAATGGCGTGGAGGGTCACGAGGATGAAGATGAGGAGCAAGCAATAGCCAATGTACCCGATCTCCAGCGTCGTATCATAATAACCGTTGTGGGCATTCGGCATCATCTTGATCCAGCCTGGAGCATCGACGAGGCTGGGAGAATCGGGTCCTACCAGCCAGAAGGATTGGTATCCCCATCCCAATAATGGCTGGCGCGCGATTTCAGTGGTTGCAAAATCCCATATCAAAGTACGACCCGTCAGGGTCGAATCGCCGAATAGCATGTAAGACAGACGATTTATACTGAAGTTCGATACACTCGACAAAATGGTGTAGCCCAATGGTATCGGCAATAAAACGATCGCTGGAGAAAGGCGCATTTTCTTTGTAGCAATCAAGGTAAGTCCAGCCAAGCAGGGCGTAACAATTGCAAGCCCGAGAGCTGTCTTGGAATCGGCCATGAAAACGAGAAAAAGGGATACCGCAATGACGATGATACCCAACACTCGCCGGAGGCCTCGATAAAGCATCTCGTGGATTGATAGCAAAACAGCGAGCGTCGCACATTCTCCCAGGTAATTCTTACCTAAAAAATATCCCGGATAACCGATGTTCTCACTCTTCGCACCATACTGGACCACTAGCGGGTCGCCGCCGAGTACAAAGAAAACATTCAGGACGGTAGCACATGCGAAGCAAAGAAATAGCGCCCGAATCATATCGGCCCTTCGATCAGCCAGCAAAGCGGGCACAACAACGGTGGTAACAACCATCACTTGCTGCACGTATCTAATGAATGAAGTATCCGGTTTGAAAGCCCACAGCACGCTTACTCCGGCAAGCGCAAGATACGCGAACAGACAAAGAATGTGGGGAGGCCAAACCAGTCTGCCTAAATCAGAACGATTTCGCAGGATCATGATGGCGGAAATAATCGCCAAACCAGGCCAGAAAATTCTAGCCCCCCAATCGGGCTCCAACATCGCCCCGGGCGGCAAATGCACCAATAGGTAATGCGCCAATAATGGCGACACGATTAATGCGTAGACACATGCCGCGATCGGAATGGCCGCAAATTTGTCAAGCATCGGAGCGGAGGATCTAGGCTTTACCCATTCGGTGGGGTGCCGCCTTGAGATTGTGGACATGCTGGCAGTCTACTCGTGTCCGCGTTGGATGCACCGACGGTTGGTGACGGAACGGAATACTAGCCTGCCACTTGCCGTTGATCAAACTATCTGGATATCACGATAGTCGGCGGCGCCCTCGCGCGCCAAGTCGAGTCCGAGAAAATCGTTAACGATCTTGCGATCGGCTGACCCAAACTGCTGGCAATCTGTGGGGCGAGCGGTGCAGTCGCGCGCCCACCTTGAAGAAGCCAGTGTCAGTTGACGTTGTGGTGTCCGTCCGACGAGCGGTTAAATCCGTCCGCAGCAGCGTTGAAGGCTGGTGTTGTTGCAAGCTCGGTGCCTTGTACGGGAGGGCGCCGTTCGAGGAAACTGACGGCTGCCAGCCGCGATGAATCAGGCGGCAAGTCCTCGGCGGTCTTGAACCGCCGCTTCAACCTGAGGAACCGCTTCTCGAAAAGCTCGTAGCTCAGATAGGCGATGGCAAGCGAGACCGACGCGCCCAGTGTGGCCTGAAGCACGACCGCGGCCCCGTGAGAGCCTAGCCAGCGCGCCAGATCCAGTTCGGTGCGGTTGTTGCTCAGATAATATGAGATGAAGTGATGATAGACGTACAGGCCATAGCTGTAAGTACCCAGGAAGACCAGGGCGCGGCTGCGGAAGACGCGCGAGGTGACCGACTGCGCCGGCGCGATCAGGACCCAAACCAGCAGGCAGGCCAACAGCATCAGGATCAACGACGCCCGCACCGGCAGCACCAACTCCAGCCCATGGTGCGACACGAGGCGCGTCCACACAAAGCTGACCGCCAGCAGCCCTCCGGCTATCGTTACCACCCAAGGCAGCGCGCGCACGAGCCGCTCCACGCCGTTGGGCTGGCGCGCCATCATTGTCAGGAAGGCGCCCAGCGCCAGGCCGTCCAGCCGAAAAGGGGTCAGGACGTAAGTGGTCAACCAGCCAAGCCCCATGAGCGATCCTATCAGCCGGGCCAGCAGAGCGCCCAGCGCGGTCGCGAGACTGACCGCGATGAGCACTCGGGGCCGGCGGGCCAGAAGGAAGACCACCAGCGGCCAGAACAAATAGAAGTGCTCCTCGATGGCAAGCGACCAAAAGTGATCGAGATAGGAGAAGGACCAATCCCCCGCTTGGGCGATGTAGATGTTGACGGCATAGAGCCAGGCCCAGGCTTGGCGGTCCACAAGGTAGTTGAGCGTCGGCCCGCGCAGCAGCGGAATCAGCGGAGCCACGAAGAAGACAAGCGCCAGCACGCCGTAATAGAGCGGGAAGATGCGCAGCAGGCGCCGCATGTAGAAGTCGCGGAAGTAATGCGGCTTGTTGCGGGCGTCGTAGAGAATGCCGGTGATGAGGAAGCCGGAAAGCACGAAGAACAATTCGACGCCGTAGGATCCGTAGTTGGTCACGCCGATAATGGCGCCCTCGACCCAGTTGGTCGCGAGCGTGTTGCCGACGAAGTGGAACACCAGCACCATAAGGATGGCGAGGCCCCGAACGCCGTCCAGGACCGGCAGGTGTCCTCGCAGGTCCAGCCGTGCGCTGGCACGCTCCGGAGTTCGGACGTCCGACATCGACGCTCCTGGAATCGGCGGCGCGGTCACATGCGCCTTTTCTGAAGCCGGCCAAACCTGCCGGAGCCCCACGCGCTCGGAAGGCCTGTGAGCCGTTCCGCAAGACATTCAATATAGCGAGGCAAAGTAAGCCCTGACCAAATCATGCTATCCAATCGTGACGTCCTGAGTATAGAGGACTTCCCGATGTGAAGGAGTGCGTTAACGCATTTGACATTTTAGCATTCTATTGGCGAGTTCGAATTAAATTCTGTTCGAGAGTCCAATTTAAATTCCCTGGTGCTTAATATGTTGGACAGATGAAATCTTACCCTGCTATCCCTTGTTAATCAAACCTGTCGGGGCGCTGGTCCCTCCGGCGCAGAAAGCATTGAGTTGGGACGAGCACGCGAAATTTGGAGATCGACCCGCGCATGAGTTCCCGGTGGCCGAGATGGGGCTCGATGCTAATAGTCGTGCTCGCATTGGTCGCGGGAGCCATCGTTGCCGTTCCCGCGGTTCGGGAGCCGGTCCTGCGAGCCGCAGGATGGGCGCTCGTCGTCAACGAACCGGTTGGAGTTACCGACATCATTGTCATATCGCTTGATTCCGGCGGCGCCGGCGCGCTGGAAGCGGCGGACCTCGTGAAAAGCGGCATCGCAACGCGTGTTGCGATTTTTACCGACCCTCCCGGTGGAGAAGACCTCGAATTCATCCGCCGGGGGCTGCCGTATGAAGATGAAAGCGCCAGGCAGATTCGCCAACTGGGGTGGCTTGGCGTAACCGATGTTTTGCAAATTCCCAGGACAGAAGCTGGAACCGAAGGGGAAGGTCTGGTTCTTCCGCCATGGTGCGACGATCATGAGTTAAGGTCCATTGTGTTCGTGGTCGCCAAGGATCACTCCCGGCGAATACGCCGAGTTCTCAATCGAATTATGAAAGGCCACCGGACGCGCGTCATGGTTCAACCCGCACGATACTCAAGTTTTGATCCAGATCGATGGTGGGAAACGCGCGGCGGCATCCGCATAGAAACCGTAGAGTTACAGAAGCTCGCGCTCGATTTCATTCTGCATCCATTTTGACGTCGGCTTTCAAGAAGGACCCAGTTGATGTGTGGCATTGCGGGGATCATCGGACGACTGGACGAGCCCAATCGTGCAGCCCTGAAGCGCATGAACGATGCCATGCTTCACCGCGGCCCGGACGCCGGCGGGATGTGGTTCTCCACGCCGGACGACCGCGGCTGGGGGGCGCTGCTGGGGCACCGTCGGCTGGCCATCCTCGACCTCTCGGAGGCGGGCGCCCAACCGATGATCGACCCCGTGACCGAACATGTCATCACCTTCAACGGCGAGATCTACAATTTTCCCGAGTTGCGCCAGCGCCTGGTGGCGGAAGGGCAGGAGTTCAACTCCACCGGCGATACGGCCATCATGTTACGCGCGCTTGGCCTCCACGGGCCAGCAGCGGTGAGCTGGCTGCGCGGCATGTTTGCCTTCGCCAGTTGGGACCCGAAGCGGCGCCGGCTCCTGCTTGCAAGAGACCCACTGGGTATCAAACCCCTTTATCTGGCACGATCGACAAACCCGGACGGGGGCTGGTCGATCGCGTTCGCCTCGGAGCTGCGTGCCCTGTTAGCCTCCGGACTGCTCGGCACGCCTCGCCTTGATCCGCAGGCCGTCGCTAGCGGCGTATGGAACGGTTTCGTGGCCGGTCCCGGGACTGCCGTCAAGGGCATCGATTTGTTCTGGCCGGGCAGTTTTCTGGAACTCGACGGAGCCGGCAAGGAAGTGCGCAAGGAAGAGTTCTGGCGCATCCCGGACCGCGCCCCTGATCCGACCATGGGCGAGGAGGACCTCGCTGCCATCCTTGAGGAGGGGCTCAGGCTTCACCTCGCCAGCGACGTGCCGTTGGCGGTCTTCCTGTCAGGCGGGGTGGATTCCTCGGCAATGGCCAACCTAGCTCAGCGCGCAGCCCAAAACCCCGTCCACACCTTCACGCTGGCCTTCGAGGAACAGGAGTTCAATGAAGCCCCCATTGCCCGACAGATTGCCGCCGCGATCGGGACCCAGCACCACGAGGTGGTGCTGACGGAGGGGCACTTTGTCGGAAAGCTGGAGGCCGCTCTCGACAGCCTGGACCAGCCGACCTTCGACGGCCTTAACGCCTACTACATGTCGCACGCCATCCGCGCCGCGGGATTCACGGTGGCACTTTCAGGAACGGGCGGTGATGAGCTTTTCGGAGGCTACACCTCTTACCGCGACCTGCCGGTCCTGCAGCGCTGGTCGCGCCGTGCTGCCTGGATACCGCGTAGCTTGCAGGTAGCCGTGGCCACGCTGGCTACGCGGGGGCTGCGCCGTTCGGGCGGGACGGTGCAGCCTCAGACACGCTGGGCCAAGCTCCCTGCGATGGTCGGTCGCGGTGACGATCTGTTGGCTCTTTACCAGCTGGCATACGCGCTCTTCCTCCCGGGGTTCCAGCAAGAGCTCCTGGCGCGGGGCTTTGCGGAGGCGTTGGCCGACGGGCTGCCCCCGGCCATGCGCCGGCGGATCGTTGCGGAGACCCGGCACCGCACACCGCTTTCGGCCATCAGCGTCATGGAGCAGCGGCTCTTCCTGGGCGAGCGATTGCTGCGTGACAACGACGCGGCCAGCATGGCCTCCTCGTTGGAGCAGCGGGTGCCGCTGGTAGATCAGGTGCTTTTCGAAAGCATCGACCGCCTGCCGGATCGGGCGCGCTACCGGCCGCTGGGTCGGAAGGCGATGTTGCGGCGTATTGGCCTGCGCGGCCTTGACCCCGCATTGTTCGAGCGACCCAAGAGCGGGTTCGTGCTGCCATTCGATCGGTGGATACGGCGCGGCCTGAAGGACGCAATGGACCAAACCCTGCGGGACCCGCAGGCGATCGCTCCCGTTGGGCTCGACCCTGTGGCGGTGGAGCGGCTCTGGCGTGCGTTTCTCGAGGGGGCGCCCGGCATGTATTGGTCGCGGGTCTGGTCGCTATACGTCTTCATCCAATGGTGCCACCGCAACCGTGTCTTCCGGTGAGGCGGCTGTTCGGCAAGAGAGCTTGCGGGCGCCCTTGCCGATTCGTCAGTCCGTATATCCGTAGCGACCGTATGACTTGTTGTGGTAGTAGCCGGCCCGACTTCCGTCATAAAGGCTGAGCGCCTTCATATCCACTTTATTGAGGACCGCGCCGACAACTCTTTCGTAGACCCGCGGCGCTGTGCGTCGAACGATGGACGTGGAGTACTGCCCTATTCCACGACCAGTTGCGGTTCGGCAAGTGGCGCGCGAAATGAGCGGCAACTTGATCCTGATGCGCGCGCTAAACTTCTTTCACAAACGCTCAAACGAATGCTCGTTCTCAAAGGCGGGTCATACGATCGAGGAGTTTGTGACCAGCAACGTGGACCGATGAAGAATAATCCCCATCGGCAATACACGGAACCCGCTGCAGAGATCAGCCAGCAAATCGGGAAATCGACTGATTCACTTGCGAATTTAATACGCTGTTCGCGAAGTCTTGCTTGGAGGCCAGGATCTGAGCGGCGTGAAATTCAGCCTCCCGAACGACCTGCCGAAGATGAAGCACTTCCGCATATTTTAGGGTTAACTGCTTCGCGGACATCGGCTGTATTGGACGCTCTCTAGAAACCACGGTTTCGGCCTTGCCTTCGGTTTGCTTCCGGTGGTCGCAACTAGCCGTTTCCAGGTTCAATTTTCCGAGCGAAAACAAAAGAATGTGATTGCCTTTGTAGGTTTTAGAGATGCGCCACCTAGTCGCTTGGAGGAGCCAGCAGTGAATTCCGCGCCCCGCCAGCC
>Ga0207096_1169_pt1 | contig 12258 bp, 11 predicted proteins | sample Alteio_BWMinHeat_86_FD_153547 | JGI IMG/M metagenome (GOLD analysis project Ga0207096, IMG submission 153547) | Enriched cells from forest soil in Barre Woods Harvard Forest LTER site, Petersham, Massachusetts, United States -... | ecosystem: Environmental > Terrestrial > Soil > Temperate forest >...
ATATCAATATGATACATTTGGCATAAAACGGGATATCTTAAATTATGAAACAAGGTTTGGAAATATTGCATTCAGATATGAAGAAGAGATACCATTAAGTGATTTTGAAAAGGAATATGTAAAAAAGAATATTGCAATTCATGAACGTGCTTTTGAAATAGGAGAACGAATAAGGAAAACCGGAACAGATATAAAGACTCTTAGCTTAAGTTTACTGCCGCTATGGAAGCAACTTCCTGTTTTGAAAGAGGAGTTTGACAAAGCAACGAATACCATTTTTATGCCACCCCCAACTATGAAAGGTGCTATGGTGAGTGAAGTGATGAGTTTTCATATTCCTTCTTTGGAAGAAAGTCAGAAGAATACGGATACATTTAATACACACGTAAATATATTCCATGTTGAGGTTCATGAATTGTGTAATGAATGTAACAGGGTTTATAATGAAGTTGTGTGGATAGAAACATTTTGGGATAATGATAAAATGGAATATGCCGAGCCATTATTTGATGAGTTGGAGAAGATGGAACGAGAGTTCTTTAATATTGATAAAGGTTCCATTGAAACCATGTCGGTAGATGATGAACGTCAGGAGTTTTTAGGATCTTGGAGCGATATGTGGGAAGAAGGGGAAAAAGTAGCTGAAGAATGGAGGGACTTTGTAGATGAACAAAAATTATTTATGAGTGTTTATAATGCTTTTATCGAATTTATAAACGATTCTAATGCAAGTCGTATGGATAAGGAAGAAGAAAGTAAAAAGCCGGAAATATCCGGAACAGATAACATAAATGATACCGATGATATGAGGGCAGAGACATTAAAGCGATTTGAATCGGATAAGAAGTTTAACACCAATACTTATTTTGATATCATGGACTGGCATATTATTATAGATCAGTATAATAGAGGATTTGGCGGTAAAGAAAGAATGGAAGTGATAGAAAAAGCACTATTGCAACATCCTGAAGATGCTACTTTGCTTATAAGAAAGGCAGGTTTTGAAGTTGATGAATTGAACTATCAGAAAGCAATGGATTTATTTAACCTTGCCGAAAAGCAGGGTCCGCCGCATCATCCTAACTTTTATTATATGAAAGCAAATTTGTTTTGTAAGATGTTGTCGAAAGAAAAAGCAATTCCATTATATAGAAAACTTGCGGAACAGAAAGGAGCAGAACATAAATGGTGGAGAATAAATTCCAATGATTGTTTAATAGATATTTATGATGAGAAAAAGCAATATGATGAATGTATTGAGATTTGCAAAGCGATGATTGCTGAAGAACCTGAAAAGGATCTTCATATAACACGACTTGCATATTTTTTCACAAAACAAAATCAATTTGAAAAAGCATTGACAGTAATGGAAGAATTTTTGAAAGATCATCCTGCAAGTTTTAATACAGAGAAACAAACGGGTCATATTTATTTAGCGATGAATAATCTTGAACAGGCAATTGAACATTATGAAAAAGCCTATTTGACTAATAAAGGGGAACATTATGGAATTCTATTTGATAAAGGCAAAGCATTGATTGAATTGAAACGTTTTGCTGAAGCAGCGCTTTGTTTTGAAATATGTGTTTTGAATTTTAAGCTCTCAAAAGATTATAATTTATACGCAGGAAGATGCTATGTTGAATTAAAGCAATATACAGTAGCTATTATTCATTATAAAAGGGCTTTGTTTTTGGATAGAGAAAACAGCGAAGCATTAGTGGCATTGCAGTCTATCCGGCAAAAAATGAGCACCTAAATTAATAAAAGCGTTAATCAAACTGTTTAATATCAAGACAGGTTCCCGCATCCTTCCAGCATTCTGACAGCTGCCTTTTCGGCTGCTGTAAGATTGCACACATATCATCAAACAATTATTTCCCACATGGGTGGGATTTTCAATATTCTTAAATTATATACCAAGGAATGAAACCTGTCAGCAGCAAAAAAGGCAGCTTACAGATTCAAACGAATATAATAAGTATCTTTGCCATCTTAATAAATAAAATATGGGATTATTTCATAAATCTATAGAAAAAAGAATGGATGCCTTTAGTTTAGGTATTGATAAGGTTTGGGCTGATGGTTTTGATTATGAGGAGGAAATTTTTAATTTTTGTACGAGAAATGAAAGCTCGATGGCGAAGTTTTTTGAATTTAATACTAAATCATCGGAGGCAATGATTGATCCGGAAATACCACAATTAACAAAGGATATGCTAGTTGTTCAGACGGCTGCTTTATTTGATTTGGTTAATAAGACTATACCTGATTTTGGTGATATGGTTCATAAATCGAAGGCGCCAATTGAGGAAGCAAGGGCATTCAGGGAAGTGATGATAAAGGATATGCAGAAGATGGCTGATTACAAGAAAAATGCGGCATTAGCTGAAAGAACGATGACAAGATTTGAAAATACATTGACTGAATACCAGAAGAGTCATGAAATAATTGGAAAGAGAATAGTCAGGGTAAAAACTGATTTTTGGGAGGCAGAAAAGTATTTCAATTCTTTGAGGAATTGAACCCAAAACCTGACAGATTCCAGCAGTCTTTAAGCATTCTGACAGTTGCCTCTTCTCAATCTTTCCTTACGAAAGCCCATATACATCTATAGTATCCGGTACTAATTCTACAAAAAAGAAAATACAACAGCTATCAGGATTTTTGTATTTCGCAATCTTTTCGACCACATATTCCTCTTCTGAAAAAGTAATAGCCCTCCTGTTTTTATACATTGAAACAAGAGTTCTTATTTTACATATACCTATACTAAATCTTTTCTCGCCTACACTTTTTATGCTGTTTCTGATTTGCTCAAAATAAATATTGGAGCCCGCAATAGTTTTCAAATCCGGTAAATGCGGTTCAATAAAATCATCCAATCGTTTATTTATGGCTACCATATTGCCGGAGGTAAGAATTACATCATCAAACTCCTTTCTCATTTCAGCCACGGCATCATAGAATTTCACAAGATTGTCGTGAAAGTAGTTTCTTAAAATATTTAATTGTGATGAATTCAAGGTATCAATATTAGGATAATTAAAAAGAATGGTAGAATAACAAATATCAGGATTGTTCATTTCTTCTTTATCATCAGGTTTATCTGCCTTGCGCCTGAAAACCCCATGATCAAAAACATGATACAAATCGGGCGAGGAAAATTTTTCTATCAGTATATTCAGAAAATTTACCCGGTCTTTTTCAATTAAACTTTCGTAATGATGAATAACAAGTTCATTTCTATTAATAAATTCAGGCAAAAACTCCATTTTATAATGAACAAGATAATTCTGCATAAAATTCAGCACATCGGTTTTTATTTTTTTAAGAATACTTTCAAGCCTTCCGTAAAAAATTAAGTCGTGTTTTTGTTTGTTTTTCGAATTTCTTAACCTCATTAAATCCGAATAATAGAGGTCAATATCCTTTTCATTGATAGCGCCCTCCTGTTGAGAAACAAATATTTTATATGCATCCATATAATCCTTAACCTTAAACTCATCAATTTTTGTAAAGCTCTTTAGATGTTTAAAATTAAATCCTACCGAAATCATTCTATCAGAAAAGATTATTCCCAGTTTTATTACTTCCAGTTCTTCGGAGTATGCGATAATTGCCTGCTCCGAATTCATAAATATTAACTCCATCTTTATTTTTTAATGAAAGGTGCAAAGGTAGGTTAAATTTTGTCAACGGACTGAAGTACGTTGAGACCAAGAATTTGACAGATTCCGGTATCCTTCCGGCATTCTGACAGCTGCCAAATCTTTTCCTCATCCTGCAATATTATACAAAATTATCAGGGAATAATAATAATTGATGTTTATTCCCGTATGGACGGAATTTACAATATTTGTTTCAATGAATACCGATAAAAAGGAGACGAGTTATTAATTCTTAATTATATTTTGATTCCGATTTAGTCGGGATATAAATTCAAAACTATCAAGAGTTCATATTCTGATTTATTTTGCTTTAAGTGATTTTACATATTCAAAACTTATGTCAAAGTATGGTTTTAATTCCTTTATGTTTTTACAAAGTTTTTCGGGAACTAAAACAAATTCTTTCTTTACTATTCCGTATGATACGAATAAAGTCGTTTTGTATTTCTTTATAAATTCGTCTCTCACTTTTTCCGGAAGCCGAAGACCCAGTGAGCCGTCCTTTTCAAGATACGAGAACATATGCCCATTATGGGAAGTGTAAGGAACAGTTGCTCCTTTCAATTCAACTTTTGGATTTGTCTCAACAAGATTTCTATAAAAATCCAGTTTTTCTTGTGGAATATTACTCTTTTCTCTTTTTGTCGTCATTGTTTTTATAGTTATAAAATTAATTTCTTGCAGTTAGTTTCAAATTCATTCCGTCGCTGGAGAATTGTGCATTAAAATGTTTATTTATGCAGCAAAACTAATAAAACTTTCTAAGCCTAAAAGTTTTTTGATAATAAGAATTGATGTTTATTAATGTTTGAAAGACAGGACAGGTAAAAAGTTCCTGCTTGGTTTTGGTTTCTATATTTAAAATGTCATTCAACAGGCTCCCAAAGTTCAATCTTATTGCCTTCGGCATCCATAATATGTATAAATTTTCCATAGTCATAAGTCGCAATTTCATCAACAATTGTTACTCCGCTTTCTTTAAGTTTATCTACAAGCGCTTCAATATTCTGAACAGTATAATTAATCATAAATTCTTTTTTAGAAGGTGCAAAATATTCATCTCCTTTTTTAAAAGGAAGCCATTGAAGAGGGATGATTACCTCCGGTTTGTCAATTCTCCGGTATTCAAAACTAACTGAACCCCATGCATTCATTTCAAGTCCTAAATTTTTTGCATACCATTCTTTTGTTTCTTTGGGATTGTCTGAAAAAAAGAAAACGCCACCAATTCCCGTTATCTTTGGTGTTGTATCAACAGGTGAAGTTGAGTTGTCTGTTTGATTTTTTTGATCTTCCATATTTTTTGTCTTTTGTGTTAAAGTATATATACGCAGCAAAACTACTAAAACTTTCGTAAGTCCAAAAGTTTTTGGATAATAAGAGTAATGGATGATTTTTGATTTATTACAGCAATCATACAGGAATTCGTGAAGAACGAATGCCTGTCCGGATGCGGGAACCTGTCAGGTCTTGGGTTCATAGAAAGTTACAATTTTATTTATCATATTTTGGGATGCATGTTATCTATCACTTCTTGTATTCCACCAAAATAAAAATTACCTTCATCAAAGTTTTCATAGCAGCAAGTGCTATCTGTTTATAAGAGGGTAAAAGTATGTATTATTTTTTATCCTTCAAAACCAATGCCTGCAAACTTGGTTTCTTATCCTCCTTATTTCATCATTTAAACAGGGGAGGAGAGGAGAAAAATTACTTAATACTAGGTTTAAGAGTGTTCCCAAGGTATTTAGGAGTTTTCCTAAGACATTCAGGAGTCTTCCTAAGACATTCAGGAGTCTTCCCAAAACATTCAGGAGTCTTCTCAAAACATTTAGGAGTCTTCCTAAAACATTTAGGAGTCTTCCCAAAACATTTAGGAGTCTTCCTAAGACATTTAGGAGTCTTCCTAAAACATTTAGGAAGACTCCTAAATCATCTATTTACAGTTAAAAGCTGAATATTCATGCTGTTTTTGATAAAAATCACTCTTTATTATGATACTTCATTATTATAACCTATTTTGCAAAAAAATCAGCTATGAGAAATTTACCTTTTAAAATCCTTGTTAAATTCTGAAGGATTATCCTTTCTCCAGTTCGAACGGGATGCTCATGAAAGGTATGGTTTTAATAATATTAAGGATTCGCCAGACTTAACAAGAGTGATACCTGTAAGGTTTTTTGGGTTACATTTTGAAAATGGTATCCTGTAAAATTGTGATTGCTTTCTCTGCTTCATTCAGGTTCATCCAACCAAAACCCATCCTTGTTGAGTTCAATTTCTTTCCCGAAGAAATATCATGAAGTCGCCCGGGAGAAAGAATAATTTCTTTTTTTAAAAGACGATGAGCAAGTTCGGGCAATGAAACGTCTTTATCATATTTTGCCCAGATGCAGAGTCCTCCTTGGGGTACACTAAAGTCAATGACATTACTTAGTTTTTTCTTAATGGTGGTACACATAAAATCTCTTCGTTCGCGATAAATCTTCAATGCTTTTTTCATGTGTCTTCTTATTTCACCCTCATTTAAAAGTTCGGCAATAACCTGTTCCATCACTGAATCTCCCTGCACATCTATAAGCATTCTAAGCTTTGTAAATTCATTAATGAGGTTAGGAGGCGCTGCAATATAACCCATCCTGAGTCCGGGAGTTAATGTTTTACTAAACGAACCGATGTAAACAACCATGCCACTTCGGTCGGCACTGGCTAATGGGAGTATAGGGCTGCTTTCGTAATGAAATTCGTAATCATAATCATCTTCAATTATAATGAATTTATATTGTTCGGCAAGGTGAAGAAGCTTCATCCTGCGTGATGCGTTTAATGTCACCGTTGTTGGATAATGATGATGAGAGGTTACATACAATGCTCGGATTTTCTTTTTCCTGCATACACGCTCTACTGCATCCACATCAATGCCTTCATCATCAACCGGAACACGAATGATTGTCGCTCCTGAATGCATGAAAGTCAATTCAGAATAACGATAACCAAGCTCGGCTGAAATAACTATATCGCCTTTTGACAAGAGGACTTCTGACAATAAAAACATTGCCATCTGGGTGCCGCGTGTAATTAAAATATTGTTTTCATTTGTTTGTAATCCATGCGAGGAATTAAGATACCCTGAAATTGCCTTTCTCACAAAATCGCTCCCTTGAGGTTCAGTATAAGATAATAAATGCCTTGAACTTTTCCTGTTCAGAACACTTTTATATCCTCTGCTTAATAACTCTGCAGGAACCAAACGAACATCAGGACCATCATGAAATCCTGTGATATTCCTGTTTGGCTTTATTGGAGCATGAATTTCTTCATTTATTTTGAAAGAATAACCTGTAGTTTCTGATACTAGTAGTTCGCTGTTTTCAATATCCAGTTTTCTGGGTTTAACTTCAGGTAACTGCTGGCTTACAAATGTTCCGCTGGATTGAACCAATTCAAACCAGCCCTGCGCATAAAGTTCATCATAAGCTTTCACTACTGTCTGACGATTAAGGTTTAAATCTTTCGCCATAGCGCGAGTGCCCGGCATCTTGGTGCCCGGCTTTACAATTCCCTGCTTTATTAAAATGATAACTGCATCGCATAGTTGCAGATAAACAGGGCGTTCAGAAGACTTCTGAATCCTGACCATTGTTTGCCATGGAAGATTTTGCGGACTACTTGTCATATTAAAACCGGACTGCAAATATAGTCCATTGCGGATGTATTTTTGCATCGTCAATTTAAATTTTATTAACAACATAATCTTAAAATTAAAAAAAATGAAAACTAAAATCATCATCTTCATTGCAATGTTATCTGCATCAGCACTGTGTGGAGTTGCTCAAAACAACAATGCCCTGGTTTTTGAATCAAGAACCAGCAAACCTTATCATTACATCAATATTAAAGGTGAAATGAATGTCAAAATCGTTCAGGATGAAACTCCCGGGGTTACTGTTGCGGGAAGCAAATTTCAGATTGATAATACAGTTTCAATGCTTCGCAACGACACATTATTTGTTTACGAGGCTAATACGCGTAAAAAAGATAGTAAGGTATTTGTAACTATCAATGTTAAAAACATTTCCTTACTTGAAGTTAACGGAAAAACAAATGTTGAATGTGATGGACTCATCAATACTGATTTTTTAACAATCAGAACTTATAATGGCGCTCGGATTAAATTAGATGTAAGAGCATTACATGTGGAAAGTAAAGCTACCGGAGGCAGTTCAATTGATTTGTCCGGTTACGTTGGAAGTATAAATGAATGCAAAGACAGGTGCAGCGTTATTGATTCAAATCGTCTGGCTGCATGGGAATTTAATTATAGTTTAATTAATTGCTGTGTATAATATCGCCTTGAAATAGTTTTTTGGTTTTAATAAGTAAGTTTGAAGGACCTGGCAGGAATGACAACCTGCCAGGTTTTTTTAATACCTACAGAAATTCTTGATGAACAAATACCAGTCCGAATGAGGAAATCTGTCAGGTATTAAGTAGGCTTTCCTGGTGCAGGGAAACTAATTAATAATATCTCCTCCTTTAACATTGGCCAGCTTTTCGCGCCATTTTTGGAGTTCTTCAGGCGTTTGCCTCACCCAATCTTTTACTTCGCCAACGATTTTCAATGGTGCTTGGGTGCGATATGAGCGTGTCGGATTACCCGGAAATTTCTTGTCTGTAACGTTAGGGTCATTTTCAAAACTTCCCGTCGGTTCAACTACATAAACACGTTCACGTCCATCACCTTTAGCTAATGCCGCAGCAAGTCCTGCTCCATTAACCAAGGCTGTGAAATAAATGTGATTCATTATGACTTCGTGGTGGTAATTAGACCCAAACCCTGCTGTCAGCAAATCGCCAACCTGCAAATCTGCTCTCGTCCCGTGATAAAACGGACCGTTGTCAGACAGTTTGTCTTTAAACGAAATTGCTAATTCATAATTCTTTTTTGCGTTGTCAGGGTCGCTTAAGTCATCGTAGCATTTGGCAATGTTTAAATATAGAGAAGGAAAAGCTCCCATAACAGTGACGTTATTTATTTTTAACGCAAACTGCAAAGCTGTTTCATGCCATATTAATTTGTCTGAAACATTTTTTTGATGTCGCGCAACAAAGTGAGCAGCAGTAAATTTTTCAAAGTCGTTTGTCGCTTCGTTCCACGCCTGAAGAAATAGTCTGCTTGCCTCTTCAGGTTTGCCTTTTCCTTCCATATCCATACCTTGTACACAGAGTTTAATAACATTGTTGCTTGGGTTGAATTCCATTTTCTGATTATTTAGTCCTTAACTATGGATAAGGGAATCTGTCAGGGCTTTGGTTCATTATTTGGTTTGAAACTCAAAATAGTTTTTCAACCTGAATAGAGCTTTGATTCAATGGGAGTGAATTTCAGAATTCTGTCAAGTGAATTAAAAATAGTCATACCGCTGCCGATAGCTGTCGGATTTATAATAAGATGATACTCGTCAATAAGCTCTTCTTTTATTAATGATGAAACAAAACCTGCACCGCCAAAAACAAGAATATCTTTGCCACTTTGCTTTTTTAGGTTGTTAATTTCTTCTGCAAGATTTCCTTTTGCCAAAGTGGTGGTGTTCCAGGTCGATTTGTCAAGTGTTTTGGTAAAAACAACTTTTGGAATATCAGCTATTTTCTTTGCAAATGGATGAGTAGGATTTTCATCAGCTGTATTCTCCCAATATTTTATAAAGCCGCCTGTCACCAATTTTCTGCCAAGCAAAAGGGTATCTGAAGAGTCAATAAGTGAATTCATAAATGCTATAAGTTCGGCATCCGGATTCCATGTCATCCAGTCAGATTCTCCGTTTAGTCCGCCAACATATCCGTTGATGGTCATTTGCATTTGCAATTTTAATTTTCTCATTGTTATTTAATTATATAGGTTCTTTTAATTCCCTCACGTGCCGGATTTTTATATTATCTGTGTTGGTCTATTAGAATGTTGTTTCCATCCGGATCAGTTAATGTGATATATTCTGATCCAGTCGAAGTTTCGTCGGCTTCTTTTGTTAAAGATATTCCGCTGTCTTTTAGAATTGTTTGAATGCTTCTTACATCATCAAACTCTTCTAAATTTTGTGCATTACTGTCCCAACCAGGGTTAAAAGTGATAATATTCTCATCAAACATTCCTTGAAACAAACCAATTACTGCATTGTCATTTTTCAAAACAATCCAATTTTGTTCAATGTTTCCACCTTTATAAGTGAATCCTAATTTTTTATAAAATTCTTTTGATTTGTTAATGTCTTTTACCGCAAGGCTTATTGAAAATGCTCCTGGTTTCATAATTTTAGTTTAAGGCTGCTAATTTATAAAATTTTTGGTTTGTTTTTTATGCATAAAAATCTGACAAGTGCGAAGCTCCTGTTAGGTTTCTCGATAAAGTTTAATGATGTTTATTTTGGCAACCATACAGGAATTCGTAATGAACGAATGCCTGTCCGAATGCGAGAAGTTAGGTTTTGGGTTCATTGGGCTCATGAAGCTGGACACTTTCTTCAAGTTGATTTAAAGCCTGTTCTCTTGTAACATTATCCATCATCAACTGGTCGAAGGTCATGTGCTTATTCATTAATAAAAAGCCAACCAATAAAGCATAGGAACCGTAGCTGTTACTAAACTCTTTAACTTTCCGATTGCGGTAATAGGGTAACAAAAAGGTTGATTTTAAATGATTGCCTTCTACGACTTTTTCATGATATTGAATAAAATAGGCATACCCCTCTATTTTCCAGTCTGGGGATTTAACGGCCTTCCAGAAACCCAAGCGCTTGCATTCCATAGAATGTATTACTTCATGGGTGATGGAACGTGCAAGGATATTATCATAACCCGGAGAAATTAAATCATGATTTGAATTATTGAATGGCGGTCTGACTATCATAGAGTTGTTAATAAGATATTCATGGAATGCTGAACGTTTTTTATAATATGGAAAAGTCATGGTGCAATAAAATGATTCGTTTATGAAAAAGATTTTTTGAGTAACTGTTGAATCATAGATTTCACTTACTTTCAATTTAATGATGGCGGTGTCAATTATGGCAGGGATTTGGTTGCCCATGTATTCATTTGAATATACATTGAAGTTTCTATAAGACACCTTATATTTGAATAATATCTGGGGATATAAAAATAACCAGATATATGCAGAGAATAATGCAAACAAAGTCCAGGCAGAATATTTAATTATTATTTTTGTTTTACTTTTCAATATTTAACTGTTTAATTGTGATTATTCATTGTTCACAATTATTAAACCAAAAACAGGAGTTATTATTGTTTAATATTGAATTGATTTTTATTTCCGGTAATCATGCATGAAATTGTGAATAACTAATGCTTGTCCGGATGCGGGAACCTGTCAGGTTTTGGGTTCATTAATCTTATGTTAGCGGCTATGGTTTTATATTTTGTTCCATTCCCAAATTCCATATTTAAGCTCGTCAGGTATTTTAAAGCCACAATTTTTTAATGTCAATAAAATGTTGCCTCTGTGATGTCCTTCGTGGGAAATAAAATAACCAAGCAAAGGAACAACACCCCGTTTAAAACCTTTTATCTCTCCATTTTTCTTTATTCCGTCCTCTAAGATTTTACCTATGCGTTCTGCTGAAACTGTGTGGCTGTTTTTCAGCATTGAAATTGTTTTTGTGTCCTCAGCTGTAATTGTTGTAAGGTCGGTAATCAATGATTTATCATACTTCTCAAGTTTCCAAAATCTCACATTGTAAATGTGGGCAAGTTGGTGTCCGATAGTTCCACCGCCACGCTTTGAAGTAGTATAATTTAATGCTTCTTCTGTCAGGGAATTGATTAGCATTAAATTAGTTCGGTGATTGATGAACCATGTCTCTATTATCTGCTTTTCAATCGTAGTCATTGATATATTTTTTCTTTTATGGTGTCGATTTTGTTACGTGAGGAATTCGGTTACTTCCTTTTTATTTAGTGGTGTGAATATATTAAATATTTGTATTCCCCCTAAACCTCTTCTAAGGTCTATATGATTTGTTGCATGCAACCATACTGAGATTCGTGAAGAACGAATCTGTCAGGTATTGGGTTCACTTCTTATTTCTTGGATCATCGGCAGGATTAACGTAATTGATACCCCAGGGTCCCATGCCATGGACTTGTACGATGCACGCCTTCTTAGCGAAGAAATAGTGGGTTGTGCCTGTTTTCATCACTGCAAATGTTCCTGTCGGCATTGCTATTGCTGCTTTCTCGTCAAATTTTTCTCCCATTCCCATATAGCAAGACCCCTCAATAACAGTAACATGCTCATCTGCAGGATGTGTACGCGGCATTACCTTCCAACCTGCCGGAATTTTAAGACGTATAGTAAATAATCCCGCTACTCGCGGGTCTCCTTCTATCACTGCCGCCTGAGCTCCGGGTGGCAATCCCGTAGGAACTGCTACCCACTTAATACTATCAGGCATAACCATGATGTGATTAGCAGGCATCGTCATCTGCTGCATTTGTGCACGAATCTGTGTTACTACACCGAAGATACTTAAAAGTATCACAACTGTGAATTTTGATTTTAATGTCATTTTAT
>Ga0207096_1171_pt1 | contig 12171 bp, 11 predicted proteins | sample Alteio_BWMinHeat_86_FD_153547 | JGI IMG/M metagenome (GOLD analysis project Ga0207096, IMG submission 153547) | Enriched cells from forest soil in Barre Woods Harvard Forest LTER site, Petersham, Massachusetts, United States -... | ecosystem: Environmental > Terrestrial > Soil > Temperate forest >...
AATTATCCCTTAAGTTGACGCCTATGCGCCTTCGCGGGAATGACAATAAAGGGGGATAATCATTGCTATGTTTTCTTAAATGAACAGTATTGAAAACAATCCTCGCCACAGCAGGGGACAGGGCCCAGCATGACAGTTTGGGGTAATCCAAAGTTTTATAACAGAGCAAGACAAGGGCTATCTTGTCTATAATGGTAAAACCGATTTTTATAACGATCAAATTCAACTGCAGAGCTTTACTGATTTCTTGCAGCAGTAGGAGAGGGAATTAGCTGGCAGCCACCCTAAGGTCGTCATCACGAGGACCCCCGCGCACGGAGGCGGGGGGACGTCGTGATCCATTCTACAACTGCGAAGCAGTTTTCGCAAATCTACACATGTAATTATTGCTTCGCAACAAAAATGGATTGCGACGTCGCCTTCGGCTCCTCGCAATGACAACGCGGCGGGGTCTTTTTATTGGCCCTGGCTAAAGCACAGGGTGATTCAATTCAAGTAAATTTACTACTTGTTAAACAAAAACTGGTGGTAAGTTCCAAAAGTAACTTTTATTTTTGAGTGAGAGAGCAAATGTTGTACCCGTGGATCGCTCGCTGTAAGGCAGTCGACAAGTTGTGAGTATTGCCCTGGCTCTAGGATTAGATGTTCAAGTTGTGGAAAATGGGTACTAAGGTGGGGAAGCACATTTTGAGACCACTGGATCTGAGCTTGGTAATTGTCCTCCGAGAGGGTAAGTACCTTTAACTTTTTCAGCTTACAGAAAGCAGTGAGATCCATTCCTGGCCCTGCTGTGTTACCTCTTAGAGAAAGTGCGGTGAGATTAGGGAAAACATCTAATTTCGCTATAGGATGGACGAGATTTTTGCCAGCGCTTTGAGTCCCTAAAGAAAGATCCGTTAACCCTGTCAGATTGGATAAGCCCCCTATATCAGCAAGGGCTACCTCGTGTAACATTAGGGTAGTAAGCTTGGTGTTAGACTGTAGATTTAATGAGGCATCATAAAAATCTACAAAACCGCACATCGCTTCAGGAGCAATGAGCCTTAATGTCGTTAGGTCTGATAGACAAGAAATTCTAGATAGATCCCAAGGGTGAAAGCCTGGAAAGTAGTACCTGTCGACAATAGTTAATTCTGTTAGACGGTTAAATTGGTTTTGTAAAATATAAAAATCTCTAGCCAAAGGGAATACCGTAGTTGAAAAATAGGACGTGGGAAAGATACACGCATTGACGACGTCATTTATGCGCGTGTTTACACAAGCAAAGGCTCGAACGTCTTTAAGGTTCTGGTACCATTGCCCGTTTACAGGGTCAAGGTCAAATACTATTGGAAGGTTCGTCACTATCATTGTTACACACTCGATAGGAAAGTTTGTTATATAATCATGAGTGTCAGACAGCAGCTTGTGCGCTTCATCTTCGTCACCTGACAAAGCAGCCATACAGTGAAAGGCTGCTGTTCTTTGGTCTGGCGTTACAAAGACTCCGGCATTATACCTTTTTTTTAGGCCACTCCTTAAATCAGCCTTTAGACGCTTTGCTTCCTCCTTTTTGAGTGGAGTCGCTCTTGTGGAAGCTTTCACCGCACGGTATTCGATAAAATCTTGCCGGAAATCCTTCAGATATTGGTCAGGATTACCCAGTGTTTGGTCAGGATCACCCAGTGTTTCTATGTGTTGCTTTTTTTCTGCAGGTCCAGGGTTTGTTTCCGCATCTTCTCTCTTCCGCTTAATACCCTGCGTCTCCTGATGAGTTGTTCCTGTGGTATCCATAGGATTAACCTGCTGAGCTGGACGGGATCCTGGCTCTTTATCTGATGGGTTATCATCCATAGCTAGCGCAGGAAGATGAAAACCGCAAAGAAAAATCAATGTCAGCGCAGTTGTAGAAGTTTGGCGAAAAGAAGAAAAAGATTTAAATTTAGAAAACATAATGCACCTTTAGAATAGATTAATAATTACTTATGCGGTTATTAAAATTTTTTTGTCAACCCGGTAGTTTGAACAAAATGCCTTCATCTTCCGTGATCTTCGACTTCGGCTCCTCTTAATGAACTTAAACTGTTAACCTATTGATATAACATAATAGCCGTCATTGCGAGGAGCCGCAGGCGACGTGGCAATCCATTCTTGTTGTGGAGTAACAATTACATGTGTAGATTTGGGAAAACTGCTTCGCAGTTGTAAAATGGATCACGACGTCGCTCCGCTCCTCGTGATGACGACCTTAGGGTGGCTACCAGCTAAGTTCATTACATACTTTTCCACCTCTAAGGTGGTGCGATGCTCGCGATGACGACCATGTTGTTGCTTTTAGTGTTCATTATCAATAAATTTTGTTTTCTTATTGCAATTGTTGGATTATGATATTATACAATTTTTATTGTATATGATTTTTATAGTTTTTAAAGGACATTTATTATGTTTTCCAAATCTTACCACTTTGATGTCAAACCTTTCTCTGCCGTGCGTCTTGTGTCTAAAACCGCATTGGCCTTAGTTTTACTTTCTGGCTTGAGCTACCCTGTCCTGGGAATGGATGATCCCACAGATAGGGAGATGAAGCGAGCTCTTCCTGTTTCAGAAGATGATCAAGGGTTTCCTAACAAACGCCCTCGTACAATGAATCAAGAAGATGATGGTGCAGATGAGCTCATGATAGATCAAAACCCAACACTCCCCTGGTCAGCTGCGTTCATGACTAACAAACACCCAATCCAGTTCCCCTTTTTTTCCCCTTTTGTTAACATAGATCTCATGTTGACGCCCCGTGCTTATGACTTTCTGAAAGATCTTCGCAAACGTTTACAGCTCCATAACGAAAAGTATAAACATTTAGAAGCCCCAATAGGAGAACAGTTCTTAGAGTGGGAAAATCTGAAAAAGCTTTTCATAGAACATAAAAAGTGGATATTTGTCTCCCTACACGATCGTTCCGCAGCTGAGCGTTTTGCACGAACATTTAAAGAGGGAGGAGCCACGTATAAGCTTGTATGCGATACTCCTATTCCGTGGCTCGTTCTTACTTGTAGCCCGAAAGAAATTTTTGGAGATGCTCAAAAGAATTTAAGCGCAATCAGAAATTCTTGGATGGCTGATCCGGGAACGGACTATGTCAAAGCAGTACGATATAAGGAGATGACAACAAAATTATTCGATCAATACAATGCTTATATTGCTCCAGGTCTTACCGAACAAATAGAAGGGGGGGAAGATGCTTCTGGGAGTAGTTTGAAATATGTCGTATTATTAAGACGGTTTGAAAATGCCTCAAATGGTAGCGATAGGGAAGCCAAAAAGCTGAGCAAACTTAAGACCATTTCAACGGCGTTAGACTCCTTCACGCCTGACTCTATTTTAAATTATCTCCAAAAAGAATATCGACATTGGAGAACGTTTTTACATGACAACGTAGAAAATTCACAGAGGCAGAACACGAAAAATACTTTTATTTATATATTAGACGAGTTAATTAAAGGACGTTTTCTTGTTAACCCTACACATAAAAAATTAGCCTCTAATCTTAAAGCCGCTTTTGAAGGAAATGAGGAAACGGCCCAACAATTTGTCGGCCCTGATCTCTTGGAAACGATTTCTGTTGATTGTCTACGTCAAATACTCACTTGGATATCACGCGATCCTCTTGTTCAGAGCATAGTGAGTCTACAGCGCACCAATAAATACTTTTCGAAAACAATTGCTGACATTAGACAACTGCCGCAAGATCTCCACCCCTACGTTATTGATCTGAAAGGAGGCTCGAATGAGCAGTACAGCGTTTATATGGCAAAAAGGCGCGATAGTTCAATTGAAACTCCAGACGCTCATTATCTATCGACTTTTCGTTTGGTATTTCCTCAGCAAAATAAGTTTTCTCTAAAAATAAAAAATGAAGATGGAAGCGATAGCGATGATGTTGGATACATAAAAAGGTTGTTTGGCCTTGTACGTGATTGGACCCGTTTAACGTCTCTAACACTTGTGCGCGCAGATGGCCTTAGCGGTATCGGCTCTTACTTAACAAATCTCAGTGAACTCTCATTAAGCTATGAACGCCGGTTAGATTTACCTAAATATCAAAAAAACACTAAGTTAAACAGCCTTACCTTATCTTGCCCTCCTGAGGAGCACTTTTGTGGTTTGCTAGAAGATGCAGGAGCTGATAACGAAACGGGGATGATCTATTTAGACCAGGATTTGAAGAAGTTACCTTCTGTTTGTCCTAATTTAACCTTCATAAATCTGGCATATCCAAGAGTACGTAATGTAAATTCCTTCGCATCTTTTACGAATCTGAAAGCGTTAACAACACTTCATCTCAATATCATGCATCGTAGAGTTGTAATTAGTGGGACAGTGGTAGATGGTAACCTTATCCTTCTCCCTAAGCCACAATTCGCCTCTGTCCCCCATAGCATGACATCCACTAAATTTACCACACTTGTAGACGTTCTCAAGAATGTAAAGCTACAGCGTCTCGAGTTAGGAGGGTATCTCTCTGGAATTGCCGACCAAGATGATATAACACCTGACCACCCCGACTTATATCAGCTCTATCTTCGTGGCGTAGAGGTTGTGTGGGACTCAGAGGATGCTTATTCTCCTAAAAATGCACCCGTTAAAAAGGATTCTTCTGAAAGGGATGTCCCCATAAAGTGTAACGAGGGTTGGGAAACGCGTAAAGCACAGTGGAAGAACGCTTTCGGAAACGCAAAGCAATAGTGAAATGAGGTATGGGGAGCTGCACCTCACTCAATCTCTTCGTTTTCAGATGAGGGTTTCTGTGGTTAAATTGAAAAAGTAATTGAGTGATCCTCATCACCGTGAAGGTTTCTTCTTCGATCCCTTCTTAACCGCGAAATGCTGCTTGGCTGCGGGTGCAGGCAACGGTTCCCCCAGCAACGCATCCTTCTCAGCCTGAGGGAGGGCCTCCCATTGTTCCTTGGCTACAATATGGCGCATACCATAATCATAGGCCTCTCGCGCTCTAGCATCCATGAGGAACAGGGCAAGCGGTGGGGTCTGCATAAGAAACAGAAAAAGCGCCACAAAGGCTCCCGAGAGGGCCGTCGTCAAAATAAGGATCAGGAAAGGTTTGCCCCAACGAAAGTTACATTCATTCTCTGGTACACCCGGAGTATACCCGGTGATTTTTTTGATTTTTGGAAATGCTCTGGAAGCCTTGATTTCCTTGGTTGCGGGGGTAGGATTTGAACCTACGACCTTCAGGTTATGAGTCTTAGGAAATGCATAAACCACAACTTTTGAGAGCGACTCATAACACATAACTTTTTGATTTATAACGCTTTCATTGTTGTGAGAGGTTATCGTGTTTTGTGCTTTGTTGCCCGCTAGTGTCCCATGAGTGTCCCATGATATGGGGGGTATTGATGTTTGTTCAGGCAGCACTCCTCTAAAGAATGGCACTTGATTTTTTCTCAATTTCATGTAGATTTAACATCAGATATTAAATATGCATGGAAATTATGACCTATATAAAAAGACAGCTAGAGCAGAAGGTACTCGACTATCTAGGTTTAAGCCTTCTATGATAAAAGCAATCCAAAGTTTTATAACAGAGCAAGACAAGGGCTATCTTGTCTATAATGGTAAAACCGATTTTTATAACGATCAAATTCAACTGCAGAGCTTTACTGATTTCTTGCAGCAGTAGGAGAGGGAATTAGCTGGCAGCCACCCTAAGGTCGTCATCACGAGGACCCCCGCGCACGGAGGCGGGGGGACGTCGTGATCCATTCTACAACTGCGAAGCAGTTTTCGCAAATCTACACATGTAATTATTGCTTCGCAACAAAAATGGATTGCGACGTCGCCTTCGGCTCCTCGCAATGACAACGCGGCGGGGTCTTTTTATTGGCCCTGGCTAAAGCACAGGGTGATTCAATTCAAGTAAATTTACTACTTGTTAAACAAAAACTGGTGGTAAGATCATTCTCACAAAATTAATCTGCCCAAGTACAATCTGCCCAAGTAACTCTTATTTTTGAGTTAGAGAGCAAATGTTGTACCTGTGGATCGCTCTCTGTAAGGGAGTTATTATATGGGTCTTCCTTTTTCCATAGGATTAGATGTTCAAGTTGTGGAAAATGGATACTAAAGTGGGGAAGCACATATAGAGACCACAGCCTCTTAGCTTCGTAGTCCTCCCAGATGGCAAGTTCCTTTAACTTTTTCAGCTTACCGAAAGCACCGAAATCTGCGCCTTCCTCTAGTGTGTTACCACTTAGAACAAGTTTGGTGAGATTAGGGAAAAAATCTAATTTCTCTATAGGATGAACGAGACTTTTGTTATGGCTTCGACACACTAAAGAAAGCTCCGTTAACCCTGTCAGCTCGGATAAACCCCCTATATTAGCAAGACCTACATCTTGTAACCATAGCTTAGTAAGCTTGGTGTTAGACTGTAGATTTAATGAATTATCGTAAAAATCTACAAAACCTATAGAACATTGACGCGGCCGTCTAGGACCAACGAGCTTTAATGTTGTTAGGTTTGATAAACAAGAAATTCTAGATAGATCCCAGGGATTGTAAGAGTTTGGACGGTAGTGCTTGTTGGAAACAGTTAATTTTGTCAGATTTTTAAATTGGTTTTGTAAAATAAAAAAATCTCTAGCCGAAGGGAATTGCTTAGCTGTAAAAGAGGGCGTGGAAAAGATACACCCATTGAAGACTCCATTTACGTACGTGTTTACACAAGCAAAGGCTCGAACGTCTTTAAGGTCATGGTACCATTCCTTGTCTACAGGGCAAAATTTTATTGGAAGGTTCGTCAGTATCATTGTTACACACTCGGAAGGAAAGCTTGTTATATAATCAGGAGCGGCAGACACCAGCTCTTGCGCTTTACTTTCTTCACCTGCCAAAGCAGCCATACCGTGAAAGGCTGCTTTTATTTGGTCTGGCGTTACAAATAATCCGGCATCATACTTTTTTGCTAGTTCACTCGTTAAAGCAGCCTTTAGACGCTTTGCTTCCTTCTTTTGGATTGGAGTCGCTCTTGTGGAAGCTTTCACCACACGGTACTCGGCAAACTTTTGCTGGAAATTCTCCAGATATTGGTTAGGATTAACCAATGGCGCCTGTGTTTCTATGCGTTGCTCTTTTGCTGCAGATCCAGGGTTTGTTTCCTCATCTTCTCTCTTCCGCTTAACACCTCGCGTCTCCTGATGAGTTGTTTCTGTGGCATCCCTAGAATCAACCTGCTGAGCTGGAGCTGGAAGGGATCCCTTCTCTTTATCTAATGGGTGATCATCCATACCTAACGCAGGAAGATGAAAACCGCAAAGAAAAATCAATGTCAGCGCAGTTGTAGAAGTTTGGCGAAAAGAAGAAAAAGATTTAAATTTAGAAAACATAACACACCTTTAAAATAGATTAATAATTACTAACAATAGTTATTAAAATTTTTTTGTCAACCCGGTAGTTTGAGCAAAAGCTCTTCCACCCTTATAAGCCCAATCCTCCAACTGCTTCTGACCAAACTCCTGCTCCTTTAAAAATAGGAATGCCCCCAGAAGCGTATCTGAATCCCAGGTTTCAAGCTGCGCTTTTGAGACAAGTCCACCTAGCTCGATAAGGCGTCGGGTGCGTTTTTTGCGTAGTTGAACATTCAGGACAGCGTCTTTTGACTGAAGCCTATTGATCCTTTGTTCAAGAGATTTTTTGCGTTTTTCAAGGAGATTGATTTTTGTCATGCGCTACACCAAGAGGAAGAGCTTTTTATAGGAAGAGTATACCTAAAAACCGGATTTCCTTCAAGGAAACTGCACATAAAATTTGATCATAAATAAAAAGAATGAATCCATAAAAATCATCGAAGATGTTAGGGACCAGATCGTCAGATTTGGGACATACGCAATATGCGTTGAGAACAACGCTGCTTTCTGGTAGAATGGTAGCCAACCCCAACATCCTGAAAATCCCTATGGCCATTCAATTTGCGCGTTGCGAATATGTTTCAAGAAGTAAGGGCGGCAATGTGTGCCGCAAGGCTGCCTATAATCAGCGCACAGAAATTCGCTGTGAACGTACGGGTGAGCTCTTTTCATTTAAAGAGCGAAGTGCTCCTGCCCATCATGAAATCCTCTTGCCTGAAAGCGTACATGAGAAGTTTAAGGATAGCGCTAGCCTTTGGAATGAGGTGGAGCGGTGCGAAAAGCGTATTTTTCTTGAATGTCCTGGCAGAGCCCATTCGTTTTGTTAACGGCCGAGCGAAGACTCACCACATCCTCCTCCGCCCGTTTCAGGAGGGGCGAGAAAAGCTTCATCACCTCACCTTGGAGAGACTTTAGCGTTTCCTTAAAATGGGTCTCAATTTGAGTCTTCACATGCTTCTCAAGAGTTTTACGAATCTCTTCATTACAGCGCTTTTCAATAGCTGATATCCTTTCTTTGATATCTTCTCGTTGTTCCCGATGAAGTTTATTCAGATGGCGCTGCAGGTCCAACTTGAGAGCATCGTTTGATGCGGTTTCCAGAGCTTCTTTTTCAAAGTCGGAAAAGTCCGGGGATTTTTTTGAGGGCACGTTTTTGAGTTGTGGGGCAGTCATCTTTTTTCCTTGTTAGATGTTGGTAAAAACAGATTGTTTAGAGTTTAAATAGATCTCTATTTATATACAGATATATGGATGTTTTTTAATCTATTATACTGAATAATAATAACCAATTTGGCAAGTTAAGTCATTAGGAAAAATAAAAAGAGACAGAAAAATTTCTTTCCAACAATTTCTTTTAGTGGTAATATATATTTCCAGACAACCTGACCTTAAAAGATTTTAAAATGATAGGAATAATCAAAACCTTAATCCTAGATTTTATGGAAGCTCCCCTAGAAACAGGTGTTTCCAGAAGAATACACGTTGAGCCTATTGCTGGAAAAGCAACAGTTTGTGTCGGTGTGCGTCGTTGTGGAAAATCAACTTACATGTTTCAAGTCATGCAGAGCCTTGTGGATAAAGGTATTTCAAAAGAGAATATCCTTTACCTCAATTTTTTTGATGACCGACTCCATGATTTGCAACATGAAGGGTTAGGGCAAGTTATTGAAGCTTATTATTCTCTTTATCCTGAGAAGAAAAACACTGAAAAAGTTTACTATTTTTTTGATGAAATTCAAATGATTCCGGGTTGGGAGCCTTTTATCGATCGCTTGCAACGGACTGAAAACTGCGAAATTTATATCACGGGATCTTCGGCCAATTTGCTTTCAAAGGAAATTGCCACTCAAATGAGGGGAAGAGCTTTATCATGGGAAATGTTTCCTTTCTCGTTCAAAGAATATTTAGATTTTAAAGGCATTAATATTGAGCCTTCTTTATCTACAAAGAAACAATTTCTTGTACGAAAAACATTTGAAGAGTACTGGAAAACGGGGGGATTTCCTGAGGTTGCAGGACTTAATCAAAACTTGAGGGTCAAAATACACCAAGAATATTTTCAGGCAATCCTATTTAGGGATTTAGTGGAACGTTACGATATTCCACACCCCAAAGCCGTCATGGATTTGGCTTATAGACTGATTGATACGACGGCCTCACTTTATTCCATTAATAGTTTGACAGGCTACCTTCAATCCTTAAGCCATAAGGCACCAAAATCTGCAGTTTCTGCCTATGTAGACTGGTTTGAAGATGCTTATTTTCTATTCACTATACGCGTTTTTGATGCTTCTCTTACGCGGAGCAAGGCTTCTCCAAAGAAAATTTATTGTATAGACCATGCCCTCGTTACATCCGTATCATCAGGAATTCTTGTAAATTCAGGACATTTACTTGAAAATTTGGTCTTTATGGCGTTGAGGCGTATCTCTCCTCTTGTTTATTACTATAAAACAAAAGCAGGGCGTGAAGTTGATTTTATTCTTCAAACTTCAGATCGCACAAGGATGCTCGTTCAAGTTTGTGAGTCAATGGCCAATGAGCAAACGAGAAAAAGAGAAATATCCGCGCTAAGCGAAGCAATGAGTGAGCTTGGATTAACTTCTAGTATTATTGTGACACGCAATGAGGAAGAGCGATTAGTCGTCAAAGACAAAACAATTAACATTATACCAGCTTGGCGTTTTTTAATTGATTCGCCCTTATAATGAGTTGATAAAAGTTCGTCCCCATCTTTATTTTGGCTGCATTATTCCCTGATCCAACAGCCAATGCTCTGCTGCAGTTATTCTGGAGGATAGCCAATCCCCTTCCATGTCTTCATAAGGGAGGGTCACCAGCACGGCAATAAAAGCATCCAGGTAAGCAATTCTCTGAGCTTGCTGTGGAGATTGATGGCCGTCATATTCTGCAATGGCAAGTCGCTCTTCGAAAGAATCCAAGAGTTCATCAGAGTTTACAGGATCAAAGGAGGGTTTCTGCTCAATCCCATAAGAAGGAACCAACAAATCCGACATGTTCACGTTCCTTTCGAATGTGTCTGTTCCACAAGCAGAGGAACTTGGAGGCATAGGTGGAACAGAAAAACAAATCTGAAATGGGGTCAGGGCAAATGGGGGAATGGGTTTCCCCCATTGGAAATATGTTTAAATTCAATGAGATAAAAAAAGACGATTTTCGATGGGGTCACCCCTTACGCTTAGCTCGTCCTTGTTGCGATTCAGGCAAGCGTACGAGGGTCGCCATAGCATCGGCGAGTTTTTGGCTGAGTGGAGTGGTCTTATGATCAGCTAGCTTTTTTTCAAGATCATGGAAGCGAAAGTCTTCAATCTCTGCTTTTTTGAGGGCATTTTCCCAAGCAGTGCGTATGTCTATGGGCTGACATTTCTTATCGCTTGGAAAAATATAGGGACAATGGAGTTTGCGGATTTTTGAACATTCCAATATTAAAGACAAGGCATAACCTTGAAGAGGAAGCACCCGCCTATCATCGTTCTTTGTCTCATGCAAAATGATACTTTTACGCGTCAAATCCACATCTTGCCACTTGAGCCCTAAAAGCTCCATCTTCCGAGCTCCCGTACTCAGCGCCAAAACAACTACGGTGTATAGGAAGCGGTTGTCACTTTCTTTACAGGCTTCCAGGAGTTTTTCACGTTCATCATCAGAGAGGAAACGGACTCGTCCTCTGGGTTCCTTATATTTTGAAACTTTACGAACGGGGTTTTGCTCCATCCACTCCCATTCATTAACAGCAACGGTAAAGACGTGGCCTAGGGCTGTCACATAGCGATTAACAGTGCTTGGGCCAATTTGACGTCCAAACTTGTTTTCTGAGCCTATAAGCTTGCCTCTGTGCTCTATGAGAAGGGCAGGAGTAAGATCGGACAGAAGATAACTTCCAATCTCCTTCCTCCACCACTTCAGATAATGACGCTGGTTTTCTGTACTGTTGGGCTTAAAAGAAAGGATTTCTTCGCAATAGCGATCGATTGTCTCAGCAAGGGTATGTTTCTTAGCGGCGGCTATTTTGAAGTGCCGCCCTTCTCGTATGGCAGCTTCTGTATGTTGCGCCCACTTCTTTGCATCTGTTAATCGCTGAAAACTCGCTGTTTGGGGCGGGTAACCTTTCAGTCGAATTTTTACGCGATGAATAACTTTCCCTTCGTCTGTGGTTCTTTTTTCTATCGTTGCCATCGTATTTTTTTTCTTATTAAGTAGCAAAACTGCATAACAGTACATCAAAATACAGCAGAATTTGCAACGCTTAATTATGGGGAACGAGGAAGGGGGTGTTTCTTCAAAGTGTCCCTCCAGTGTCCCACAGAGGTTATGCGAGACTTTCAGGAGATCAAAAAAGTGAGGGTTTCCTTGGTTGCGGGGGTAGGATTTGAACCTACGACCTTCAGGTTATGAGCCTGACGAGCTACCGGGCTGCTCCACCCCGCGACAAAGAAAAAAGGCTGCATTCCTTTTGAATGAGCTGACTCTATCAAGAGCTTATCGGTTTGTCCAGTGTTTTATAAACAACAAATGTCCACGTTGAGCAACACTTATCAGACAGTGAAATTATGACAATAGTTTATACGAAAAGCGCTTGCGAAGAAGTGGGAAGAAGCGTGCACCTCGTAAATAAGGTATATAGAACTTATGTAAGAAGCCAAAAACAGATTTACCCTGAGATAATTTTTGTCTAAATTTTGCCAAGGGAATTTCAAAAAAATACACAAGGCAGCCAGAAAATATAAACAAAATTAGATAGTAATTTAAT
>Ga0207096_1173_pt1 | contig 12047 bp, 11 predicted proteins | sample Alteio_BWMinHeat_86_FD_153547 | JGI IMG/M metagenome (GOLD analysis project Ga0207096, IMG submission 153547) | Enriched cells from forest soil in Barre Woods Harvard Forest LTER site, Petersham, Massachusetts, United States -... | ecosystem: Environmental > Terrestrial > Soil > Temperate forest >...
CTAAGGAACGGTGAAAATGAAATATTTGTGGGCTCTTCTCGCTTTTTTTATTATGCAACCAGCAAATGCAAAAATCATAATCGTTGGGGACGTGAAAGTCTCTGTAAGAGCGGATTCCGCAGCAGCAGCGCGAGAACAAGCGCTGGATCAAGCCCATCAACTTGCCTTTCAAAAGCTCTTGAGTGAGCACTTTCCTGAAAGAGCAGGTCCCCTTCCCTCCCAAGATGTTTTAAAGGATATGGTGAGTGATTTTTCCATTGACCGCGAAAAAACAACTCCCACAAGCTATACAGCGTCTCTCACTTTTCAGTTTGATGAACCTCAGGTCGTAAACTGGGTTCAACGCATTCAAACTCATCAACCTAATCAGCACGGGCCCTCTTCCTCGCCCTTTTTGCCCCAACCTAAAGAAGAGCGCAAACCATTAATCATAGCGGTTTCCTATGGAAACCATGCAGAGTGGCAGCACATTAAAAAAACACTGGAAACTTTCCCTGGTGTTCAAAAACTATCCGTCTTTACCTTGTCTCCGAAAAATGCAAAACTGGAAATTATCTATAGGGGATCTATTGATACGCTCATGCAAGGTTTGCTTCAAAAGAATATCCTCTTATCTCAACAAGAAGATGGTTGGATGATTTCATCAAACGAACACGCATTGCGCTAAAGTACTTTTATAGGTTAAGGTCTTGTGATGGAAAAAATAACCTTGAGGCACAACAAGTAATAAACAATGACAACCGCCATGAGCCTCCCCAATCTCATTACGATTACGCGATTGTTAAGTGTCCCTCTTATCGTCTCTCTGATCCTTTCTCATCAATTAATGCCTGCGTTTATTCTTTTCAGCATTGCAGGCCTCTCTGATGCGCTCGATGGTTTTCTAGCGCGTATTTTTAAATCACGAACAACGTTAGGGGCTTATCTAGACCCCATTGCAGACAAAGCACTTTTGGTTGGGGTTTTTGCGGCCTTAGGACATACTGGGCTTGCGGAAATTTGGGTTGTAGTTCTCGTTGTTTTTAGAGATGTTTTAATCGTTGGAGGAATAATTCTCCTTTTTCTTTTTAAGAATAACATTGAAATGAAACCGTTAATGATTAGTAAAATCAACACGGTTGTTCAACTTATCTATGCCCTCTTTATTCTTGGGCAGGGAGATGCACTCTTAAACATTCCCCATTTAAGTGTTTTATTGGGATATCTTGTTGTTTTTACGACCGTGCTTTCTGGTGTTATTTATGTTAGACTAGCTCTTAAATATTTCAACAAAATGGATGTTGCAATCTCGTGATTAAAGAACGTCATCCCTGGGTTTGGATTGGGGTAGCAGTCGCTTTCGGAGCAATTCTTTATCTTTTAGAAGGCATCCTTATGCCTTTCCTCACCGGCCTATTGGTTGCTTATGCGATGAACCCAGCTGTTAGAACTTTTGAGGAATGGGGGATTTCCCGAAGCATTGGCACCTGCTTTATGATTATAAGCTTTTTTCTTTTGATTGGCCTTTTGCTTTTCATTGCTATTCCTTTTATACAAACAGAACTTTTGCGACTGGCTGCCCGAGTCCCCCAGTATGGAGAACGAATCGTCATTGCTTTAAAACCCTTTTTAGATGATGCGTCTCATTATATTGAGGCGCGTGATCTAGAGCGCCTCCGTGCCTTTGCGAGTTCTTATTTAGGGGAGGTTGTGACCTGGGGTATTAAACTCTTGGCAAGGATTTTAACAAGTGGTCTCGCTCTTGCCAACCTGCTCTCATTGATTGTGATCACTCCCATCGTGGCTTTTTACTGTTTAAGAGATTGGAATCTTATTATAAATAGCATTGATCGTTGGTTACCTCGCCCTTACGAGCCGACTATCCGAGGTCTTTTCGCAGACATTAACACAACTATCGGTGGTTTTGCAAAGGGCCAAGCCCTTGTTTGTCTTATGATTGGAACCTATTACGCAATTACCTTAACGTTTGCAGGGCTGGATTTTAGCGTTGTTGTGGGTGTTGTGATTGGAATCATGGCCTTTATTCCCTATGTAGGGGCTCTTGTAGGCTTTATGTTAAGCATTGGGATTGCGTTGGCGCAATTCACCGAGTGGTCTTCTGTAGGCGTCGTAGCCGCTATTTTTGTCGTTGGACAAGGCTTAGAGGGGTATCTTCTCATCCCTTATTTTGTAGGAAATCGTATTGGCCTCCACCCTGTTTGGGTTCTTTTTGTTCTTTTAGCAGGGGGGGTTCTTTATGGGTTCATCGGAATTTTATTTGCTCTTCCTGTTGGTGCAGCGATCGGTGTTCTGATTCGATACATCCGCGAGTTTTATTTTAAAAGTCCCTATTATCTGGGGCGAACGCCTTCTTTACATTAGATTTCATCCACATTTGTCATCCCCGCGAAGGCGGGGATCCATTAATAGCTTGAAAAATAAATATTTTTGATTTTTGTGCGCTTTTTGAAGGAGCTCTTCTAAAACAGTTTGTTTTTGTAGATTTTTGTTGGATCCCCGCCTTCGCGGGGATGACAACCGAGAGAGAATAAAGCGACTTTTATCAAATGTGGATGGAACCTAGATTCCGTGAACGAATTTTAGAGTCATTCACATTTGATAAAAGCCGCTTTATCCTTTATGTATCCAGAGCATACAGGATTCATCTAATTTTACAGAATGGGTTTTCTCATTTTTAAAGTGGTGGAACTGTACATTGGAACCCATACAAAACTTTCCATCTTGAGTTGCAGTGATTTCATAACGTCCATCAGGTTCATTAGGAAATTTTGCTGCTCCATATACTGCTGAAAATTCTCTGTTTGTATCTATGTTCTTAAAGTCTATTTTTCCCTTAGGAAGAAGAACGTTTGTCTCTATATCAACCGTCGCTAATACTTGCATTACAGGCAGAATGCTAAGAGCTGAAATAAAAAGTAATTTTTTCATAATGATCTCCTTTTAAGATTTAATGTTTTTAACATACATAGAATATGTTCTAGTTCATTTATAATGGCTTTTTTAATTTAAAAAAGTATTAATAATATCCGGTAGTTTTTGTTTTTTGTTAAAAACTTAAGAAACTCTTGTCCAAGAACGATACTCCAGATAGAATTTCTCAAAATCGAATAGAATTTAGGAATCTCGTGAAGCAGCTCATCCTCCCTTTTGAACAATCATCAGCCGTTGAAGCAAGGGATTTTATTGTCTCAAGCTCAAATGAGGCAGCCTATCTTTGGCTGATGTGCTGGCCACAGTGGCCTCATCCCTGTCTTGCCCTTTATGGAGAAAAGGGGTGTGGTAAAACCCATCTTTCGAGCATTTGGCAAACAACCTCAAAAGCCCGATACCTTAGAGCTCTTGATTTTAATACCCTATCCTTGGAAAATCTTTTTGATAATCCTCCTCTTTTTATTCTTGATGGCGCCCATCTTATTAAAAATGAAAAAAAACTCTTTCATTTTTACAATCATGTCATGGCTTCAAAAGGATATATTCTCTTTCTTTCTCAAATCGCTCCCGCGCATTGGGAGACGAAGTTACCGGACTTAAGCTCACGCCTCAATGCCATTCCAGCAGTAAAAATTCATCCTCCTGATGAGGTTCTTCTGACTCAGGTTATTCAAAAATTATTCAGCGATCTGCAATTAAAAGTAGATGAAGCTGTTATTGCTTTTCTCATCAAACACATGGAACGGTCCTTTGAAAGTGCCCACCTGTGGACAAGCGCCCTTAACACCTTTGCAATGACGCAAAAAAGAAGTATTACGGTTCCTGTGGTGAGGGAAATTCTTTCGCAGCCAGAACTGGTTGGAATGCCTCTATGACCTCGGCGCTTCCCCACTCTAAATCCATCCATTTGTCCAAAGGAAATTGAAGCCCAACAAGGGTTCCCGGCGTGACACTTTCCAATAGAAAGCGAGGAAGGATTTTAGCAAACTTTAGAATAGAAAATGCAATTCCTGGATTATGGCCAATATACAGAACTTTGCCTGTCTCATCAGAGAGCTGTCTCAGGTGGTTTAGAATTTTGTCTTCAGAAATGTTGTAAAAATTTTCTGATATTTCAATGGCATTCGTACCTATTATGGGTCGCAAAGGCTCTAGCGTTTCTTGCGCTCTAAGGGCAGCAGAACACATGATAAAGTCAAAGGTAATGCCCTTTTTATGTAGATAATCCGCGACCTCTATCCCTTCTTCTTGACCTCTCTCATCCAAAGGACGATCAAAGTCAGAAAGGCTAACACTGGTGGACACTGCATGCGCATGGCGTAGAAGGTAGAGCTGTTTCATGCCCTTATTGTAACAAATATTCTCGAAGATTGAAATGGGGACGTGTTTTCTTGACAGGGCTGCCTCATATAAACCATACGATAACGCTATAAGCATACCTGGGTAGTCATACTCTCAGTCGTCATCGCGAGCCCTTGAAGAGGGCGTCGCGATCCATAAAAAATCAAGAAAAAGAATGGATTGCGACGTCCCCCCGCCTCCGCGGGGGGCCTCGCAATGACGACTATGTTGTTGCTTTTAGTGTTCATTATCAACAAGTTATCCCCTAAGGTGACGCCTATGCACGAAGGCGGGAACCTAGGAATAGTTGTTATATTTTCAGATAAGCATCGTTTTTTCTTAGTGACAAATCATAGGTATTTTTATACATTGTACTCATCCTTTAACTAACCCAAGTTCTCCCTTGTCCAACCTGAGGTTAACTAGGACATTTTTACATGAAACAATTATATTTAAAAAAACTAAAAAAAGTATACATAAGAAATATTTCTTATTTTTTCCAAAACAATACTTTTTTGACTTTAATTCATGATGTATTTGTTGTTATTTTAAGCTTGCAGGTTTCTGTTTTTTTACGTTTAGGCGGTGAAATTTCTCACGTTTCAACCCCTGCCATTATTTTAAATACCTTTCTTTATGCACTTTTTGGGATTTCAGTTTTTTTAGGAAAACATGTTTATAGAGGAATGTGGCGATATGCCTCTTTAGGGGACCTTATTTCCATTTCCTTATCTGTGACATACATCACTCTTTTGTATAGTTCTGTCATGTTTTTATTACCAACTGATCTCTCTCTTCCTCGGTCAACTCCCTTGATCAATTGGTTTGTGTTAACGGCGTTTTTAGGTGCTCCACGCCTTTTTTACCGTATGTATCGCCAACATCGCAACAAGATATCTTCTAAAACGTCTCATGATGCTAAAACAGCTCTTATTGTTGGGTCTGGAGATCAAACTGAATTTTTTATCCGAGAGCTTTTGCGCCAGAATGATGATTCCTACGAGCTTTTAGGAATTATTGGTTACAAAAATGTTCATATAGGGAAAAAAATTCATCATGTACAGGTGATTGGAACAATTTCAGAAATTCCACAATTAATCGAGGGGTTTAGAAAAAAAAATACCCCTATAGAAATGCTTATCGTGACCGACGAGAATTTGCGGGGCAACGCCCTAAGGTCACTTGTAAACTTAGCGAGTTCCTTAAACCTGCATCTTGCGCGATTGCCCCATATGAATGAACTTACGGATCCCAGAGCAAAACCTCGGTTAAAACCTATCTCCATTGAGGATTTGTTAGGCAGAGCGCAGGCAAGTCTTGATCGAGAGAGTATGCGTGATATGATTAAGGGGAAAAAGATTCTTGTGACAGGTGCTGGGGGGACGATTGGGGGAGAATTACTTCGGCAGATTTCAGATTTCAAGCCTTCACGCATTTGCCTTTTGGATCATAGTGAGTACCTTTTGTACATGTCGCAATTAGAGTTAAGCGAGCGCCATCCCCATCTTCCTTTAGAAACCGTTTTAGCGGATATTACATGCCGAGAGCGTATACATCATGTGCTTTCTTCTTTTAAACCTGAACTTGTCTTTCATGCCGCTGCCCTGAAGCATGTCCCCCTTGTAGAAGACAATCCTTCTGAAGGGTGTCTGACCAATGTTATTGGGACACGAAATGTGGCAGATGCTTGTCGTGAATTTGGTGTAAAGGCGATGCTCCTCATTTCAACAGACAAGGCGATTAACCCCACAAGTGTTATGGGGGCTACAAAACGCCTTGCGGAATGCTATTGTCAAGCCCTAGATATCCTTGAGCGGCAAAAACCCAATGGAACCCGCTATGTGAGTGTCAGATTCGGAAACGTGTTGGGGTCTTCTGGCTCAGTTGTTCCTCTCTTTAAACGACAAATTGAAAAGGGTGGCCCTATCACGCTAACCCATCCTGAAATGACACGTTATTTTATGACTGTCCATGAAGCCGTAGAACTGGTTCTTCAAGCCATGACGTTTGCTTTGAATTCAAAAATTCAGGCGGGTAGAGTCTTTGTGTTAGATATGGGAGAACCTGTAAAAATTGTAGAGATGGCAAAACAGATGATAAGCCTTGCAGGTTTTAAACCAGATATAGATATCGAAATCAAATATACGGGACTTAGGCCAGGGGAAAAACTCTTTGAAGAACTCTTTCATACCTCTGAAAATCTTCTGCCAACTAATAATTCGAATATTTTATTGGGTTCTCCCCGTACTGTAGATTATGGTTTTTTAATGCGCGCTCTCCAAGAGCTTGAAACGACTGCAAAAAAACCAGATGATGCGTCTATCATAAATCTTCTTCATACGCTTGTGCCTGAATATAAGTCTATAATTCAAACAAAAAGCACTCATCTAAAAATTGTTTCTTAAATAAAAGAAAGAAAAAAATGAAGTTTAATACCCCTCACCCGCAGCGTTGCTGCGACCTCTCCCACAAGGGGAGAGGTTATCCTTCGTTTGATGCAGTAAGAAACACCTCTCCCCTTGTGGGAGAGGTCGCCCGAAGGGCGGGTGAGGGGTCCAAACTTAAGTTTATAACCTACCTCAACATAACATCACAGAAGACCTGCCCTCTATGACGAACACAACCCTCTCATCCTCTCCTCAAACGCCGATGATGATCCAATATCTGCAGATTAAAGCCCAATATGGGTCATACCTCTTATTTTACCGAATGGGGGATTTTTACGAGCTCTTTTTTGAGGATGCCCTTCTCGCATCAAAGGCTCTTGATATCGCCCTCACCCGACGAGGAAAAGGAAAAGATGGAGAGGACATCCCCATGTGTGGCGTGCCCGCCCATGCGAGCGATAATTACGTTGCACGGCTTATTCGTCAGGGCTATCGGGTTGCAATTTGTGAGCAAACGGAGGAAGCATCCACTCGCAAGACAAAGGGACCATTGACACGGGATGTGGTTCGTATCATCACTCCAGGAACGCTGACGGAAGAAAGCCTTTTAGAGGCTAGCCAACATAATTTTCTAACCTCCCTTGTGCCAAGTAAGGGAGGAGCCATTGGTCTTGCATCGATTGATATTTCAACAGGAGACTTTTTTGTTGAATCAACCTCTTTGCTTCTTCTTGAAACCGTTCTGGCGCGCTTAAAACCGGGAGAGCTTCTCCTGCCGGATTCTTTTTTAAAAACTCCAGAGCTTTATGAGCTTTTTCAAGAGCTTAAGAAAAAGCTAACCCCTTTACCCAGCAGTCGTTTTGATGGCCAAAATGGTTTTGAGCGCCTCAAAGAACTTTATGGGGTTAAAACACTTGAGTCCTTTGGAGATTTTAAACCCCAGGAGATTGCGGCTTGTGGGGCTCTTGTGGATTATATTCGGCTGACGCAAAAAAAAGATCTTCCCTCCTTAAAACTCCCCATGCGCTTGGCAGAAAGAGGGAAGCTCGAGCTTGATGCTGCAACCCGAAGGAATTTAGAACTACATCGCTCTCTTGCAGGAGAAAAAAGAGGAAGCCTTTTAGATATCATTGATCAGACCATCACTCCCATGGGGGCGCGGCTCTTTTCTCTTCATTTGAGCGCCCCTCTCTCTGATTTAAAAGAGCTGAATACTCGATTTGAAGGTTTGGACTTTCTTTACGAAAATCAGACGCTAACCCAGGCCTTACGAGCCGTTCTCAGATGTTGCCCTGACTTGGAGCGTCCTCTTTCACGCCTGATGTGGGGAAGAGGTGGTCCGCGAGATTTGGCTGTGCTGAATCGGGGTTTGGCCCTTCTGCCCGATATACACAAGATTTTTAAGAATCAAGCTATTCCTCCCAGTGTAACATCCACATTAAAACGATTGGGAGAGTATGCAGAACTTAATGGCCGGTTAAATCAAGCGCTTAAAGACGAGCTGCCCCATTTAGCACGAGAGGGCGGTTTTATTCGTCCTGGTTATCATCCCCCTTTAGATGAGCTCTTGTCTTTGAAAGAAGATAGCAAGGGAGCGCTTGAAGCCTTACAGAGAAAATACAGCGCAGAGACGGGGGTTTCCTCTCTAAAAATAAAGCACAATAATATTGTTGGGTATCATATTGAAATTACAAGTCAGCATAAGGATAAATTGGGCCCCGCTTTTATTCATCGCCAAACAATGGCCAATGCCATGCGGTTTACAACCGCTGAGCTTGCCGAACTAGAAAAGAAAATTATAGGGGCTTTGGATCAAGCTTTAAGCATAGAGCTGCAGCTCTTTCAGGGTCTTGTTGACGAAGTTATTTCACGAGCCTCTGATATTATTGAAACGACCCAAGCCCTGGCGACTCTTGATGTGTGGGCCAGCCATTCCCATTTGGCGATTGAAAAAAATTATGTGAAACCCCTCTTGGATGAAAGCCTTACTTTTGACATTGAGGGGGGGCGTCACCCGGTTGTAGAGGCCCTCCTCCCCCAAGGTGTGCTCTTTATTCCTAATGGATGTCAGTTAAAGGGCCTTTGGCTGCTCACAGGGCCGAATATGGCCGGCAAGAGTACCTTCCTAAGGCAAAATGCTTTGATTGCCCTGATGGCCCATATGGGGATGTATGTGCCGGCGACAAAAGCCCACATCGGTCTTATTGATCGGATTTTTAGCCGCGTCGGGGCAAGTGATGACCTTGCGCGAGGGCAATCCACCTTTATGGTCGAGATGACCGAAACTGCAACAATCCTTAACCAAGCCACACCTCGCAGTTTTGTGATCCTCGATGAAATTGGCCGAGGGACGGCGACCTTTGATGGGCTTTCTCTAGCTTGGGCTTGTGTGGAACATTTGGTTCATGTCAACGGCTCTCGCTCACTTTTTGCTACCCATTATCATGAGTTGACGCCTCTTGACAAGTCCCTCGAAGAGGTGAGTTGCCATACGGTTAAAATCCGGGAGTGGGAGGATCAAATTATTTTTCTCCATGAAATTATTCAAGGCACGGCTGACAAATCTTATGGAATCCATGTGGGAAAACTAGCGGGGTTGCCCCCTTCGGTCGTTAAACGAGCAGAAGAGGTGCTCATCCGACTTGAAGAAAGCAAGACTAAGCTGAAACTGGTTTCCCAACCGTTGCCCCTTTTTATGGAAGCCTACCACGCCCCCTCCCCTTTAGAAAAAGCACTTAAGGCGCTGAATCCAGATGATTTTTCTCCTAAAGAAGCCCTTGAAGAGTTGTATGCTCTGAAGAGGTTGGTGAAGTGACTCCTCACCCGCCCTTCGTAGCCCTCATACCAGTTTGCGATCAAAGAGTAGATCTCTTTCGAAACTAGGCGTAGTCGCACATTCGGTGTCATCCTGAACTCGTTTCCAATACTGTTCATTTAAGAAAACATAGCAATGATTATCCCCCTTTATTGTCATCCCCGCGAAGGCGGGGATCCAACATAACCATCTGGAAGCAATCAATTTTCCTATGGATTCCCGTGTTCCCCGCCTCCGCGAGGACGGGAATGACACTTTTAATTTAACAGAATAATAAATTAACTAAAATGAACAGTATTGGAAACAAGTTCAGCATGACAGTTTGGGACGATCAGGTTCAGTTTCGAAAGAGGTCTAGTGTATCAAACCCCAATTCTTGAAAAGTCTCAAGCATTTCTTTTGGCAGAGGGGCTTCAAACGTCATAGTCTTTCCTTGAGGCAAGGGAATCACCAACCGGCGTGCATGCAGATGAAGGTTGCGACGCCCCAAGAAAAAGGCCTCTTTCCCCCCATATTTTCCATCCCCTAGGATGGGAGTTTTGAGTCCCTCTGCACAGTGAACGCGCAATTGATGGGTACGCCCGGTTTTAGGGGTCAGCTCAAGCCATGCCACCTGATTGCCAAGGGCCTCAACCACTCGATAGGTGGTGGTCGCCTTTAGGCCAGTCTGCGCATCAACCCGTACCTTTTCTCCCTTGGGATCTGGCTTTTTTGAAAGGGCCAGAGAAACGACCCCCTCTTTTTGTTGAGGCACTCCACACACAAGGGCCCAATACATTTTTTGAACGGTGCGTTCTTTAAAGGCATTTGTTAACCATCGAGTCATGGGAAGGGTCTTTGCAAACACCAAAACCCCCGAGGTATCCATATCTAAGCGATGAACCAGTCTAGGCCGGGAGGTAGGATCATATTCAACCAACATAGCATCAAGGGATTTTTTTTGATTTGTACCACTTTGAACTGCAATCCCTGCAGGTTTATTCAACACCAATGCCTCTACCTGGTTAGTGCCTTTAGCGGGAAAAATGATATGGAAAGTGGGAGAATTCTCACAGGAAGGTAAAACCAAAACAAACGTGCGAAGCCATAAACCGAACGCTCAAAATCATTATGCTAACTTTAGTGTGACTCTGGAAAAAGCCAACGTTTGTTTTTCTAAGTCATTGACGAATGATTCATTTTCCTTTCTCATGCCTAAAGCCTCTGTAAAAAATCACCTTTTAACCCAGTTCAACGTTTATGACCCTACGGCACCAACAAGTTCAGATTGTATGGGGTTACGCATGTATAACGTCTGGCCTTATCAACATATGATCGCTTTTGGGAATGAGAATGTCAAACTAGCGGATGACGTAGCAGAAGTTTTAACAGGACCGTTTTCTCTTGTTCACCTCATCAATCATCATCGGGGCAAGAGAACCCTTCTCGAACAGCTGAGAGATCACAAGCAACAGAAAACCACCCTTCCTCAAGATTTGCTGCAGCTTGAGCTCGCCATCCTTCAAAAACCGAGGCGCCTCATTTCATTCGGTAATGAAGCAGAGCCGACACTCTCGTTTAAGGATCATCTCGTAGAAAAAATTAAGCTGATCGGGAACGATATATCTAATGAAACTGTTAAACGACACATTGACCATAGAATGTTGGGCATGGCAATGGCCATGTTTAAAAACGCTGAGGGTGACAAAATAGAACTATCGAAAGGTCAAATCGCTGTAAAGTTAAAAGCAGTTTGTGGCAGCATTTCTGACGAGACCATCAACCTTTATATTGAAAATAAAATGGTCGGCGTTGCGACAAATCCAACTTTTGAGCAGTGCATTGATCACGAGCTTTTAGAACGCATCAACCAGAAAATTGTCAAGCGGACGGAAAAAGTTGAGCTGCTTGAGGGAATAGTTGACACGTTTAAACAAATGCTGATGGTGACGCATCCACAAAAAGTTGCTAAGTTTAAAGCAGATTATCCTGATTTGAGTGATATGTTTGACTAAAACAAGCATTTTGGTAAAATATCATGTCTGATCAGACCATAGACCAACTGCGTGCTTCTTTAAAAGTCTTAAATGAGCGCATCGAAAAACTAGCCAGAGCCGTTAGTGAACTGGAGGTTATAGCCTATCGTTATCACCGCTTGTCTTATGAGATTAACCAGATTGATGTCGCAGCTTTTGCTGTACGGCAAGAGTTTGAGCAGGTGCGTGAGGCGTATCGACGGGTGAATGGGTGAGGGGTACACTTCCACTCACAAAAAAAACAGTAATTCCTTAAAAGAGCAGCATAGAGGGTTTTGAAGGGCATCCTTCAAAACCCTCGCTACCCCACAATGTCATCACAGCATCAGCTACGCCATACGATCAGCAATTTTTTCAAGGCGATCACTGCAGTCTCGAATGCTTGAGTGAAAGCTCTCAACCTCATCAAGGATAAAGAGCAGCTCACTGTCTCCTATCCTCGCTCCTCTCACTCGTGCACGATCAATAAAGACCTGCTGGGCCTGCACAATAAAGCGCAGCCGTTGAGCTTCGATGGATATATCCTTGAAAAAATCACGTGATACGTGTACGTTGGCG
>Ga0207096_1039_pt2 | contig 11840 bp, 5 predicted proteins | sample Alteio_BWMinHeat_86_FD_153547 | JGI IMG/M metagenome (GOLD analysis project Ga0207096, IMG submission 153547) | Enriched cells from forest soil in Barre Woods Harvard Forest LTER site, Petersham, Massachusetts, United States -... | ecosystem: Environmental > Terrestrial > Soil > Temperate forest >...
ATTTGCTTTGCTTCGGCGGTTGTGATGCCTCCATGTTTTGAAACGTTGTCGCGTTCGTAAGCCATGAGATGCTCTTTGATATCTAGATCGAGAAACATGCGCTCGTATAGCGTTTTTTCTTCGATGGTGAAATCATCGATGCCTTCGGCCATCGGTGGCTCGGGCATGGTGAGGCCGAGTGATCCGGGTTCGACATAGGCTACGGCGTATTTTTGTGCGGCGGGAATAGACCATAACAACGCGCGGCGGTTTGGATGCAACGAATCGAGTGCGCCGCAGAGGACGAGTATTTCTAGTTCGTCTCGTTCGGGACGGACGCGAGCGGTGAAGTCGAAGAAAGAAGTGTAAGAGGAGAGGGGAGAGGAGAGAGGAGAGAGTGAAGTGTTGGGGTGTTGAAGTGTTGAAGTGTTGAAAGCGGCGCGGGACGCGTCGCTGTCCACGGCGCTTCGCGCGCTCACGATTCCTTTCTTTACATCCTCAGACACTCCAGCAATTTGCTGAATGCCCACCCGAATCGCGCCGCCGGGAAAGACCATCTTTGGATCCATATCCGATTTCACATCTTCCACCGAAAATTCCAGTTGGCTCTTGTTCACATCAGCTGGCAAAATCGCCACGCCACGGGTGCGGGCTTCGTTTACCAATGTGCACGGACCGTAATAACCGGCGGGTTGGGCGCTCAACAGAGCGGAAAAATATTCGGCGGGAAAGTTTTGCTGGCAGTAAATCGAGCGAATTGAAACTTCAGCAAACGCGAGCGCATGGCCTTGAGCAAATCCGTAGCCTTTGAAGCCGGCAACTAGCTCGAACATTTCTTGGGCTAGCGCCAAACTGTGGCCGCGGCTCATCAGCCGTACGAGCAGTTGTTCTTTAATCATTCGCCCGTAATCTTCGCGCCGGCGTTCGTGAATCGCTTCGCGCATTTCCTCGGCCTCACCAGAGGTAAAGCCGCAGAAGGTTTGCAAAAGCTGGTCCACTTGTTCTTGAAAGACTATGATGCCGTAAGTTAAGCCGAGAATCTTTTCCAGTTCGGGATGAGAAAACGTGTATGGCTTGGTGCCTCTTCGCCTGGCGATGAGTTCGTTGAGCTTCACCGCGCCGCCCACGCCGGGACGGATGCCCGCTTGCACCAAGCTCGCATCATGCAGGTTTTCGGTGCGCAAACGAATATGCGCTTGTCGCATGGCTGGCGAAGCCGATTGCGGAATGCCGATCAACTCACCTGAACGCATGGCGCTATAGGTGTGCGGATCATTCATCGGCAGATTTTCCACTCGAAAATCTAAATCGTTAAGGCGCACGCGCTCTTGCGTGCCGGAAAGCACATCCTGCCCGCGTAAGCATAGAATGTCAAACTTATCGAAGTAGTGCTTGGCGCTGCGCTTATCCCACTGAATAATGCGCATACATTCTTCGTTCGTGCCTTCTACTCCTGGGCTGGCGGACCACATCACTGGCACAGTTTCCGCAAGTGGTCGTTTCGAAATCACCACTCCCGAGGAATGAGCGCGAATGTTGCGCGGAATGTCCATTAACCGCTCAGCTAACCGAAACACCCATTGAAAGCGCTCTCGCGGAACTGAGCTGCCCCGCAACTCGGGGCGCTTCGTTAGAGCCTCTTCCAAATGATGGGGCGAAACTCCACCGTGAATGCGCTTGGCGAGAAAGCCGATCAACTCATCGGGCAAGCCCAGCGCCTTACCTACTTCACGCACAATGCCGCGCGTGCAATATGCCCCTACCGCCGCAACAGTGGCGACATGCTCTTGCCCATATTTATTGGAAATATAGTTGCGAACTTTATCGCGGTGACGCGATTCGAAATCGACATCGATATCAGGCCGCTTACTTCCATCGCCAGGGAGAAAACGATCGAAGTGTAGATTGTGAGTGAACGCATCGATTCGGCTTAAGCCCAAGCAATACGCCACTGCGGAATCCACTACCGAACCACGCCCGCTGAACTGAATGTTCTGATCTGCCGCCCAGCGGCAGACATCCTGCATCACCAAAAAATGGCCAGCAAAGTTCAGCTCGGAAATGCGTTTGAGCTCGTAATCGATGCGATACTTTAGCTTAGGGGTTATTTTTTTGTGGCGCATATGCGCACCGGCGTAGGTGCATTCACGCAACACGTAGGCATCATCACGATAGAGCATTGGTAATTCGGTGCGGACGGGGAGGACGTCGTTATCGCACATGTCAGCGACTTTGAGGGTGTTGGCGAGCAATTCCGGGCGATCTGCAAACAACCGCTGCATTTCTTGAGCAGTGCGCAAAAAGCGCTCGGCGTTTAAGGCCCTTTCCGGCCTGGGCGTGATTCGCGTCTGATCGGGATGTCGTACAAAGTTGCGTCCGATAATTTCATCCACGATGCACAAGCTTTCCGCGCACACCAATATGTCTTGCACCGGAAAATGATCACGGCGAGCGTGAGTCACTGGCCCACCAGCCACTGCTTTCAAGTTCAGTCTTTCTGCAAGCTGAAGCAATAAGTTATTCACCGAAATCTCCCACGGGAGACAGCTTCTTTCGATTTCGATAAATAAATTATCTCGGCCTAAGATACTGATCATCCGTTCAGCAAGAACTTGGGTTTGTTTGTATTGTTTTTTTGTTAGTAGCCTGTTCAGCGGGCCATTGTCACCTCCGGTGAGACAGATGAGGTCTTGCGAGAAGCGTTCTAGACGTTCCCAGTTGCAGAGAGGGAATAAGCGCGGCTCTCCTAGGTGGCATGCGGTGATGAGTTTAGAGAGATTTTGATAGCCAGTTTTAGTTTTGGCAATGAGGACCAGTTCGCCGCCTTCAGCCATTTGCAAAGTTGCGCCAACAAGCGGCTTTACGCCGCATTTCTTCGCTTGCCTACAAACTTCCACTGCCCCAGTTAGTGAGAATGGATCAGTAATTGCGACCGCACGCAGGCCGGCGTGCGCGGCGAGGATGGGGATTTCGTCGGCGAGCATGCAGCCTCGCCCGAAGGCGTAGCCTGACACTACGTGCAGTGGTATGTAGGGTTTTAGTGGGGCTGCAGTGCTGCGCACCGCAGCCCCACTAAAACCCGTTTTCTCAAGCCGCTCACCCCATAAGCCTCGTCTTTCTTCCCTGCAGAACTGCCCAGGCGCATTTGACACTTTTTCATCGCGCACCTTGTGTTTCTTGAGGCTCCATTCCTCGCTCTGGTCTTCGGTGTAAGCGTCTAGCAGCGAACTTTGTTTTTTGCCACCCACACACGGAAGCTCGCGCTCTTCTTCGTGGCGAATGCCACTCGAATCGAGTGTGCGGCGAACCTCGCGGTAAGGCTCGCCGCTCCACCATTCGCCCGCCTCGCGCCAAAGCGCGATCACCTGTTCGTTACGACCAGCCGTCGCCACGTCGGCTTCGCCTCCTCGCGATGACAACGCTCGCTGCGCTCGCTCTCGACAAGCTTCGCATTTTCTTAAGACCATCCAGTTGCATGTTTCCAGGCTCGCATGAGCAACTTGCGGCGAGGCTCCTTTCGCTCACTCGCCACTTCGATCGCGTGGTCGCCGAAAACAGTTCGAATATGATTAAATGCGGCGTTTGTGCTAGAACTCCTCTCGGATGCAGAATGCGCTCCGCTCAATTCGCATTGGAATCTTTCGGCGGGTTTTAGGTTGGACAGTTTAATACGGATGCATGAGAAGCGCTGAAGCGCTTCTCTCGAAAGCGGTGCTGAAGCACCGCAATCGAAAATTGGATCGATTAATAGTTTCAAACCCGCGTAAATTGCGCGTAGAGTTTGCATCGGCTTCATGAATTTGCGATGCAATGCTTTTTCGCCTTCTTCGGTTTCAATAATCGCGGTCAGCTCGTTGGCTTGAGCTTCTCTTTCCATTAACAACTCAGCGAGGTTCTCGGCTAATTGCTGAAGGGCGGGATAAAGCGCTTCCCTATTATCCAGCCCGCCTTCAAACCGCATTCGTGTTGACACCGAATCCTTTGGATACACCGCACGAACGCGCTGAAATACACCGCCCTTCGCGGCTTGATGGATGAGCAAACCTTCGCGCCCGAATTGCTCTTGAAGAACACTGAGCGGAACGGTCACGACTTCGCCAATTGTGCGATAGCCGAGAAAACGCAGACGCATGCGATGCTCTTCAGGAATTGTAAGCAGCATTTTCGTTTTCAACGGCGATAAAAACGAAGCTGCGTCATTGCATGCGGCTTCATATGGAGAGCCGAATTCGCCATCGGCGGAAACATTTTCCGCTACACGCGAGATCCACTTTGTGCCTGCGATTCCGATTCGGCTCTCCCAGCCAAGCCTTTGTTTTAATTCACTTTGAAGTTGCCACGCGATTGCGAGCGGATCGGGGTGGCCGGTGAGATCGAGATAAGCGGAGCATTGGGTGTCCGGCTCGATGACATCGGAAAATTCCGCACATACGTCCAACCACTTTTCTTGCGCTTGGCGGTATTGTTCTTCATCCCAGGCCACAAAGCATGCGCCGGGGAGAAGGGCTTTGGCTTCGCTAAGCGCCATGCCGATCTTCGCGCCAACTTCTTCCGCCTTGCGGTCAATGTCCAGCACTTGCTTTTGGTGGTGCACAATGAGAGGGCGGTCCGAAGGGAATGAATTGGGTTCGGTTTTCAAATTATGATTTTTAGATGGCGTTGGGCAAACGGTGGAATTTGAAGGTAAATGATAGGAAATGATAGGAACTGACGGCACTTTCGCGTGTGCAGGTGAGGGGGAATATGTGAGAACCCCTACGTAGAAGTGCTCCAAGTTGAGAGAGAGGAAATAGTGCATATATGTCTACTATTATTATTATAGGAGACGCCGCCAGCATACGCAAGGTTCAAATGCCAAAATCCGCAAAATCTTTATCCGGCTTGCGCAAGGCGTTTGAAACCGATGTGATCACCGCCGCCCAGCGGCTTCTAGGCATGGAGCTGGTTCGGGGGAATCTGAGAGCGCGAATAGTCGAGGCTGAGGCGTACAGGCAGGACGATCCCGGCTCCCATGCCTTTCGGGGCAAGACGCCAAGGAACAGCATCATGTTCGGGAAGCCTGGCCAGGCTTACGTGTACTTCACCTACGGCAACCACTGGATGCTGAACGTGGTGGCGCACGAAGAAGGCAACGCGGCTGCGGTCCTGGTGCGGGGGGCGGAGCCGTTAAGCGGGCTAGAAACGATGCGGAAGAGGAGACCCAAAGCGCGGCACGATTACGACCTGCTTTCCGGTCCGGGAAAGTTAGCGGCGGCGTTTGGAATCACGGGCAAGGATTACGGGGTGGATTTGTTCGATCCGCATTCTTCGTTGCATTTGGAGGCAGGAAGGGCGCCGAGCAAGGTTTTGTGCGGCATAAGGATTGGGCTAACGCCAGGCAAGGGGGATGATCTTCCCTGGCGGTTTTTGGATGGCGGTGCTTTGAAGTTCGTTTCGAGGCCATATCCTACGCTTGAACTGTAAGTATTTAGCTTTCGATGGCCCAAAATTTGCTCGAAATGGGCTATGGCGACGTGGCCATCTACCCGGAACTTTCACCTGCTCGCCCTTATCGAACAATTCATAGTGGAGGGCGCCCGGCTGCTAGCGTTCCTTCCGTTTGTTCCTGTACAAACAAACGTGCATAATTGGGCCGGTGACAAATAACGTCACCCGCTTCTCAAGGGGGAGAAGATGATACAAGTCAATCACGTTCTGATGACGGCCGATACAATCGGCGGAGTGTGGAACTACGCGCTGGAACTCGCGCGCGTGCTGGGTAAGCACGACGTCCAAGTCAGCCTCGCTACCATGGGCGCGAGAGTTTCTCCCCAGCAGCGGGCCGAAGCGCGAAAGATTCCAAACCTTTCACTTTACGAAAGCAGTTTCAAGCTCGAATGGATGCCGGAGCCTTGGGACGATGTGAAGCGGGCAGGCGAATGGCTGCAGCAACTCGAAGCGGTTCTCGATCCGGATGTGGTCCACCTCAACGGCTACTGTCATGGCGCTTTGGACTGGAATTCACCCACCGTAATCGTTTGTCATTCGTGTGTGCTGTCCTGGTGGCAGGTGGTGAAGTACGAGCGCGCGCCGATCGATTGGATTTGCTACGAAGACGAAGTTCGCTCGGGCCTTATGAAAACGGACGCAGTGGTGGCGCCGACCCAAGCCATGCTCGATATGATGAACCGCCAATACGGCTACATCTCGAACGGTCGCGTGATTTACAATGCGCGCGATCCTTTAACGTTTAAGCCGTTAGCAAAGGAGCCTCTTGTATTAACAGTTGGGCGATTGTGGGATGAAGCGAAGAATGTAGCGGCATTGGATGCAGTAGCGGGTGACGTGAAATGGCCGATCTACGCGGCGGGCGAAGCGGCGCATCCGAACCGAAGCGTAAAGCAACACCGCAACGTGGTTGGTCTTGGGCAGCTTACTACCGACGAAGTGGCCAAGTGGTACGGCCGGGCAAGCATCTACGCCCTTCCCGCGCGATATGAACCATTTGGGCTGACGGCTTTGGAAGCGGCGCTTTCGGGTTGCGCACTGGTGTTGGGCGATATTCCGACGCTACGCGAGATTTGGGCGGACAATGCTCTGTATGTGCATCCCGATGATAATTCGGCATTGTGTGATGGACTGCATCGGCTGATTGAAAACCCCGCAGAGCGTGAGATGATGTCGCAAAAGGCGCGCTCTCGAGCGCGCTTGTTCGATCCGCACCGCATGGGATGCGATTATCTGGAGGTTTACGAAGAGCTCCTGGCGGAGCAGCCGGCTAAGCGAAGTTCGAAATATCGAGTGTCCTTGAACTAGAGCCAATCGTTCTCGTGTGGAAAAGCGAGACAGTACGTTTCCACTCCAAAGCGCTTCGCTCGCAGCTATTCTTTGCCAACAAACGAAGCCTTGGTCCACCACTCGCTGCCCGGATACTTCTTCGCCAGTTCTCTCCAGTTCGTCAATAACCCAGCCGGATCATGGTCGCGACGGTAAGCGGATACGCCTTTGAAGTACATCGCTTCGGGTTGGAGTTGTGAGTCAATTGACGCCGCCTCCTCGAAGTGCTTATAGGCTTCGGCGTACTGCCCCGAGTCTAACGTGAAATAGCCCAATGCAATGTGCAATTCGGCAAGCATGTTCTGCGGCGGGTAGTAGCCCAACGAACGGCGAAGCTGGCGTCCATCGGATGTGAGATAGATGAAAGTCGGCGTCCACACCTGTCCATACTGTTTGACATACGTCGCTGTGTTCTCATCGGTGATGTCGATCTTAGTCGCTACAAAATTAGCGTTGAGGAGTTGGGTGACTTCTTCGTTTGGATACGTCACGGCATCCATTTTCTTGCACCCGCCTCAATGGGGGCTGAAGAAATCGAGGAATGCGGGCTTGCCAGAAGATTTGGCTTCTTGGAGGCACTCCTCGACAGAGGGCTTCCAGTTCACTTTATCTAGGGTTCTCATAGTTTTAGGATACGCTGAAACGAGCCTATGAATGCAGAACTCCAGCGCCTAAAGGAAAACGATTCTCCAGAAGCCCTTTGGCATCGGTGGGGGCCGTACCTGTCCAACCGCCAGTGGGGCACGGTGCGCGAGGACTACTCGGCCGACGGTAGCGCCTGGGATTACTTCCCGCACGATCACGCCCGCTCGCGAGCCTATCGGTGGGGTGAGGATGGCTTGCTCGGATTCTCCGATCGGCACGGCATGCTCAACTTCGGAATTGCCCTTTGGAACGGACAAGATCCCATTCTCAAAGAACGTCTTTTCGGCCTGACCAACAGCCAGGGCAATCACGGCGAAGACGTGAAGGAATGCTATTTCTACCTCGACGCCACACCCACACACAGCTACATGAAGGCGCTGTACAAATATCCGCAGCGCGAGTTTCCTTATGAACGGCTCATCGAAGAAAACGCGAGGCGCACTAAGCAGCAAACTGAGTTTGAGCTCGTGGATACCGGCATCTTCGACGACAACCGTTATTTTCGAGTGTTGATCGAATACGCAAAAACCGATGTGAGCGACGTTGCAATTCGGATTACGACAACCAACTGCGGACCTGACCGAGCGCGGCTAACGCTCCTGCCGCAAATCTGGTTTCGAAATCGCTGGTCTTGGGAGGGCGGATCGAGATCCACGATCAAAAGGTGCAAGCTAGGAAACTTAGAGTTGAACCATCCGAAATACGGAATTTATCGGTTGTATATCGGAGGCTTTCAAGAACTTCTGTTCACCGAGAACGAGACCAATCAAGAACGGCTTTTCAACGCGCCGAACGCAACGCCGTACGTGAAGGATGCATTCCATCGCTACATCGTCAACGGGGAGAAGGACGCAGTCAATCCTAAACAGCAAGGTTCGAAAGCGGCGGCGGTCTATCATCTCGATCTTGTGCCGGGAGAAAGCAAGACAATTCACGTTTGGCTGAGCCAAGATTCCGAACCGCTCGATCCGAACGAGGTTGCGCAGGTTTTCGAACAACGAATCAAAGAAGCGGACGAATACTACAATGAGCTCACGCCCAGTCTCACGGATGAGCTGAAGTCAATTCAGCGGCAAGCATTCGGCGGTTTGATTTGGAATAAGCAGTACTACCACTACGACGTTCGCAAATGGATCCAGGGCGATCCGCTGCAGCCTCCACCTCCCGAAGAGCGCAAGCACGGCCGTAATTCCAAGTGGCAGCACCTTCTGGCGGCGGAAGTGCTTTCAATGCCGGATAAATGGGAGTATCCGTGGTTTGCCGCGTGGGACCTTGCGTTTCATTGCATTCCATTGGCGCTCATCGATCCCTCGTTCGCAAAGTTTCAACTTACCCTGCTTAAACGCGAATGGTACATGCACCCGAACGGACAAACCCCGGCTTACGAATGGAACTTTTCCGACGTGAACCCGCCGGTGCAAGCGTGGGCCTGCTGGCGCGTGTACAACATCGAGCGGCGCGCAACTGGAACGGCAGATGTTGATTTTCTAAAGCGCGTTTTTCACAAGCTGCTGCTCAATTTCACGTGGTGGGTAAACCGAAAAGATCCAGATGATCGCAACGTTTTTGAAGGCGGGTTTTTAGGGCTCGACAATATCGGAGTTTTCGATCGGAATCAGCCTTTGCAGGACGGAACGAAAATCGAACAATCCGATGCAACGAGCTGGATGGCAATGGCTTGCCTGAATATGCTCGCCATCGCGCTCGAGTTGGCTAAACACGATCCGTCTTACGAAGACGTCGCCTCTAAGTTTTTCGAGCACTTCTTGTTCATCGCATATTCGATCAACAACGCGGGCGAGGGCACGTTGGGACTTTGGGATGAGGAAGATGGCTTCTATTACGATGTTGTCCACAGCCAAATGCGTGGCGACGAGTATGTGAAAGCTCGGTCATGGGTGGGATTGATTCCGCTGTTTGCAACGACAGTGCTAGACGCGGATACATTAGAACGATTTCCCCACTTCAGCCGGAGAATCGAGTGGCTGCTCGAGCACCGGCCGGAGTTGGAGGGCAACATTGCGCCGATCAACGTTCCCGGCAAAGGCGAGCGGCTCATTCTTTCCATTGCGGACCGCGCGAAGCTCGAGCGAATTTTTGAGAGGCTGTTTGATCCGGACGAGTTTTTGTCGGATTTTGGGATTCGAAGCGTGAGCCGCGCCTATAAAGATCAGCCGTATACGTTCTGGCTCGATGGCAAACCGTTTAAGATTGACTACCAGCCGGCGGAATCCACTAGCGACGCATTTGGCGGAAACTCCAATTGGCGCGGGCCAATTTGGTTTCCGTTGAACTATCTTTTGATCGAGTCTCTTCAGCGATTGGATTTCTATTATGGGGAAACGTTCTTGGTGGAATTTCCGACTGGCTCCGGAAACAAAATGACGCTGGCAACAGCGGCGATGGAGTTGGAGAAGCGATTACTATCGCTATTTGTTGCAGGAGCAGACGGCGGCTTGCCGCCGTCGCTTTCGCATAACGAGAGGTTTGGCTGGCCGGGTTGGAAAGACTTGCGCCTGTTTCACGAATACTTCGATGCGGAGACGGGGCGTGGACTTGGCGCCAGCCATCAGACGGGCTGGACTGCGCTGATCGCGAAGATAATTCAGCAGTTGTATGTGACGGCCTATTCGGATAAAGTGTAGTTAATCTCTTTGGTTTCGGCGTTCTCAATCGTGTTCGCCGCTTGTGTGTCCGGCCTTGCGGCTTCCCTTGCTCACTCGAATCGAGGACGCTTCGCTAGACGTATTGAGATCTGAACTTAAAGCGGCATTTCGACGTTCGCGGTTACGTCTATGGGATCATACGGCCGACTCCAAGTGGTGAAATAGCTGCGATCGGGCAGCACAGGGAAACTGGCGCCGAAGACTCCGTTCAGCACAACCCGAAACGAATTCACGGGCGTGATGCCCGGATACAGTTTCGCCTTCACTGAAGGCGGCACGAGATAAGCATTCAAATTGCGAAACGACTCGCGCACGTCGCTCTTCCCTAACTCTTCCTGGCTCAAGTGGGCGCGAGAGCCGTGGTCTCCTTGGAGAATGATCACCGGCGGCACGCTTTCATCCCTGCGGATTTGATCCACTGCGCGCAGCGTCATCATGTTCACGTACTGAAGCTGACCGGAGTAGCCTTTCACGTATTCTTCCAGGGTTCCGCCGACGGCGAAAAATGCGCTCGCATCCCAATAGCCGAAGGTGGTGTGCGAAGGCCGCACCGCTTCGCCGTTAAGTCCAAAAACAAACGGCGGGTGTGGAGCGAGAATGTGAACGAAGACAAATCTCGGCTTTGCCCCGCGCGCCCCGAGATGAGTGAGATGCCCGTAAGCGGCGGCAAGTTTGCGCCGGCGGGAATCGTATTGAGACTCGAGCGTCCCGGACGAGGCCACGATCGGGGTTGCCGCCAACAGCGACGATTCGAATAGCGAATACCCTTGCGTGTCAGTGAGCAATACATCGGCAGAACTCGGGTTCACCCCGGGAAAGCCGGAGGTGATGGCGATGTATTCGTAGCCTCGCTTCTTGAGAAACTCCGCCACCGCGCTCTTATCGAGCAAACGGTCGAGCGGGGCGCGATCCATTGAATCCTTTGGCATCGGCCCGACCAAGTTGCTGACGAAATTCATGTTGAGCGAAGAAGAGAGCGAGAGCTCGGTTTGACAATAGTTAGATCGCGCCTTAGTCGCCACGTAGAAGCCGCGCGACTCAAGCTCCTGGATGAACTGATGGTTATCGAAGTGCATGTATTGCTTCACTTCGTCTTCGCGACCGTAACCATCGAGGATCACGTAGATGATGTCGGGCGCGTTTACCGCCGAAATACCACTTGAGGGTGCTCCTGCGCGTAGCGTGGAGACTTGGTTGAGATCACGCTTAATGGAAATCAGCCCAGCTGCGATCGTGAAGAGAGGCTGGGCTAAGAGAATCAATCCAACGGCGTTTAGGAAACGGGTCATTCCTGCCGTGCGCTTACGCCTCCATCCAAACGGTAGGAGGATGAGCAGAGCAACCGGGATCCACACGTAGAGAAAATCGTGTGGGTTGCCGAACAGCCAAGACGGCGCAACCTTTTGGAAGCCGAGCCAAGCGTAGCCAAAGGTAAAGAACTCTAAGATAAGGATGGACACGGCCGCAGACGCGCTCTCGATTGTCGGTTGTCGATTGTCCCCCGCTTCGCTGCGCTCATTTCCCCTTGGGGCCTGACTCGGAAGGATTGGCGATTTTCCAATGGGCCGCAACAGCGCGAAGACGGCCCACAGGGCAACGTATGCGACAGCGGTGATCGCGATTCCCCACTCGACCGGGCGCAACACGTCCGTCCAAGGAAACAGCCCAAGGTTGTGGGAGTAGAGGGAGAGAACAGGAAAGACGACGAAAGCAAATGGATGTAGGGGGGGGGAT
>Ga0207096_1177_pt1 | contig 11783 bp, 7 predicted proteins | sample Alteio_BWMinHeat_86_FD_153547 | JGI IMG/M metagenome (GOLD analysis project Ga0207096, IMG submission 153547) | Enriched cells from forest soil in Barre Woods Harvard Forest LTER site, Petersham, Massachusetts, United States -... | ecosystem: Environmental > Terrestrial > Soil > Temperate forest >...
GCTGTACCCAATACACACCCCTTAGCAAAACGAAAGACAATAAAACATAATGACTTAGACAATCAAAACGTGCTATTGCTCGAAGATGGACACTGTATGCGCGAGCAAACACTTGCCTTGTGCCATAAAATGAATGCCTCTGAAACACAAAATTTTCGCGCCACCAGTTTAGAGACCTTGCGTCATATGGTAGCTGCTGGCAGTGGGGTCACCCTAATGCCGAAACTAGCTCAGCAATTAAATGATAACGTTTCATACGTTCCATTTGCTTCACCAAAGCCAATGCGATCAATTGGATTATATTGGCGACTTTCTGCTCCTAAAAAAGCACTGTTAGAAGATATGGCAACTCAGATTAAAAAAATAATAACCAAACAAAAAATAGTTACAATCCTTCTGCCCTGAAACAAAAACGGGCACGCACACGGGCACCGGCACGGGCACGATTAGGTCGGTGGTAACCGCTGAATAATTACAAAAGATCAATAAAAGACCAAACCCCACTTGCCCCGCTATCAAACCTCCTGCCCCGCCGCCCACCCAGACGACCAAGCCCATTGAAAGTTATAACCACCCAACCATCCTGTTACATCCAGTACTTCGCCAATAAAATACAATCCCGGCACCTGGTTTGCTTGCATCGTTCTGGATGAAATGGCATCGCAATCGACACCGCCTAATGTCACCTCTGCTGTTCTGTAACCTTCCGTACCATTTGGTTTGATTGTCCAAGACTGGAGATTTTTCGTCACTAACTGTAAATCTTTATGTGGAATAGTCGCTATTTTTTTATCGGCTAACTCTGTTGGAATAAAAATATCTAAAATACGCTTTGGCAAATAACCAGCAACAACGTTTTTTAATAATTTTTGTGGTTCATTGTTTTTAGCCAGAATTAACAAATCCAGCATATTCGAATCAGGTAAGAGATTAATTTCCACTTCCTCACCTGTTTGCCAATAAGAGGATATTTGTAAAATAGCCGGGCCACTTAACCCACGATGGGTAAATAAAATATTTTCTCGGAATGAAATGTGATGGTTACTGACCAAGCTATCAGAAGAAACGCCGGATAAGACTTCATATTTAGCTTTATCTTCCGGTTTTAAAGTGAAAGGCACTAATCCAGCACGTGTAGGCCAAATATTAATACTAAATTGCTCTGCGACTTTATAACCAAACGGACTTCCACCCAATGTCGGAATAGACAAGCCGCCACTGGCAACCACCAGCGACTGACAATGGAAATCCCCTCTAGTACTTTTAATTTTAAAATGATGATCTTCCAGTTTTTCAATGTGCTCAATGCTCGCATTCAACCGGATTTCCACCCCTACCCCATCACACTCAAGCAGCAACATATCTAAAATCGCTTTAGACTTTTCATCACAAAATAATTGACCCAAGGTTTTTTCATGAAAAGAAATATGATGACGCTTAACTAAATCAATAAAATCCCACTGCGTATAGCGGCTAAGAGCTGATTTACAAAAATGTGGGTTACGTGAAATATAATCGTTAGGATTAATATGTAAATTTGTAAAATTACAACGCCCGCCGCCTGACATTAGAATTTTTTTACCCGATTTATTTGAACGTTCCAATATAAGCACTCGACGTCCGCGTTTCCCCGCTTCAATCGCACACATCAAACCAGCGGCACCTGCGCCTATGATAATAACATCTGTTTTTTCCATCTTAACCATTCGTTTTATTAACTAATTGATATTTTTAGCAATTCACTAAAAAGCTTTATTGACAAAAATAACTTATAAAATAATTTTTCATTTAACGCAAGACGTATGGTGTATACTTAATTGAACGGGTTAAAACTTTAGGAGGGTAATATGAATAAGTATTTGATTCTTTCTTCAAAGTTGTTGCATGCGTGCATTTTGGGTGGTTTGTTATGCCTGGCAATCAGTTATACCTCTGTTGCAGACGCTCGCCAAGGGTGTGGAACGGGCTATCACCGCTGCTATGGAAGATGTGTCGCCAATGGTACGCCAGGCTGTAATCAACGATGGTATCATGGTGGCTGCTGGGTTCATGGTGTCCACTACAGTCGTTGTCCACATTAATCGGAACCCCCCTGCAAGGGGGGGGGATATAGCCTTAGCAAAAGAGTCTTTGAAAAACTCTAGCGCGGGGGGCGCCACTAGAAAACACCTCCATTGCCAAAATAATTATGCGCTTCGCAAGACTCTCTGTCTAAATTACAGACTTTTTGAGTCGCTTCAATTAAAGTAATCATATATTATACCGCGAAAAAAACGGGTGTTATTCGCATCATAGGTGATCCATGAAAGGCTTAGCAAAAATACTGGGATTTGCACTCCTATTGCCGCTCTGTGGTTTCGGCAAACCTTCTGCAAATACAGCACAAAACACAACCGTTTACGTTGTTGAAGAATCCTCAACCACTCCTAATATGCTGACTGTCCATCTAGAACGGCCTGAAAACCGGGTAGCAACACAGCTCATTTTGCGTGCTGCGCAGATGGGTGTTCTAGAACAAGTAAAAAATATGGCCTGTGATGGCAAACCCATCAAGGAAGATAAACCGGGCGTGTGGTCTATTGCGAGTGATTGCCAACAGATTCAATGGCAGGTACCCCTCTTGGAAAACGGAGCTCTGCTTGCTAGCGCACAACAAAGCATGAGATCAGGCAATTTTATCCTTTTTTCAGAGGCTTCTTCACTCCCTCGTTTACAAAATACGACCGCATCTGAAATACTTAAAATATCTATTCCTCATGTAACCACCCTTTTTCCTGCCGCAAATTCTCTTGGAGAGCTGGCGCTACCCGCTGCAAATTCAGCACCTCTTTTTGTTTTGTTAAATCCAATCGTTGTGGGAACGGATTCATCTGATTCTATTAAGCTGACCTATCTTCTGGATAATGCAACCTCAGGCACTCGGTTGCCCACCCTGTCTTCACATATGGAAGGTCTTAAATGGCTGAATACCATTATTCCAGACAAAACGGAAAAAAATTTTACGATCGCTTGGCTTGGCATATCAGCAAAGCAACTCAACCTTGCGGGAGCGGCTGGGGCTGGTGTTCTGCTCACTAACTATCCTAACGATGGTGAGCTTTCCTTTGGAAAAGCCATGTTACTTTATGTCGGATTACATGAAGCCTTTCATCAAATTGCTATGCATTATCCTAATCAACCAGCGTGGGTTGCGGAGAGTCTTGCGAGTTATTATGGAATCAGAGCCCTCGAAGTGGCGCTTCCGAATGATCCAGCTACCTCTGCATTATTAAATCGATTTTTAGCGAGTGCTAGTCATTTTCAAAATGGATTAGTAACCATCAATAGCCATGTCAAAAAAAGTGATCGCTCAGAGTATGCTGCATTTTATACCAAAGGGATTGCTTTCTGGATGGCGGTAGACAACGCGTTGAAACAAACACAAGGAAGCCATCTCGACGATCATCTTTTAGCCGTATTGCAAGCAACGTATAACACAAATGGCATGCCCATCAATTTACAAAAAAATCTTAATTTCTCACCTGAGACGTGGACATCAATACAACATCAATTCTTGGATTAAGGGTTTGTCAAACCCTAAGAAAGCTTCGCTACAATTTCATCCATGACTTTTGCTGCTTCATCCCATCGTTCATCAGGATCTGCTTTTGGCCATGCAGAGGCTTCAACAATGACGATATGTTTTATTGGATTGATATAAAGGATTTGACCGTATACACCCTGCCCTTGGTAAGCTTGGCTTCCATCAGAAGGTATCCACCATTGATAACCGTAGTCGGTACCATGAGGAGGCGGCACAGTATATTTCACCGGGGTTGTTGCTTCTTTCACCCATGCAGATGAAACAACACGTCTTCCACCCAATGTTCCGCCATTCATCATCATTAAACCAAAACGCCCGTAATCACGGAGTGTTGCGTTAAAGCAACCGAATGCACATTGGTCAGGTTGAGCTTTTGCACGGAATAAAAATCCATCGCTTTGTGCGCCAATCTTGCTCCAGATTTTATCTTGCAAATATTGATTAAGTGGCATGCCCGTTGCATTTTCAATAGCGAAACCCAGCACTTGGGTATTCAAGCTGATATATTTGAATGCAGTGCCTGGCGCCACTTTTGAGTCAGCTTTTAATGTTTTCATTAACTCCATCAATGAAGGGACACCACGTAGAACAGATCTGTCCATTTGATGTAAAGTGGAATGCGGGTCAGATGCATTCTCTGTTGCATCAATACCCGTTGCCATTTCAAGCGCCTGCCTCAGTGTAACGCGATGGAACCCGCTGTCTTTTAATGCGGGGATATATTTTATGGCTGGATCATCGATGCTAGCAATTTTTCCATCTTCAAGTGCAATGCCAAAGAGTGTTGAAGTAATCGATTTTCCTACCGAATTTGAAAGAAATCGAGAATCTTGGTTGGAACCTTGGAAGTAATGTTCGCTAATAATACGATTGTCCTTGAGGACAAGAAAACCTAATACCTTATTTCGCTTGAAGTATTCATCCAATGTGTAAGTGTGATTATTGTATGAATAAGTGATGGTAAATGGAGTATTCACTTCCTTCAATGGATAGACAGTCCCCGCACGTTTCACCCAATCCATTCGATAACCCAGCTTGTCCATATGGTGAAAATAATAATCGCTGTAGGGTGGAATAAAATAACTATAAGGCCCGATACTCATTTCATCTGGATTCATTTTATTAAGATCAATGGTTGGGATAGATTGAGAGGCGTTAGCAATCTGAGTCACTGCTAGCATTGCAAAAGCGAAGCACTTAAAATTCGAGAAAAATCTAGTCATGAACATTCTCCTTGTGTGAAATTATTTTTTACCTAGCTGGCAAAGTAAGCAATGGCCCTGCCCCTCCTAATTTATCAAGCGCTGCTGAAGAAAGAGCAATTAATCGCACCAATAAAAGAAATGTTGCTTTTGAATCGAGATCAGAATTTTCAATATAAAACCAATGTCCATGGCTCATTGTTTTCACGAACACGTCCTTTGGTTCTGTATCACTCGAGTAAACGGTTAATAAACCCTTTGTTAATGGCGCCCAATCGTATGGAGTGCCATCCGCATTATAATATGTATATACATAGTGTTTCTCTATATCGGACTCTGGTATTTGCACTCCATAAGAAAGAAAAATCATCATGCCATAAAGAGAACGCATCCGCACAAAGACAAGATTATCTTGTTTTTTATCCAAGTATACGTCTGACAATATAATTTCGTTCTTGGTATTATTTTTTACGTGCAACAGGTTTCTTATTTCATCGGCTTTTTGAGTATGACTATATTTTGGGGGAAAATAGATTGACCAAACAGAGTTACCATTTATTTTTTTCAGCCTGAAATAGGCTTCATTGTTGTCTATCAAATAAGAGAGTTTATCGACAAAACGATAATATTTTTTATAATCGGGCAATGCACGCATTTTTTCACTGGAAGCAGATGAAGCATTATCCATGTCATTAATATTTTGAAACACTAAACGCATCACTAATTGTGTGTCACTAATGCCTCCATACGCCAATAAATGGACTTTGTATAACTTCAGTGGTGACATCATTTCTTCTGCAAATACTGAATTCTCAACCGGTGCGTAAGAGATAGTTGGGGTATCGGAATATTGGACTCCAGGATCAATATTTAAGGTTTTTGTTTGGCTTGGACCTGCTCCACCCGGTGCGCTAGCACTCGCATTAATAAAGCTTAGGCCTGTTCCAGCCGTCGTTATACTAGAATTGAAGGTGTAAGAAGAAGTGACATTGGTGAGCTTTAAGTTAGTCACTGGCTCAACATATCTTAAACGCACAATATTCATTAATAACTGTTCGTTATTCGTTTGTTGGATAACATCGTTGTAGCGATTTCTATCGAGCTTAACTTGATGGGGACCAATTGAAGAGCAACCCGCTAATGAGATGCAAACGAGAATAACGAACGATCGAAAGATCATGCTCCTGCATCCTTGCAATTGGCTGACTTTTTTCATTCTTTCATAAACGATAGCTTAATGCAATCAATCCCAATGAGTGAGAATAATTGTCAACAAACCCTATCCATGTATAATAGATTTACCTTCCCAGATTCAATGACAGGGAAATTGTCATGTGGATTGTACGAATCGCGCTTACAAGGCCTTATACTTTCATTGTATTGGCCCTCTTGCTGCTTATTCTTGGACCGTTATCTATTTTACGTACCCCAAAAGATATCTTTCCCGCCATTAACATCCCGGTTGTCAGCGTTGTCTGGGCTTATACTGGATTACTCCCCGAGGAAATGTCCGGTCGAATCACCAGTTATTTTGAGAGAATATTAACCACGACAGTCAATGACATCGAGCACATTGAATCGCAGTCACTTTTCGGTGTCAGCGTCGTCAAAATATTTTTTCACCCTGCTGTTAATGTGGGAATGGCACTCAGCCAAGTGACCGCTGTCTCACAAACCTTATTGAAAAGCTTCCCCCCTGGGACAACCCCGCCGCTGATTTTAAGCTACGATGCTTCTTCTGTTCCTATCTTGCAGTTGGTCCTTTCCAGCGAAAAATTATCCGAACAAGAGTTAAATAATTTGGGCAACAATTTCATCCGTCCAGAGCTAGCGGTGGTGGAAGGTGCGGCTATTCCCTACCCTTACGGAGGGAAGATTCCTCAAATACAAGTCGATTTGGATCCTCATGCGATGCAGGCCCACGGTGTCTCAGGAGCAGACGTGAATGCGGCCATTGCAGAGCAAAATCTTATTTTACCCGCAGGAACAGAAAAAATAGGAACATACGAATATTTTGTCAAGCTCAATGCAAGCCCCCTTCTTCTGGATGAATTAAATAACTTGCCCATTAAATCCATAAACGGCTCCGTGCTCTATGTCCATGATGTCGCACATGTGCACTATGGTGCCCCACCACAGACGAATATCGTACTGGTTGATGGAAAACGCGCTGTCTTAATGTCCGTACAAAAAACAGGGAAAGCTTCCACGTTGGACATCATTAGTCAAATTAAAGAATTATTGCCACAAGTCAGGGACAGCATGCCATCGGCATTAAATATTAAAATGTTTGGCGATCAATCCATTTTTGTGACGTCAGCCATTAATGATGTCATTCGCGAAGGGGTCATTGCTTCTGTGCTCACAGGGTTGATGATTTTATTATTCGTTGGCAGTTGGCGAAGCACCATCATTATTATGATTTCTATTCCACTGTCCATCTTAACTTCTATTATTATTTTTTCCGCGCTGGATGAGACCATCAATATTATGACACTGGGAGGATTGGCATTGGCTGTCGGCATTCTTGTGGATGATGCAACCGTCGCCGTTGAAAATATCAATTGGAACCTGGAACAGGGGAAAAAAATTGAGACAGCCATTTTAGACGGCGCCGAACAAATTGCTTTGCCGGCACTGGTCTCCACATTGTGCATTTGCATTGTTTTTTTACCCATGTTTTTTTTAAAAGGTGTCGCACATTTTTTATTTTCTCCCCTCGCAGAAGCCGTCATATTTGCCATGTTAACTTCTTATATTTTATCGCGCACGTTAGTAGCAACATTGGCAAAATATTGGTTGCACAATCATCGATCGCCCATTCCTCATGAAATAGAACCTAACCCCCTCTCGCGCATGCAACGCACATTTGAGCAAAAATTTGAAAATATACGCACCAACTATCGTAGCTTGCTTGAGGTCATACTAGCGAATAAAATTATTTTTGTTATTGTATTTTTTTCGATTTTATTAATATCGATCATCGTATTGTGGCCATTCTTAGGCTCTGATTTTTTTCCAACGGTGGATGCAGGACAAATTAAATTGCACTTGCAAGCGCACACCGGAACTCGTGTGGAAGAGACAGGAAAACTCTGCGGCGAAGTGGAAAACCTTATCCGTCGCGTGATTCCAGCCGATGAAGTAGGAAATATCGTATCCAATATCGGCCTCCCTATCAGTGGCATTAATTTATCGTACAGCAATTCCTATCCGGTAGGCCCCGCCAGTGCTGATATATTAATATCGTTAAAAGAAAAGCATCATGCGACAGCAGATTATATTCGTCAGTTAAGAAAAGAATTGCCAGAAGCATTTCCGGGTGTGCTGTTTTCATTCTTGCCCGCCGACATCGTCAGTCAAACACTTAACTTTGGCCTGCCTGCCCCCATTGATTTGCAAGTGATTGGATTTAACGTCATCCCGAATCGGCAATATGCGAGAATGTTATTAGAACGCATCAAACATATACCCGGCATTGTCGATGCCCACATCTATCAACAGTATAATTATCCTCAATTAAATATTGATGTCGATCGCAGCTTTGCGCGAGAACTCGGGCTCACAGAATCTAACATTGCAAACAATGTGCTCATTTCACTTTCAGGCAGCTTTCAAACCTCACCCACTTTTTGGTTAAACACAAAAAATGGCGTCTCTTATCCTATTGTCACGCAAACACCTCAATATAAGCTAGATTCGCTGCAAGACTTGGAAAATATTTCTATCACCAGTGTAGGCAGAAAATTACAAATTTTAGGAGCATTGGCGACAACAAAGCGCACTGCAACCGCCGTCGTTGAATCACATTACAACGTGCAACCGGTCGTCGATATTTTTGCATCCGTACAAGATCGTGATTTGGGAGGAGTGGCACTAGACATTAATAAAATGATCGCGGCAACCACCCACGAAGTACCGAAGGGATCCAGTGTGGTTGCGCGGGGGCAGATGGAAACACAAAGATACTCTTTCAGTAGTCTTTATGCGGGCTTGGCGTTTTCCATTATACTGGTTTACTTATTAATCGTTGTTAACTTTCAATCTTGGGCAGATCCTTTTATCATTATTATGGCATTACCTGCGGCCCTTGCTGGCATTGCCTGGATGTTATTTTTGACCGACACGACCATTAGCATACCCGCCCTCATGGGGGTCATCATGTGTATGGGGGTTGCAACAGCGAATAGCATTCTTGTCGTCAGTTTTGCGCGTCAACGCATGGATCAGGGTGATGATGCTGTCACCGCGGCGCTGAATGCAGGATTCACCCGCTTGCGTCCCGTGATGATGACTGCATTGGCGATGATGATGGGTATGCTGCCAATGGCATTGGGCCTAGGCGAGGGAGGGGAACAGAATGCACCATTAGGGCGCGCTGTCATTGGCGGCTTGATGTTTGCAACAGTGGCCACATTGTTTTTTGTGCCAGCGGTTTTCTGTCTAATTCACGATAGGAAGGTTGAACAAAATGAACCCTCGTAGCAACCTACCTTTTTCCAGTCAATTTATTCGGCGCGTTTATATTGGCTTGCTTATCATGCTAGTACTCGCTGTTCTTGGCATTGGACTGCACATTATGCATTATTTCATTCTGCGCTATAACACGGAAAAGCAAACCATTTTGAATGTTGCGACCATTCCAGCTGCACTGGGTCCCTCGACAGAAGAAATTGTACTTCCTGGAAATGTGCAAGCGTGGCATGAAACAACGATTTATGCACGAACGAATGGTTATACCATTAATTGGTTAGTGGATATTGGTTCGCATGTGAAAGCGGGCGATTTACTGGCGATGATTGCCTCCCCTGAGGTCGATGCAGCGCTGCGTGAAACGGAAGCCAATTTGAAAACAGCAGAAGCCAATAATCAATTGGCACAAAGCACAGCAAAGCGCTGGTTATTCTTATTAAAAACAAACTCTGTTTCAAAACAAGAAACCGATGAAAAAGTCAGTGATGCAAAAGCAAAAGCGGCCATTGTGACTTCCACTCGGGCCACGCGTGATCGATTACGGGATTTAGTGAATTTTGAGAAAGTGATTGCTCCTTTCGATGGAGTGATTACCTCACGCACAACAGACATAGGCCGACTGATTAATGCAGGGAGTGGTGCAACATTGCCATTATTTCGCATTGTGCAAACGGATCCTTTGCGTGTTTATATCCGAGTGCCGCAATATTATGCGACACGCATCAAACCCGGCGTCTCTGCCTATCTCTATCTCCCTGAACAAGCAGGGAGACGAATTCCCGCCAAACTATTGGATAATGCACAAGCCATGGATGCCACAACGCGAACGCTATTAATTCAGCTTGAATTAAGCAATCCCAATGACGAAATATTAGCGGGCAGTTACGCGGAAGTGCACTTACTGTTGCCGGGAGATCGCACGCATGTTCGCTTGCCCGTCAATGCACTGATATTTCGCGCAGAAGGCATGCAAGTGGCAACCATTGATGGTGACAGCACTACGATATTGAAGCCCATTATTATCGGTCGTGATTTTGGTGACGAAGTTGAAGTGGTCTCTGGTTTAACACCAGGAGAAACCGTCATTTTGAATCCTCCTGACGCTATGGTGAACGGGCAAAAAGTGCATATTGTGCAGAGAACAGCATCTGCAAGGATGCCAACAGGATGAGACGACTCACCACAATCACATTCTTTATGTTGTTAACAGCTTGCTCATTGGCACCGACATATCATCGCCCCGACATGCGTATTCCATCCACTTATAAAGAAAACGGTTCTTGGTTATATGCCACTCCGCAAACAGCAAATCGTGCGCGGGGACCCTGGTGGGAAATGTATGCTGATCCTGAGCTGAATCGACTGGAACAACAAGTTGAAAGTGCGAATCAAAATTTAAAAGCAGCGATTGCCCGCTATGATGAAGCGTGCGCCGCCGCCTCTATCGCGCGTGCCGATTATTTTCCAACCATCAATGGCGTGGGAAATATGAATCGCGCGAAAACATCGGCCAACGTTGCTAATCCCCAAAATGTGCAGGTAGCGAGCGATAAAACACTGGCTATCAATGCGACTTATGAGCTGGATGTGTGGGGACGTGTGCGCAACTCCGTGGCTGCCGCAAAAAGTGTAGCTCGCGCCAGCGCCGCTGATCTCGCTGTGATTCATTTAAGTTTACAGGCTGAGCTGGCCAACGATTATTTTTCTTTGCGGGGTGACGATGCCTCGCAACGTGTATTAAATGAAACGGTCACCGCCTATCAGAAAGCACTTTATCTGACTCAACAACGTTATCGAGGAGGTATTGTTTCCGCAGGCGTCGTTGATCAAGCAACACATCAATTAGAAAGTGCAAAGACGCAAGCGGCGGATATGCGTTTAAAACGTTCTCAATTGGAACATGCCATTGCGATATTAATCGGACAACCCCCCGCTGCATTCCATTTACCTGCGGCTATGCCGAAAGCCAAGATAGTCACGATGGCACCCGCCCTGCCCTCAACCTTGTTAGAACGCAGACCCGATATTGCTGAGGCTGAGCAATTTGTCCAAGCAGCCAATGCTAATATTGGCGTTGCTCGTGTGGCTTTTTATCCCAGTTTTAATTTGGCGGGAGGAATAGGATTAGAAAGTGCCTCTCTTTCTCATTTGTTTCAAGGCCCAAGTCTTATTTGGGCGCTGGGCCCGAGTGTAGCCTCTGCATTTTTGAATCCGGGCAGTTTGCCGTTGGTCATGCAAACTTTATTTGATGGTGGAAGAATTCGCGGATTATCCGATCAAGCGCAAGCAAAATATGTTGAAACCGTGGCCCATTATCGTCAAACAGTACTCACTGCTTATCAAGAAGTGGAAGATAATCTCGTTGCGATACGCGAACTGGATCATGAAAGAAAAAGTCAGAACCTCGCTAGTCAAGCGGCCGATCGTTCATTGATGCAAGCGTGGTATCAATATCAGGGTGGACTCACAACCTATCTCGATGTCGTGGTCATACAAAACATCGCGTTACAAGCACGGCTGTCTGA
>Ga0207096_1178_pt1 | contig 11756 bp, 13 predicted proteins | sample Alteio_BWMinHeat_86_FD_153547 | JGI IMG/M metagenome (GOLD analysis project Ga0207096, IMG submission 153547) | Enriched cells from forest soil in Barre Woods Harvard Forest LTER site, Petersham, Massachusetts, United States -... | ecosystem: Environmental > Terrestrial > Soil > Temperate forest >...
TAAAAAAGGAGACGTTCTCTGCATTATTGAAGCAATGAAGCTCATGAACGAAATTGAATGTGAAGTGGCAGGGAAAGTTATTTCAATTCTAGCGGAGAATGGTCAACCAGTCGAATACGGCGAGCCCCTTTTTCTTGTTGATCCGGTGTAATGTTTAAGAAAATCCTAATCGCAAATCGTGGCGAAATCGCGTTGCGGGTCATTCGAGCCTGCAAGGAGATGGGAATCGCTACAGTTGCAATTTACTCGAAGGTAGACGAAGACAGCCTGCACGTAAAACTTGCCGAAGAATCGGTGTGCGTTGGGCCAGCTCAAGCAAAATTAAGTTATCTCAACGTGGCAGCAATCATGAGCGCAGCCGAACTAACCGGTGCAGACGCTATTCATCCAGGCTATGGGTTTCTTGCCGAGAATGAAAATTTCGCTCAGGTTTGTGAACAATGCAACGTAACATTCATCGGCCCCAAGCCCGAACAAATTGCCAAAATGGGAGATAAAGCCACTGCTCGAGCGATCGCAAAGGAGGCTGGGGTTCCGATGTTGCCTGGCAGCGGTATTTTAAAAGACTCCGATGAGGCCGCCGTCAAAGCGGAAGAGATCGGTTATCCGGTGATGCTAAAGGCAACCGCAGGCGGCGGCGGGCGAGGAATTCAGGTCATCTATCATCCCTCGCAGTTGCGAACATCGTTTGAACGCGTTCGAAGCGAAGCGGCTGCTGCTTTCGGTTTGGGCGATTGCTACATGGAAAAATACTGCGAGCATCCGCGCCACGTTGAAATTCAAGTCTTATGTGATCAACACGGAACCCAGCTTTATCTTGGTGAGCGTGACTGTACCGTGCAACGCCGGCACCAAAAGTTAATTGAAGAATCCCCTTCTCCCGTGGTGGATGCTGCTCTTAGAAAGAAAATGGGTGATGCGGCTCTTCGGTTGTGTAAGGCCGTTGGTTATTCAAATGTGGGTACGGTTGAATTTCTAGTCGATGAAAAAAAGAATTTCTATTTCATGGAAATGAACACCCGTATTCAAGTAGAACATCCGGTGACTGAAATGGTGAGTCAGAAAGCGGCGGAGGCGCGTCCATCGCGCTGGTTGGAACATGCGCGATCACCGACTGAGCCAACCCCAGGGTAGTTTTTATTCGAAATCTATTCTTGCCGTCCTCAACTTCGAGCTCAGCGAGCTTATGTTTTTTCGTGATCGAAAGCAGTTTTTCTAATGTCTTGAAATCCAGTGCCATTATAACCTTTCGCGGCAATGTCCTAACGATTAATTTTTTCTACGTATTTTGAGTCTCTAGTGTCGATCTTAATTATTTCTCCCTCTTTAAGATGCAGAGGTACCATAACGGTTGCTCCCGTTTCAACAACTGCCGCTTTTTGAGCATTAGTCGCCGTATCACCCTTAAAGCCGGGTTCGGTGCTCGTGATTTTCAACTCAACAAAGGTCGGCAACTCAAGACCAACGGGGCTTCCGTTGTAAAAAAGAATTTGTACGGCAAGATTTTCTTGAAGAAAATCCTTTGAAGTTCCCACGATTGCATCATCCAGCGGCACTTGGTCATAAGTACTTTGATTCATGAAAACAAAATGCTCGCCCTCTTTGAAAAGGTATTGGAACTCGTGTTGTTCGAGATCCGGCTTGTCGACCTTGTCTCCGGTTTTGAAGGTTTTCTCCAACACACTGCCATTGAGCATATTTTTCAATTTGGTGCGAACAAAGGACCCGCCTTTGCCAGGGCTCACTAACTGGTAGTCGACGATATTATAGGGCACGCCTTCGAGTTCGATCTTTAGCCCTTTGCGGAACTGCTTCGTGTCATACATAAAGTCGGGAGACTAATCAGACAGCGGGTGGGTGTCAATCCTATTCAGCATAGCCTGCAGACGCATCAATTTCCTGAGCTTCTCTGGGTTCCGGTCTGCCTTCAGCAACCCACCGCCTTCATATTGCTGCGTCTCGAGCTCTTGTACGACTCCGGACGCTTCAAGATCATTTGGATTAAAATAAAGAATCATTTTGTAGGCCGCCAAGGCTTCCTTCAGATACCCCAGGGCTAAGCACGACTCCGCAAGAAGTTTCTGCGCAACCAAATTGTCGGGAATCTGTTCCATGATCGGATTCAATAAATCACGTATTTTTACATGCTGTTTCTTATCGGCGTAGGCTCTAGCCAAGGCAACTTTTCCGCCGGTAAAATCTGGATTGGATTGAACCCCTTCGAGGCAAATTTGGACGGCCTCATCTACTAGCCCAATTTTTCGATAGGTCTCTGCTAGCGGCGCAAAAATCTTCGACTTCGGATCATCTTGAAACATTTTCAAATATTTTAAGAGCAGGGGAGGGTACTTCACTTCTGCCATTGTTAGCCTCTTAATCCTGATTCTTTCTCGTTAAGCAGCCTCGGGGTTAGGAAAATAAAGAGTTCGCCCTTTTGCGTGGTAGTGAACTTGCTTCCAAAGAAGGGCCCCAAGAGCGGCAAATCGCGTAAAATTGGGATTCCCGCTTCCGAGTGATTGACCGTATTAGAATAAACCCCGCCGATCACTAAGGTAGCGCCGCTATCAATGAGGACAGTCGTATCAACCTTCTTTGTATCAGTAGTCAACTTATCCGTACCCAATTGCTGCGCACTAATGGAGTCCTGGCTGAAATTGATTTTCAGGGTAATCGTTCCCTCGTTTGTTACTTGAGGGGTCACCGTTAACTTCAAGACCGCGTTGACGGTGATGAAGCTGCCGGCGGCATTTGCTCCCGCAGTCGTCGGCAACTGAATCGTTTGACCTTGGCTGATTTCAGCTGGCTCTTTGTTCTGGGTCACAACCCTAGGACTTGCTATGATCTTTGCCTGTTGCTCCGTCTCAAGAATGCTGAGTAGTGCGCCGATTTCAGACAAGCCCGGAATCAGGCCCGTTCGCGGCTGAAAGCCAAAGCTCGCGCCGGGTACCGGTGAAACCGCAAAAGACGTGGGCAGGGTTTGGTTTCCAAATTGGCTGCCAGCAAACATAGCGCCGTAATTGTTTACGCTTGGTGAGAACGCGAGCTGCTGAAGACCCGCATCGAATTCACGACTGGATAAGAAAATTCGACCCTCGATGTCTTTGGAGCTTCCCTCGGTCACTTGAACAAACTTTGCCTCAATTAATACCTGAGGGGTTTGCGTATCGAGCTCTTGAATGATGCGCTTGATTTTCTCAATTGTCGCGGCTGTATCACGTACTACAAGAGAGTTCGTGCGAGTGTCGATTTGCGTGCTCCCTCGCTTCGGGGGCACTGGTTGAAACCCGGCTGAACCGGGCGTGACCGACGTATCTTTGGACAAAAAATCATCGACGATTTTCTTGATGTCGTCAATCTTGGCATAGGATATTGGAAAAATCTTCACTACTAAAGGCTCTGCAGATTCCGCAGCTCGCGCTGCAATCACCTGGGCTTCTTTTTCTTTGGTCAGAGAGTCAACTGTAGTAACTCTCAAAATATTCCCGCTGCGCTCCGCCGCTAGCTTTTGAGAGTGTAAAATCATGTCTAGGGCCTGATCCCACGGTACATCGACGAGATTGATCGTTAGTTTTCCCTTAACCTCATCACCCAATATAATGTTAAATTCGCTCGCCTCACTGATCACACGAAAAACGTCGATCATATCAGCCTCACGAAGCTGCAAACCAATTTTCTTTCCGGCATATTGGTTGGTTTGTTGAGCTTGAAAGAAGCTATCCAAATTGTCCTGACCCGGCTGAGGGCTTTGAGCCTGCCCATTTCCCGGAGGCTGCGCATTAGCACCAGCAGGGGGGGGCGCCGTATTGTCCGCTGGCGGCAGAAGAGCCGCAGTAGCCGCATCAGGCGGCGTAGCCGGGAGTGGGGCCGGCGCCGCTTCGCCACCGGTTCCGTTGTCAATAAACGCTACGAGCTTGTTGCCCTCTTGAGTGACATCTACGCCACCATTGTTTTTTAACTGCAAAACAACCCGAACATTATCTCCTGATTGGTATGGGCTGATGATTGCGACGTTACTTTTAAAGTTTGAGGTATCAAGCTTGCGAGCATACTCAGCGGGGATCTGCGCATTTTGAATCTCAATGATAACTTGCCTGTCAGCTTCAGAAACGTTCTTTACAAACCCAGTTGCATTGTCCATTGAGATTTCTAGGCGCGAACGATCTGGACTAAATTTAAAGTCCACCGAGCGCACATTGACTGGACCAGTTGGGGGAATTACATCCTGTCCTAAAGCCCCTACTCCCAAAGCAATGGATAGAAAAATCAGATATTTTATCTTCATAGGTTTTCTTTGTCCTTCAATTTATCTTTCATTTCGAGAACGCTTTCGATTTTTTCCTCTTCACCCAATAAATTCATCACTCTCTCTTCAACCGAAATGTACCCCGGGGCAATTTTCCTAATAATTCCTTTTCTAACGCCGATGTGTGTATTGATAGCCACGATATACATTTTTCCGTCTGGACCATTTAGAAGAGCTTTGCTCCTTTTTGGCCCAGTAATGATACCGACCAGCTTGAACTCATCAAGATTGTGTCGTTCCAGCTCCGGCGTTTTTGGGCCTGTAAACTTTTGTTTTGCTATGAACTTTTTAAATGGGTCTCGAAGCCGCGCAGCACTCTCGAGGGTCATACTGGATTCTTCGCGCGCCCCGTTTGTCGCGGCTTTTGCCGGAGGGCTGGTGTCAGGAGAAGCAGCGAATGCAGAGAACGCCAGAATTAGCGCAATCATTTGCTCCCCTTCATCTCAGGCTTTGCTACAACTTCATCTGCGTGTGTTCCCAAATATTTGTAGGTAACCAGTTGGACCGTTCCGTCAAGCTCCACATATTTTGTCAACACGTTGCTCGTTGGTTTCATGGTAAAATCTGAAACCTTAACGACTTGCTGAAGACGAGAAATGTGGTCGAAAAAAACCATCAACTGAGCATAAGCGCCCTTGACGTGCAATGTGAACGGAACCTCTCCATAAAGGTCCTTCTTAACCTCGCCCCCCGGTTTAATTCCCATAATTACAAGCTTCACCTTCTTGGCCTCTAAAGTGACCATGCGGATAAACTTTGAGATATCAATTTCGCTCGTGATTGTGCTCTTGGTCCCCTCGAGTTGAGCAGTCAACTGGCGAATAGTTAAGCGAAGTGTGTCAAGATTTTTAAAAAACTCCTCTGCTGAGACCAACTTCTTTTTTGCGACTTCTAGATCTTGGCGACTGGTTTTTAGAGAAGCTCTTTTCCTGCCCAAAGTAGAATTGGCTGAGTTCATCCAGGTATAGTAATCAACTCCCAAATACCCGCAATAAAGCGCAATGAGTACGATAACCGGAACCTTGGCGAGTAGTTTATTTATTGGTTCCATTAAAAAACAACCCTTCTTTTCGCCGTAATTTCGAAATTTTGAATTTTGATCTCGGCCGGGTCATTCGGCTTACTCTCCGCAACTTTTCCTTGTACGACTGCCTCTTCAATATTCCTAAGAGAGATCCCTTCAAGCATGGTGGACTCAGTTAAGGACTTTATGAAATCGCTAACCGAGGTTAGATCCGTCGTGGCACCCGAAATTCTTATATTGTTATTCTTGATATCAAAATCTGATAACCATACTTGCTCCGGAATATCTTGGATGATTTGGAGAAGTATTTTTGCGGGTGATGAACGATCGTCGACGAGCTTCGTGATAACCTCTAGCTTAGTGCGGACAGTCTGTTCATCTTCTTCTAGTTGTTTTTTTACTTTTTCGAATCCATTGACCTGATTCAGTTTCGTAGTTACGTCACTTACTTGTTTTTCTACCGCGGCAATCTGAACGTCGAGTTTTTTCATGTCATCGGTACGCATGTCATCTACCGTTCCTTGAACAATGTAACAAATCAGCAAGGCGATCACGATTCGAAGAATTGGAGACTTTCTCATCTCCGCTAACTTTGCGTTCCCGTCAGCACCAATTTTTAGGTTGTCGAGAAGCGAGGCCATATTGAGATTCTTAAGATTAATCCCTCCACCGCCGCCTCTCTTTTTCTTGCCCAAATTGACGCGAATCATGGGATAAACCCTCTTAGAGCCAGGCCGATCGGTACGGCAGCGGTCCCGCTAATCGCCGTCACATATTCGGAATTGAAAATACGCGGATCGTAGGTAATGGAATTGAAAGGATTTAATAACTGAACCGGGAGGCCTACCGCCTCTTCAACTGTTTTTGAAAGATTCGGTAACCGTGAACTTCCTCCCGTCAGCAACACATATGCGACGTTTACTCCAGTGTTTGAGGCAGAAAAGAAATCCATGGATCTCTTAATTTCAGAAGCAAAATTTTCGGCCATTACATTCATGAGATCCGAGACCTCTTGCGGAACTTGGCCCTGCGCATTTCCATCCACCTTCAAAAGCTCCGCTTCTTGATAGCTGAGATTTAGATGTTTCTGAATTTCTGAAGTTAAAGTCCTGCCTCCCACCGCAGAGTCTCTTGAGAAAACGGGTTGGCCATTTGCACAAATTACCAGCTTTAGGCTTGAAGCTCCAATATCCACAAGGGCCGCGGGTGTATCGGTTGGATAGTTAGCCTCGTAAATATTTTGGAGCGCAAATGCGTCCACATCCACGCAGCTGGCGCTTAAGCCTGCGTCTTTCAAGGCAGCCTGGTAAGTCTCGACGATAGCCCGCTTACATGCCACCAAAATGATTTCCATTTTTCCTTCGGGTCCGTTTTTGTTTACCACTTGATAGTCAATGATTACTTCGTTTATGTCGAACGGGACATATTGTTCGGCCTCCCAGAGGATGGCGTCGTCCAACTCTTTAGCCGGAGTTTGTTCAAGCAAAATCTTTTTTACAATAACGGCTGCGCCAGACAGTGAGGTTATCACGCCTCTTCCCTTTATCTTCAATTCGCTCACCAAACTCTTGATCGCATCTACAACCGCCATGTGGTTCAGAATTTCACGATTTACAATTGCGTCTTCAGGGAGTTGCGCGACACCGAAATGAATCAGCGTAGGTATTTTTCCACCTTTGAGTTCAGCGATCTTTACACTCCCGCTCCCGATACTGACACCGATTTGGGTGTTAGGTCCGAATAAGCCCATTAATCTAATTTTAACTTGAGTCCGGTGGGCGTCAATTTCTATTCTACGCCAATATCCCCTGCAGAGCCCGAAATGACGAGCTGAACAACCTGATCGCTGCGACCAGACTGGATATCTAGCTGGTGGGCTAAAAATACCGCCCCCTCAGCCAAACCGTCGGCGGCGACCGAAGAACCGTAAAGCGGGTCGTAGCAGAACCTCTTGAACATGGTTTCACGAGAACTCATGTGATCGTGCACCCACGTCTCAGAAACAAACTCGACGGATTCGGAAAACGAAGAAAGCCTAACTTCCCAAACCTTGGTGAGCGTGGCGTGTGGCCCACAGGAAGAGACTTCGAACACTTCGATCGTCTCTGGAATCTTAAACTGAGCCTCCAATGGCGATCGCTTTAAGACCGCTTGGGTTTTCAACGCTGACAAATAAAGCGACACTTTGGTACTCGCCTTAAGGGCCGCCCATTTTGTTGAGTAGTCTCTTACTTCTGGATATCCAAGGACCAATAAAGAGAACAAAATCGCAAAAGTTAGGATCTTCTTCTGTCGAGATAGGCGCCGCTCTCCTTCGGGATCGATGATTTCGATTGTACGGTTCATTGTGGAACCACCCCGAAGTACCGAAACTCTAGATAGTCACCCCAGAATAAATAGGTCAGGGCTCCAATTGCCAAAAAGGGGCCATAGGGAATCGCCATTTTCATATTTTTCTTTTGGACGATCATTACAGTTATCCCGGCAATTGATCCTACTAGCGAACTCATAATAACTGTACCAAACGCACCCTTGGGTCCCAGAAAAGCTCCTATCATCGTCAATAATTTGACATCCCCAAAGCCAAGCCCCTCACGCCCAGTAACCTTATGGTACAGCGCAGACAAAATCCAAAAAAAACCCCCGCCCGCGACCGCTCCGATTAATGAGGGAGCCAACCCAAAATTAAATACGAAACTACTGCCGATGACTCCCATCGCCGTCCCCGGCAACGAAAGAGCGTCGGGAATAATGCGATGGTCTAAGTCAATGAAAGTAATTGAAATAAGCAAAGACGCAAACAAAGCATAATAAAATGCAGCGAAGGTAAGTCCAAAATATTTATATATAGCTAGAAACATCAAGGCAGTTATGAGTTCTACTAGAGGATAACGGGCATGGATCTTGGTACCGCACGTTCGGCATTTACCGCGAAGAAGGGCGAAGCTTAAAACAGGGATATTTTCAAACCAGGTGAGCTGCGTTTTGCATTTTTGGCAAGCGGATCGGGTTGGAAGTCCAACCCGAAAGCCTGCTGGAACTCGGTAGATCACAACGTTAAGAAAACTTCCTACAACTGCGCCAAAAACTGTAAAAAAAACACCAAACCAAGCGGGCACATCGGAGTAAATCATAGATCCCGCCGGGAAAAAATCGTGCAGGCGGTCAAAATTGCGAACGCCATATAAGCCAAACCATAGAAAATTGTATAATTTGTATAACCCCAGGTGATGGGCAGCTGATGCGAGACTTGAACCTTCACATCAAATCGCGTCAGGTCCGGCAACACGAAGGTAATAAAATGTAATATGGGCCGCAAAGAAACGGGCTCAATCTTATCAGTGACCGCACGCAAGTCCTCCATAGCATGTCCGATAACCCAAACCCCAGACGCAAAGATTGCTGCCAGACTGACGGTAGAAAAAGAAGAGAAGATGCAAGCCATCGACGCGAGCACGCCAAACTCGGTGATTTGCAATACTAAGCTCTTGAAAATCGCCGAGGACAGATGCCCGCCAGAGATAACAAAAATCAATAGAAGAACTAATGTCATCAGGGTCGCATTAAGTATAAGAACCGTAAACAGCCCCAATAGTCTACCAACCACAAATTGCCATCTCCAAACCGCTTTACTTAAAACAACATAGACAGTTCGGTTCTCAATTTCTTTGGCAATCAGCGATGCGCCCATGACGATTGACAATAGGCCACCAATTAGCGAGACCGCAGTCAGTCCGAAGTCCAAAGCAATTCGGGCGTTCTCAACAAAGGACAAACGCGAAAGCGCGTAGGAAAGGCCAACGCACAAGAAAGCGAAAAGCAATGTGCTCCAAAGAATTTTCTCGCGAACTAACTCATGAAAAGTAACGATTCCAATTCCGAGAATCTGCTTAACTGTGTGACCAATAGTAATTTTCTGACTGAATTCGACCTTTCGGACCTTTTTTTTCATACTGACGCGTCCGTTCCGGCGAAGAAAAGATCCTCTAATGAGTTTTTCCGCGGAACCACGGACCTAACTGTCCCCTTTTGGCTGATTATCGAAGTTAAAACCGCGTTCACTTCTTGTTCTAGTTTTTCTGCAGGCGATTCAATGTCGATCACCCAACCATCCATGGTTTTTCGAGACTCTTTAAGCTCAGAAACTTCAGGCGCGCGAGAATACGGCAAACTGTATCTAATTTCCATTGAACTCACGGTCTTCCCCAGGAGGTCTTCGATATTGCCGAAGCCTTTGAGCTTACCATTTGTAATGAAAGCCACCGACGAGCAGATGACCTCAACGTCATGAATGATATGGGTGCTAAAAAAAATAGTCTTACCCGTCATCGCAATTTGGTTGATGATGTCGCGCACCTCTCGCCGACCAACGGGGTCAAGGCCGCTCATGGGCTCGTCTAGAATAAGCACTTCAGGGTCATGTAATAGCGCTTGGGCAAAACCAATTCTCTGCAACATTCCTTTGGAAAAAGTCTTTAGCTTTTGTTTTCGACTTTTTGCCAATCCTACTTTTTCAAGCAGCGTCGGAACGCGTGTATAAAGCTGATCGGAGGTCAATCCGACAAGTCTGCCGTGGAAATTTAGAAACTCCTGCGCAGTAAGAAACTTATGAAAATACGGACTCTCTGGCAGATAACCCAACTTAAATTTGGCTTCTCTTAAGTGACTATCGATCCCCATGATTTTAGCTGTGCCAGAGTCCGGTGTCATCAAACCAACTAGAATTTTAATTAGTGAAGTTTTCCCGGCACCGTTAGGACCTAAGAAACCGAACACCTCACCTTTTCGTACGGTGAGCGAAACAGCATCAAGCGCGGTCTTTGGAAGAAGCCCTCTGACCCGATACTTTTTTGTGAGGCCTTGAATTTCTATCACCGGCTGTGGAAGCACGGTTTTATTCTACATGATCAAAGCGACGAAAAAAAGAAATCTGTCGGATCACTTTGACCCGACAGATTTCATCTTATTAACAAAGGCTCTTTTGAACTTAGAGCAACTTAAGAGCCAACATATTGTTTGAATTAGCTTGAGCTAACGCAGCCGTTGAAGATTGTGCCAAGATGTTGCGTTTTGTAAGCTCAGATGTTTCCAGAGCAAAGTCTGCATCGCGAATTCGTGAATTCGCGGCCGACAAGTTCTCATGGCTGATCATGTTGTTGTTGATGGTGGATTGCAATCTGTTTTGTATTGCACCGAAATCAGCACGGTTGCTGCTTACGGTTTTGATTGCTTCATCCAGTATATCCAAGTTGGTTTGAGCTGCCTCTTTTGTCAGGGTGTCCATACTTTCGATCTGCAAAGCTGAGGTAGTCGCATTCTGGGCCGACGTATCATAAGCTATGCGGTCGCGGTCTGGATCTGGGCCTGTTCCCACCTGGAACTCGAGAGGTTCGCCTTCGCCATTAAGGAGATGAACGCCGTTGTATTGTGTAGATTGCGATATGCGTTCAACTTCGGTTTTTAATTGCTGAATTTCCTTGTCGATGAATCCGCGTTCGGACTCACCTACGGTGTCTGATGCAGCTTGGATCGAAAGCTCCCGCATACGAATCAAGATGTTGCCCACTTCGTTCAAGCCGCCTTCTGCGACTTGTACAAGTGAAATTGCATCTTGTGCGTTTCGAGTTGCCTGCGAGGTGCTGCGAATTTCAGCCTTCAACTTTTCACTGATTGCCAACCCTGCTGCGTCGTCTGCTGCACGAATGATGCGTTCGCCTGCTGCTAATTTTTCTAATTCGTGGCCTTGTTCAAGGCGTTGTCCGTAGATTTGACGCTGTGCAGATAAGGATTGGGCGTTTGTTGCTATACGAAAACCCATACACTTCTCCTCCTAATGAAAAAACATCGACTGCACGTCACGAATGACCTGCAAACGATAATTGCTATTTCAACAAGTTGGAGGGTATGAAATTGCTGTGTCCCACCTTCCTTCTTGCTGTCCCAATTACCGTTTCGGATTGTTGTCTATTTTACTTTAGTACTTTTTTGTCAAGTATATATGGCAGGATAGATTCCGCTGCTTGATACGGATTTTCACGCTTCTGAAATACCGCATTAATGTGTTTCTGGCCCAGCGCATCAAGCAAAAATCTTGATGTTTCTGTATCAATTTTATCAAGAATAATCTCTCTGATCTCTTCTCGGATAAAAAAATGACGCTTCTTATCAATTCCGCCGTGTTTGTGCGCAAAGTCTTGGAACCTTTGAAGCTCCTCAAAAAACTCATCGATTCCAATATCAAAAAGAGCCTGCGTTTTAAGAACAGGGATTTTCCAGTCAGCCATGAGTTTTAGTTGCGCTTGGGTTTCTGAAGTGGAAGTGATGAGCTCACGCACAAGCTTGTCTGCCTCAGGCCGATCGCATTTATTCACTACAAAAATGTCAGCTATCTCCATCAAGCCGGCTTTCATCACCTGGATGCTATCACCG
>Ga0207096_1139_pt2 | contig 11699 bp, 11 predicted proteins | sample Alteio_BWMinHeat_86_FD_153547 | JGI IMG/M metagenome (GOLD analysis project Ga0207096, IMG submission 153547) | Enriched cells from forest soil in Barre Woods Harvard Forest LTER site, Petersham, Massachusetts, United States -... | ecosystem: Environmental > Terrestrial > Soil > Temperate forest >...
GGCTGTCATCCCACCGATGAAGGCGTGCTTGCCCACGTGGAGAAACTGCGAGATGCCGCACATTCCCGACAGGATCACCCAGTCTTCGATGCGCACGTGGCCCGAGAGCCCCGTATAGTTGGCCATGATCACGTGATCGCCGATCCAGCAATCATGGGCTACGTGGCAGTACGCCATCACGAGGCAATCATGGCCCATCTTCGTGACCTCGCCGCCGCTCATGGTACCGGTATTGACCGTCACGCATTCACGAAACTGGTTGCGGTCGCCGATTTCCAGCCGCGTGGGCTCGCCTTTGTATTTCAGGTCCTGGGGGGTGCTTCCGATCACAGAGAACGAGCCGATCTCGTTATCTTCACCGATCGTGGTATGCCCTTCCACGCAAGCGTGGTGAAGCAGCCTGGTGCGCTTGCCGATCTTCGCAAATTCGCCCACGAAGGCGAAGGGGCCAACATCTACGCCCTCACCGAGCTCCGCCTTCGGGTGAACAAACGCGGTGGAATGAATCGTCGTCTTCTGCATTATTTGCCCCCCAAGACGGCGCTGGCGAGGATATCACTCTCGACCACGAGTTGCCCGTCCACTTCGCCCTTACACTTGAAGCCCCAAATCGGCCCGCGCTGTTTTACGGTTTCCACCGTGATCAGGAGACTTTCCCCAGGCACAAAAGGCCGGCGAAAGCGCGTATTGTCTACACCCGCAAGGCGCAGATCGAACTTGCTCTTGATCCGCATATTTTCGTCCACGTCGAGCCATGGCATTATGGCGAAGCTCGACATCTGGGCCATAGTTTCAATCAAAATCACGCCGGGCGTGATCGGGTAGGTGGGAAAGTGGCCAGTGAAATAAGGCTCGTTCATGGTGGCGTTTTTCATGCCCACTACTTTGGTGCCGACTTGCTGTGGTTTTCCATCGGCGCCGAACGGAACCGCCACGCTGAGAATTCGGTCCACAAACAAAAAGGGATAACGGTGAGGCAAGTAGTTCATCACCTGTAAATGCCCGTACGGGCCATATTGTTTTACTTCCTGGCTCATGATTCCTCGCCGCCGCTCGTTTTTAGTCGCTTTAACTTATCACCCAGCAGCTCTGGAAGCTGCCGGATCATCACTTGGGCCCGCAGCCATTGGCGATGAGGCATTCCAGGTATGCCGCCCCATACCGCGCCAGCCGGCACATTGCCGGGGATTGCGGAAAAAGCGGAAATACGCGCGCCAGCGCCGATCTTAACTTTATTGGCCACGCCTACGAAGCCTGTGATCACGGCGAATTTGCCCACGTGCACGCTTCCCGAAAGCCCCGTACAGCCGCAAACGATCACGCCTTCTTCGAGGTGGCAGTTATGCCCGATCTGCACCTGGTTATCGATGATACAGCCTTTTTCAATAATGGTGTCCTCGAGGGTACCGCGGTCGACAGTCGAACTCGCGCCGATCTCCACGTCGTCGCCGATTCTCACGCCGCCGAGATGATGGATCTTCACGTGCTTCACGCCGCCCGGAACTTTTTCCTGCACATAACCAAAGCCGTCGGCGCCGATCACGGAGTTCGCGTGGATGCGCACGCGCGCGCCGAGCTTGCAGTCCTGATAGATCACCACGCCGGGAAAAAGAATGGTTTCGCTGCCGAGGTGCACACGCGCCCCCACATCAGCGCTGGCGTGGATAATCACGTCGCTCTCGATCACGGCGTCGGCCCCGACTACGGCATGAGGACCCACGGAAACCCGGGCGCCGAGGCGCGCGGATGGATGCACGAAGGCCGTGGGATGTACCCCGTTTTCAGGCTGGTTCTCGGTTTGAAAAAAAACACTCGCTTTGGCGAAGGCAAGCATGGCGTCTTTGCTGCGCAGAAGCGGGAAGCGAACGCCGAGCTTTTCAGCGGCGGAATAGAGCGCGTCGCTCACCACGGCCGCACTCGGGCTAACATCCAAAAGCCTGGGAAGGAGATTTTCTTGCGCGACGAAAACAAGATCGCCCTCCCGAGCTTTTTCCACCGGAGCGATCCGGTGAATCTCAAGAGAGCGATGCCTTTCAGCGTCAAATTCGCCGGTCAAGCCCAAAGCCGGGATAAGATCTCCCAGCCGGACTTTACTTCTTCGAGTCATACCTTTTGATTACTTCGTCGGTGATATCGTCCTGGGCATCGGCGTAAAGCACGGTGCTGGAATCGATCACGAGAGTATAACCTTTTTCTTTCGAAACCTGAGCGACGATCGTGCGGAGGCGCTTGATGATCGGCTCGGAGATTTCCTGGTCGCGCTTCTGAAACTCCTGCTGGGTGCGTACTTTCGATTCCTCGAAGGACATCACTTGCTTCTGGATCGCGGCTTCTTTTTCGGCGCGGGATTTTTCGTCCATCACCATGCCCTGCTTACGAAGGTCTTCCATCTCTTTCTGGATCTTCTGACCTTCGGCCTGGAGTTTTTTCTGGCGCTCTTCGATTTCTTTGCGGAGAGTGTCTTCCGCTTTTTTGCCGTCTTTCGTATCTTTGATCGCTTCGTTCATGCGAATCAGGGCCACGCGCGATCCCGCCGCTCCCGTTTTATCGCTTGGCGTTGCAGCCATCGCGGCGGCACTTACGAATAAAGCGCTTACGCTCATCAACATTACCCAGTTCTTCATGGAATTCTCCTTGGCTATTCGCAACCACTATAGTGGATGCCCTTGCAGGAGCAAAGGCTTTCTTACATCCTAAAAGGAGCGCCACTAGCCGGCGCGACAAAGGATAAGGAGCGCCATTAATCGGCGCGACAAAGGATACAGATGAAAAATCTCCGTTTCTGCCTGGCGGCGCTCGCATTTTTTCCGATTATTTCGCAGGGCAACGAAGCCCCCGAGGCGTCCGTATATCCTGCGGGATTTGTCTTCGTGGAGGAGCTGCAAGGCAGCGACCAGCATGAAGCCCAACCGGATGGTTGGCAGGCTCTGCCGCGCGGGCGCGCATTCCCGGTACTTCCCTCGGACCCTCGCGACCTGAAGCTCGGTCTCCGCAAAAACAATAAAGATGAGCTCGAAGCCGACGTCGGCGGCTACCGCTCGCTCGCCGGCTGGAAAGGGGACTGGTGGGGCGAAAGCGCGATCTTTCACACCGGCATCGAGGGCAACGGATACTTCCAGATGCGACAGCAAGGCTCAAAATTTCCGCTCCAGTCCTCCGACGGCTTGGTCGGAGTCTACGGTGAGGCCGCGCGCGGGCTTTGGATGTACCAGTTGCGCTTCACGCATATCTCAGCGCACCTCAGCGATGGCCTCTTTGGCCAGCGCTCGGCGTTCGTGTACACCCGCGAGTTCATCGCGCTCCGTGCCGCCCGTCAGGTAGGTTATTTCCGACCTTACGTGGGCTACCAAGTGCTCACTCACGTTTCGCCCACGGTGCCGCGGCATTCACTGCAGATCGGCGCTTACGGGATTCTCCCGATGCACTGGGGCATCGCTCACCCCTACGTGGGCGGCGATCTGCGGATCCGCAACGCGCAGGAGGGAACGACGTTTCAACTGGGCGCAGGAGCTGCTTTTGTATCGAAGAGCGGTATGCCACCCGTTCGTGTTGTGGTGACTTACCTCAAGGGGCATGACCTGCGTGGGCAGTTCTATGAGGAAAGGACGGAGAAGTGGACGCTTGGGCTGGAGCTGGATATCTAAGGCCTACTGTGCCGGTACCTCAGAGCCTTCGCCTGGTACTGGATCGTTGGCATCCCCGTCCTTGCCTGCGCTTGAATCTTTGCTCTTCGCATTCTTGCTACAGTAGCCTTTGTCAAAATAGTCCAACTGGCCTTCCAGCGAACGCTGCAGCTTAAGTGCCCGATAAAAGCGATCCCTGCATTTGTCCGCGGCCTTCTCGTAAAGGGGCACTATTTTATTCACGTTGGCCGATGAATCTTTGCAGGCCACAGTAACTTGCCCGTTTGCTTGTTTTTCTGGAGTTTTACCTACGAGCTTGCGGAACTGATAAACCTGCGCATCAAGGATACTCGAGCTTTCCTGAAACCCCCCGCCAAAAGACTTTTGTCCCCCATCAGGGAGGTCCTTCATGCCGTTAATCGGATAAAGGGATTTTAGTATATTACGAAACGATTCCTTCATTTCCGGGCCCACGTCACAAACGGTTACTTCTTTGCCCTTTAAGGTCGCTACAGATTCGTTATATTTTTTTCTTCCCAATTCGTCATAGGCCTTCAAAAGCGAATCAAGGTTACTCTGTTGAGTTCTCAATCCACTTTCGAAAGTGGCCCCACAGTCGTTTATATAACGCCGGAATAGACCCCACTTCCTGTAATAGAGTTCCCTCTTGACGCACGGATATCCATAAGTAGAAGATTCGGAGCGTAGCTCGTTTTTAAAACAGGCTTCAATGTGGCCCGTACTTTTGGACTCATTGGCGGCCTTGAGCGCATCCGCGGCTATTTGAATTGCGGGCAGGCATTCGTCGGGCGGAAATTTGTCCACGTCCTTTTCGGCGCTGGCCAAAATAGGTGTTAGCGCTAACAAAACTACGAGCGATCGAGGTCCATAGAAATTCATGTTCAGCTCTCCCAACTGTTTCCGATGGTCTTTTTTCGGAATCTAGATAGAAAATCTAAAAAAAATCGGACTTACACGGCGCCCGGAATGTCCGGATTATCCTTAATCTTCAAACCCCGTGCGGTTCTCGAAATAGTGATTCAAAAATATCAACGAAGGGTGAAAGCCCAAGGCCTTCATCTCCTCATAGGCATGGCCCGGCTGCCAGTGCTCCGACTCCACCCGGTAAATTCCCATCACGAGACCCGTTCGGTCCCACCCATGCTCGCAGTGTACGAAGAGCGGGCGAAGCGAAGCGTTCTCGGCTACCTTAAGCGCCGCGTTCACCTGTTGGTCACTGGGAGCCCAGAATCCCGACATCGGTACGGAGATCACTCGAATCCCGGCCCTCGAAGCTGCAGCGAGCTCAGCGCTATTTTCCGCCGTGCGGTTGTCTAGATTGAGAATTGTCTTCACGCCGATGCTCTGAAGATACGCAACTCCGCTATCCCCGGGTGAGCCGCCTCGATAGATGCCGCGTTCCACATTGTGAAAATTCGGAATGGTGTTGGGAATGCTTGCTGCTTGGCTGGAAAGAGAAATGAGAGAGACCGCGAACAGAACAGCTGCCTGCCGAAAATTGCATCCGTGCATTAGTAAGTCCTCCATGACTTACTTAAATGTTAGAAGCTGGGCACGGTGGGTAAAGAAAATTCGTTTTGCTGACGGAAAACAAATACTGTCAGCAAAACCAAAAACATTTGGTCAGCCAAAAAACTGACAGCTCCGTGTAAGGATCTGTTTCCTCCGCCGGCGGATGTAAGGAAATTTCAGCCGTAGGATCAGCCGAAGGACTGATTCTCTGAACTGATTCTCTGAACTGATCCTACGGATTAGTTAGAAACGACCAAGAAGGCCGAAGGCCGACAAACCGATAAGTTTAGAACGGCGGACCAATCATAAAGTTAAACTGCGAACCGTTTCCACCTTTGAGCGGATAGCCCCACTCGAAACGGAGGGGACCGAGCGGCGAGAACCAGCGGATTCCGAAACCCCAGTCCTCTTTCAGATTGAGCTTGTACTCATTGAAGGAGTCACCGGCGTCATAAAACAATACGGCTTTGAGGCCGATCTCGTTGGCGATCGGATACTCGAGTTCCCACATCGAAAAGAGCTCGTTGCGACCGCCATCCACAAGGATCCGTCCGTCGGGAGTAGCGTGAGTGGGTCCCACTCCATAGGCCTGGTAACCGCGAAGATTATTCGGCCCGCCCAAACGGAATTTTTCACTCGATTGAACTCTTCCGTCTTCCCGCAGCGGCGCGATGTTGCCTGCTTCAAGCTTGGCTCGCCAGGTTAGATCGCCCCAGATTTTGCGGTAAATCCTGGCATCGCCGATCGTGCGTGCGAATTTGCGATTTCCGCCGATGCCGGCCCCCTCTTCGGAAATGGAGAGATAGTGCCCGCCTGTAGTGATCAGGCGGTCGTTCCGCTTGTCGTTCGCCACAGTGACGGAAATGGAGGAAATCGTGCCGCTTTCAAAAGAAATGTTCTGATCGATGAAAGGATCAAGGCTGTCAAGCAGCTGGATCTCTTCAAGCCGGTAACCGAGCCAGATGCGCGTATAGTCGCCGATCGGATGGCCCAAATTGAACTGCATGCCCCGGCGGAACTCGAGGTATTCGTTCGGCACGTCGCTCTTCTCGTAACTTAAGGTGCCGCCTACACTCCAGAGCGTGTCCCATGCATAGGGATCGGTGAAGCTCGCGCGGAAGCTCTGATCGCGCTTGTTGGCAGAGAGCTGGGTGGAGAAGCGGAGGTCCTGGCCTTTGCCAAGGAAGTTCGACTCGGAAACCTGCGTCGTAAAGAAAAATTTCGTAGTGGTGGCATAGCCCGCGCCGAGCTGGAACTGCCCGGTCGGGCGCTCCTTCACGTTGACTTCCACATCCATCAGATCGGGGCGGCCCGGAGGGCTCTTGGTTTGAAAGGCGACGGATTCCTGATCGAAAAAGCCGAGTCGCGTGATGTTTTCTTTGGAAATCCGCATTCCGGATCCCGAATAGAGCTCGCCCTCGCGGATCTTGAGCTCGCGGCGGATCACCTTGTCGCGCGTCTTGGTATTGCCCTTCATGCTGATACGGCCGAAGTGCACGAGCGTGCCCTTCTCGAAGTCGTAAGTCATGCTCACGGTGAGATCGTTGTCGTGAATGTCGAGATTAGGGACAACGTTCACGTTGGCGTAGCCGAGATCCTGGAATTTCTCGGTGAGCGCGAGGATGTCCTGGTTGCGCTTGATGATCGAGAAAATATTGCCGGTCTTGAGCGAGAGGGCCTCGTAAAGCTCGTCTTTCGGGAACAGCAGGTCTCCGGTGAAGTCGACCGGGCCCATTTTGTATTTTTTGCCCTCATCCACTTTGATCGTGATGAAGACCCACTTCTTGTCTTCCGAAACGGTCACGATCGGCGGTTCATTGCGGAATCGCACGTGGCCTTCGTTGAGGTACCAGACCTGCAGCATCTGCATGTCGTTCTTGAAATCGAGTTCTTTGAAGTTCCCGCTATTGGTGGCCCAGGAGAAAAAGCCGCCCTCTTGCGTATTGCGGAGCACGTGCTTGAGCTGATCATCGGTGAAATTGGTATTGCCGAGGAAGGTGATTTTCTTGATCTTCACCTTATCGTATTCGCGCACGCGGAAGAGGATCTCGACCATGTCTTTCTCATGCGAAGGCCGTACGCTATAATCCACTTTGGCGAGGTAGTAGCCTTTGTCCTCGTAATGCTTCTGGAGCTTGCGCACCGACTCGCGCACGAGGTTTTCATCGTAAATATCGTAGGTCTTGACGGTGAGTACGCCCTTGAGGTCGTCGGTCGAGATCTGGTCGTTGCCGAAAAAGATGATGCGGTTGATGGCCGGACGCTCTTTCACCGTAAAGAAAAGCGTTCCGCCTTCCAGGTCGACCTTGATCTCGTCAAAGTAGCCGAGCTTGTGGATACTCACGATGTCTTTGCGAACCTGCTCCTCGTCGAGCGAGTCGCCCGCTTTGGTGCCGATTTTTTCGATGATCGCTTCGCGGTCGATCTTCTGGTTGCCGCGTACGTCTACCTTCTGGACTTTTTCGCCGCTCGAGGAAGGAGCAGAATCAATCGGGGCGGTTGGGCTGGCAACTTGGACCCGGGGCTTTTTTGCTTTTGCCTTAGGAGCTGCCTCTACGGAATTGGGGACAGCAAGCATGGCAATCACCGCCCCCGCTACCACTAGCCACTTCCGCAAACGCTGCTGCTTCAAAATGATTCCCCAAAAGAAGCTGCTAAAGCAGCGACCTAAAAACAAAATAACGTGAGTAGGATTCGTACCTATGGTCGACGGAGCTTGTCAATTTGAAACCCCTAACGCGATGGGCAAGGAGCGACGAAAGTTTTCGCGATTTGTGCGTGGGGCCAGAGCTTGCGCAAGGGGGCGCAGCCTAATCCGTCAGACACTCCGCGCCCACAGCATAGCCGCCGGCGAGCCATTGGCCGATCTCAAGCGCCGCCGGATGATCAAAAGTCTTCAGCTCGGCCTGCCATTCGGCCTTTTGCGCTTCCTGGATTTTATCCAAGCCACTCTCCAGCCACTCTTTCCGGTTCTTTGAGATAAATTGCGCGAGCCCGCCTGGGCAGCTCGTCTGCAGTGCCTCCTCCAGCGCGAACTCGGGCGCCGTGCGGTTGAGCATGGCATTGCGGGACGCAAGCAGCACGAGCTTCGAAAGCGCAGCCTGGTTCATGGGGTTCCAGGCCCAGCCTGCGGAGTGATGCAAAGCGGCCGTGGTGCGCCCCTTGGGCGGGCGGATTTTCAGGAACTTGCAGTTTCGGGGGCCGTCGTTGGCGAAAAGATTGTCCCAAAGGAAAGGCTTGCGGCCAAGTAGCTCGGCGGTTTCTTTCAAGTGGTCCACCGGAATTTCTTCCGAGATCACCTTGGGGCCAGTCCAGGCAAAATCGATTTCCTTCGGCGCGGCCTTGATCTGTTCCCAGTATTTTTCCGGGCGTTTGCCGAATACTTTTTCCAGGATCGGGTCGGGGGAATAAAAGGCGGGACAAAAAATGATTTTCGCCTTGGTGGCGCTTCGCACGATCTCGATCGCCTCGAGCTGTGATTCGGCCAAACCCTCATGCACCGGCATGTCATCAAAGAAAAGCCCGAGCACATCGAGGCCAAGATCATCCAGTTGCCGCAATTTATCTTGCAAGAGCGCCTTACCCTCGCGGCCGCCGAGCTTATGCAATTCAAAAGGGCTGAGCCCTATTCCGAACTTCACCTGGTGGGCGCGGAAATGCCCGGGATTGGATACGTGCACACCCCGGCATCGCGCTTCCAAATGGCATCGCGGAGCTTCGGGGTCACAGTTTTCCATGCTTGGTTGGGATCAACGCAGTGCGAACTCAACGTTGAGTTCGCACTGCGTTGTAGTGGATTCCATTTTTCTTGACCAAGTTCGATGAGGTCGGAAACGAGTACTTTATAGGTTTTATGCACATCTTTATGTGTGCGTAAGCACAAGAGTTCTTGGAGCTGTGCGAACTTCGGACGGTCGAGCGAGAAGGTGAGTTGTACCTCCTCTGCATTCAGCCAGCGCGAATATTCTTTGGATCCTTTCGGATTAAGCTTCGCCAGCTCTCGGTCTGTTTCCCTCGCGCTCATGCCCTCAACAGAATTCAAGACTTTGATTTTTTCTTCGATCGTTAACTTGCTGGTGGCTGTTTGTACCTTAGCGATCTTGCAGATCGAAAGTTCTCCCTTTGCGATTTTTTCGGCTGCTTCTGGCACATCTCGGAGCAATTTCATCGCCTGAATGCGGCGATAGGTGGCCCCCTCGGAAAATTTCAGTTCCTTTATTACGTAATCGTAGAGGCTGGGGTAGCCGATTTCCAGAAACAGCTGTCTTCTGTCCACCTCGTTCAGGTGGCGCAGCAAATCTACCGAAACCGTTCTTTCTCGGCCGGCGATGTCTGAAATTCTGGCTAGGAGTTCCTTGTCTTCGAGCGCGCGTAGTTCGTCCATGCACTTTACAGAGCAAGGGGCGGTGCATCTCTATGGTCTGGAACTCCCTGTAATGTTGGGCCCTATATTTTCGCGCGTCTCAAAACCGTACACCCTTTGTCCCATTTCCGATCAGAGCCGCCCCATGTTACGCTCCCCGCATGTCGTCTATCGTCTCCACGGTTGCCCGCCGATTCCTTACGGGAAAAAAGCGCAACTCGTTTCTTAGCTTCATCGCCCTCGTGAGCCTTTTCGGCGTTTGCCTCGGCGTGGCCGCGCTCACTGTGGTCATGGGCGTGATGGAGGGCTTCGAAACGCAGCTCCGCTCCATTATCACCGGCACCCATTCGCATATCGTGCTTTATTCGGCCAAGCAGATGATTCCGAACCAAGTGGAAATGGAAGACCGTCTCCGCGCCATCGGCGGCGATAAGATCGTCGCTCTCGGCTCCTATGTGTTTTCCGAGGTGATGCTGGCCAAAGGGCAAAGAGTAGTGGGCAGCGTTGTCGAGGGAATCGATAATGACAGTGCGCGCGCCACGACCGACATCGAAAAGCATCTCGTGCAAGGGGAAATGCCGCAAAGAGGCCGCGAGGGGGTTCTTCCCACGATTACGCTCGGCGGCAACCTCGCGGAGTCACTCGGCGCGAAGCTTAACGACGACATCAACGTGATCTCTCCCTTTTTCGATAAGGACAGCCTCCAGCCGAGGTCGAGAAAATTCCGGGTGGGCGGCGTCGTGAGTACCGGTATGTACGAGTACGATTCGAAGTACAGCCATATGAATACCGACGAAGCCCGCGATTTTTTCCATATTTCCGCGAGCGCCGTGAGTGCGATCAAGATCAAGACTTCTGATCCATCACATTCTTTCATGCTCTCTGCCCGGATCCAGAAAGAGCTCGGGTATCCTTACCGGGCGCGCGACTGGACCGAACTTAACCGCAACCTTCTTTATGCCGTGCGCCTGCAGAAGTCAGTGATCTTCATCATCCTCACGGCCATTATTCTTGTGGCGGCGTTCAATATCATGAGCACCCTGATGATGATGATGAGCGAGAAGAAAAAGGAAATGAGTATCCTCAAGGCCATGGGGCTCTCCCCGCGCAAGAGCTCGAGTATTTTCCTGCGCGTGGGGCTGCTGATCGGGCTCACGGGCGCCGCCGCGGGGATCGCGTTAGGTCTTTTGATCTGCCTCGTGCTCGCCAAAACCCGCTTCGTCACGCTGCCTGCCGATGTTTACTTCATTTCCTACCTGCCCGTCGACGTGCGCCCTGCCACCCTCGGCGTGATCGCCGCCTGCGCGGTGGTTGTGGCCCTGCTCGCAACCCTGTATCCTGCTTATCGCGTGGCGATGGAATCGCCCGTGGAAGGTCTCAGGTATGAATAAGGAAATCTTGCTCCGCTGCACCGGAGTGACAAAAACCTACCAGAAAGACGGCGCTGGAGTGGAGGTCTTGCGCGGCGTAGACCTCGCCGTGACTGAAGGCGAAACGCTCGCGATCCTCGGCACCTCGGGCGCGGGAAAGTCCACGCTGCTCCACGTACTCGGCACCCTGGAGCCGCCCACCAAGGGCGAGGTGCTCTACTACGGGCAGAACGTGTCGCAGTTTTCGTCCGACAAAGTATCGCGATTCCGCAATCGTGAGATCGGCTTCGTATTTCAGTTCCATTATCTTCTGCAGGAGTTCACGGCGCTGGAGAACGTGCTTATGCCCGCTCTCATCGCTGGCGAAGACCGGGAGAAATATGAAGAGCGCGCCCGCAGTCTGCTCACCGAAGTGGGTCTCGGACACCGGCTCACGCACCGCCCGGCCGAACTTTCGGGAGGCGAGCAGCAGCGCGTGGCGCTCGCGCGCGCTCTCGTGATGCACCCCCGCCTTCTGCTCGCCGACGAGCCCACGGGCAACCTCGATAGTGCCAACGCGCAGAAGGTGAAGGACCTCTTTCTGCAGCTCAGCGCCAACCGAGGGGTAACGATCGCTCTCGTGACCCATGATGAGGAGATCGCCAAGGATTTCGGCCGCCATCTCGTGATGAAGGACGGAATCATCGCCGATGACCGAGTAGGTAAAGTTTGACTAGCGGCCCGCCTCCCCATCCGCCGCTTGGCCTGATCGAAGGATTCTTCGGCCCCGCGTGGCCCGAGCAAGATCGCCTCAATTTTGCGCCTTTTCTG
>Ga0207096_1179_pt1 | contig 11658 bp, 7 predicted proteins | sample Alteio_BWMinHeat_86_FD_153547 | JGI IMG/M metagenome (GOLD analysis project Ga0207096, IMG submission 153547) | Enriched cells from forest soil in Barre Woods Harvard Forest LTER site, Petersham, Massachusetts, United States -... | ecosystem: Environmental > Terrestrial > Soil > Temperate forest >...
CTGAGTGCAACTAAAGTCTTTGATGAATTTAAAGAAGCCAAGGACATGGGCATTGTGACTGTTCCGGTTTTAATAGGGCCTGTGACCTATCTTTTATTAGGCAAGGGGCCGGCAGGTTTCGATCCCCTATCGCTATTGGAGAAGATTTTACCCCTTTATGAAGATATTTTGAAACGCTTATCAGCGCTGGGGGCAGAGTGGATCCAGGTCGATGAACCGGTATTTGCCATGGATTTGACTGTCCGCCAGTTGGAGATTGTCAGTAAAACTTATGAGCGCTTAAGCAAGGTTCCGGGAGCAAAATTGATCGTGGCCACCTATTTTGGCGAGCTGCGTTCCCATGTGCACACCTTTGCGCAATTGCCGGTGGCAGCGCTGCACATCGACGCTGTGCGTGGGGCCGGAGAGGTCAGGGAACTTGCCCGCAGCATTGGCAGCCAGAAACTCCTTTCTGTTGGCATTGTCGACGGGCGGAATATATGGAAGAATGATTTTACGGCCTCTTTGGAAGTGTTAAACCAAGCCAAGGAAATAATCGGTGCCGGGCGCTTGATCGTTGCCTCATCCTGCTCGTTGATCCATGCACCGATCAGTTTGGTTCAAGAACCCAAATTGGATGCCGAGTTAAAGAATTGGATGGCTTTTGCTGACCAGAAATTGCAGGAATTGGTGCAATTGCGCGGGCTTTTGGATGGCACAACAGGCCAGGAAGTTTTAGCCGCCAACAGCCAGGCCATAACATCACGCGTCACAAGTAAACGCATCCATCAGGAAGCGGTGGCAAAACGCATCAAAGCGGTGCAACCCAAAGACTTAAACAGGGCCTCTAGCTTCCCTCAAAGACGTCCTGTCCAAATTAACAGGCTTCATTTGCCGCTATTTCCGACCACCACCATCGGCTCGTTTCCCCAGACCGCAGAAGTTCGCAACTTGCGCTCGCAGTGGAAGAAAAACGAGATTGACACTAAACACTATGAAGCTGCGATGGAAGCAGAGATAAAGAAATGTGTTGAATTCCAGCATGAGGTAGGCATTGACATGCTGGTGCACGGTGAGTTTGAACGCAATGACATGGTGGAGTATTTTGGTGAGCAGCTGGAAGGGTTTACCTTTACAGCCAATGGCTGGGTGCAAAGTTATGGCTCACGGTATGTGAAGCCGCCCATCATCTTTGGTGATGTGTACAGGCCAAGGCCCATGACCGTGCGCTGGTCAGCATTCGCCCAGTCCCTGACTAAAAAACCTATGAAGGGCATGCTTACAGGCCCAGTGACCATTTCCCAGTGGAGCTTTGTGCGCGATGACCAGCCCCGCTCGCAAACAGTCAAGCAGATCGCCCTGGCCATCCGTGATGAGGTCATAGACTTAGAAAGCAAAGGCATTGCCGCGATCCAGATCGACGAGCCGGCCTTGCGTGAAGGGCTTCCTTTGCGCAAACAAGACTGGCCCGCCTACCTGCGCTGGGCTGTGGATGCATTCCGCCTTTCCTGCAGCGGTGTTAAGGATGAAACTCAGATCCATACGCATATGTGCTATGCCCAATTCAATGATATCATCGAAGCCATCGCCCAATTAGATGCCGACGTGATCTCCATTGAAACTTCACGTTCCAATATGGAACTTCTTGGTGCTTTTGAGAATTTCCACTATCCCAATGAAATTGGTCCGGGGGTCTATGATATCCACTCACCCAGAGTGCCCCAGACCGAAGAAATGGTGGATTTGCTGATGAAAGCCAGCCGTGTTTTACCAGCGGAACATGTTTGGGTGAACCCTGATTGCGGGCTAAAAACACGCGGTTGGCCGGAAGTCAGGCAGGCCCTAAAGAACATGGTCTCAGCAGCCCAGCAGATCAGGACAAAGGTCAACGTACCCTCATAAGTAATCCCTAAGCTCGCAGCTCTTTAATAAAAAGGCCCTATTTTTTTGTCTTCGAGGAGTTGTGTTAATTGGCGAGAGGTTAGGGAGTATGAAGTTCTCTCATAATTATATCCACTGGATGGGTTTTATTAAGAGTGTAAAAATGCAGGCCGGGGGCGCCTGCCTCCAGGAGCTGGCGGCATTGTTTCAGGCAGAAATTAATTCCTGCTTCAAGTGTCATTTCGTGGTTTTCTGCAATGGGTTTAAAAATATCATGCACTTGCTTGGGGATCGATGCCCCGCACATTGAACAGAAGCGTACCAAGGCTTGGTAATCAGTGATGGGCAATATCCCTGGAATGATCCGGGATGTGACCCCTAATTTTTTGAGCCTTCCCACATAATCAAAATAATCTTGGGGTTCAAAAAAAAGCTGGGTAATGACGTAATCAGCTCCTTTATCTATTTTATTTTTTAGGTATTGGGCGTCCAATTGCCGGTCAGGGCACAGCAGGTGCCCTTCAGGAAACCCAGCCACCCCGATGCTAAAATGATCACCGAAGTTTTCCCTGATAAAAGCGACCAATTCCCAGCTGTATTTAAAATTATTATTTCCCGGCGTCCAGTTGGGATTGTCTTTGGGAGCGTCCCCCCGTAAGGCCAGAACGTTGCAGATCCCGCGCCGCTTCATTTGGGCAAGAATTCCCTTGATCTCATCTTTAGTGTGCAAAACGCAGGTAAGATGGGCCACGGAAGGCACATGGTTCTGGTTTTGGATATGCTCGACAATGTCTAATGTTTTTTCCCGGCTGCCGCCGCCAGCCCCATAGGTGCAGGAGATGAAATCCGGCTTAAGGCCGCAGAGCACGGGCATGGCGTTAATGAGCTTTGAATAACCCTCTTCGGTCTTTGGTGGGAAAAGTTCAAAAGAAAAGGTCAGTTTTTGATTGTTAAAAATGTCCGTAATCTTTGGCATGGGTCGCATTATAGCTCAATTTGTTTTTTTAGGGTTTAAATATTTATTTAACCAAGCGCCGATAGCGATCAGGTACAAAGGGGCAATGGGCAGCGCGTAGCGGGTGAGGATAAAGAAGAATGAGAAGAAAAAAATGTAAAGGAAGATCATCAAACCCAACAAAAAACCAAGGGGAGATTTTTTTGGATTCAAAGCACTGTACCATAACGCCGCTACAGCTGCCATGGTCACCAAGGACATGAAAAAGCGCAGGGCATCGTTAAGAAATTTAATGTCATAGATCCTTTGCAGCCAATTTGGGTAGCTGACAAAACCAATCCTGGTCGACTCCCAGAAAAACATTTTAACACTTTCGACCAAGGTCAATAAGAAGTACTGAAAAGGTTTATGAATGGCTTTTTGGGCGGACATTTTGATCAAGTCTGCATTTATTTTTTCAGGCGATAGGTGCTGGGTGCTTAATTCATCTTGTTTAAGCATTCCCATCTCATCCGATTGCCGGTATGACCAGAAATCACATTCCTTGGGCCCGAAAAGGCTGTTGCAGACACCCGCTCCAGGGGCATAACTTACGGCCTCAGCAAATCTTTTAAAGGTCAAGGGTTCCATCCGCCGGGCGGTATTGCCGTAAAGGGCCCATGAGCCGCGGTCAGTTATGGCAAAATTGCCGTTGTAATGCAAATTAAGGTATTTATACCCTGTGATCGGCACGTAATAAAAACTTGCCGAGGCAGCTAAACAAAGTAAAAGCTTTAAAGTGTCGTTGCGAGGAGTCCCAACCTTTTGTCGAGACGACGAAGCAATCTCTTTTTTTGCTAAAAATATCGTCATAAATAAAATGATCAAATAAACCGGGGTGATGCATTCAAAAACAGCCTTGACCATGGTTGCCGCCGTCAATAATATGCCTAATAATGCGCCATATGAGATGGCCTGTTGTCTGTTATTTTTCGTAATTGCTTCCCAGGCATAAAAACTCACCAGGACAATGCCCAAGATCAAGGGCAACGCCGCGATCTCGGAATATAAACTGAAAGCGCAATTATTCAATGACGGAGACAGGGCCAAATAGGACAGCACCAGGATGCAAACGCCCCGGTGGATATTTAAAATGCGCAATATCCTATAGGTCAGCAGTTGGGTCAAAAACATGATCCCTACTCCCAAGAGGGCCATGACCTGGGCATAGGCCAAGCCTGTGATATGCCCGATAGACATGGATGCTGCTACCAGGAGAGGGTAGAGGGGTTCACGGTTAGGACCGGTTGTAAAATATGAATTCCAGCCTTGGGTTTCAATCATACGGCCCAGGTTTTCGTAACTGACGGAATCATAGACGAAATTAATGCGGGTCGTCATGCTTAAATACAGCCAATAAACCAGGGACAATAAGAAGACACAAACGATGGGGGATTTCCAAAAAGGAGTGTTTATTCTTTTAGATTGCAATCGCATAGGCCATCTTTTATTTATGTAGTCTACCACATAAATTGCGTTATGTGGCGTTCTTCATTATGTTGTGTGGGAGAAATGGGTTTATTGGGGTAATGAATTTAGAAATTGCTAATTTCCTATTTCATGGTATGCTTTAAGCATGATCGAGCGAAGCGGATATAGAGAGCAGATTAAGAATGCCCTTGGTCGCGGTCGGGCCGTGGCTTTATTGGGGCCGCGCCAATCGGGTAAGACCACGCTCGCGCGGGAGTTGGTGGACATTGATTCTCCTAATTATTTTGATCTTGAAGATCAAAGCAGTCTCATTGCTATGGCTGATCCCAAGGGGGTGCTTCAACCATTAAAAGGACTGGTTGTTATTGATGAGGTCCAAGAGCGTCCTGAATTATTTCCAATTTTGCGCGTCCTTTTGGATAGAAAACCGTTACCTGCGAAATTCTTGATCCTTGGCAGCGCTTCGCCTGAACTTTTAAAACAGTCCTCAGAGTCTCTTGCAGGGCGGTTGGAATTAATTGAGATGGGGGGGTTTGATTTATCGGAAGTTGGCCCCCCAAAAACATCCCAGCTTTGGTTAAGAGGAGGGTTTCCGTTATCATTTTTAGCTAAGAGTAACACCGACAGTTTTGCATGGAGAAAAAGTTTCATTAAAACATTTCTTGAGCGTGATTTGCGCCAGCAGGGCATTGATCTTCCTTCGGTGACATTGTATCGTTTTTGGGCGATGCTGGCCAATAGACATGGCCAAATATGGAACTCGGCGCCGATTGCCGCTTCTTTGGGAATATCTGAACCAACAGTCAGAAAATACCTCGGTATTTTTTCAGGCGTATTTATGGTACGCCAGCTCTATCCTTGGCATGTGAATATCAAAAAACGTCAGGTCAAGGCCCCAAAGGTCTATATCCGCGACACAGGCATATTAAATTCATTCTTAGAACTTGCAACGGAAGCGGAAATATTGCGCCACCAAACTTGCGGGGCCTCGTGGGAAGGGTTTGTGATTGAGCAATTGATCCGTACCCTGAAGATAGATAATCCGTATTATTGGGCGACACATCAGGGGGCGGAAATTGATTTGGTCTTTAATAGAGGTGGGCGGATGTATGGTGTGGAGATTAAGCGTGCCGATGCGCCAACCATGACTCCATCCATGCGCGTTGCTTTGGAAGATTTAAAACTTGAACGGATCGTTGTTATCTATCCGGGAAGTAAGCGATATTCGCTTCATAAGAAGGCTGAAGTTGTCCCGTTTAACGAGATTCGGCAGTTGTTTAAATAGAGATATGACCATAGACCTCGCCCGTTATTATGATGCCCTGGCCCCTTTGCGGGATGAATTTCGCCGCAAGAACCGGTATTATTACGGATTATTGGAGAAACAATACCGGTATTTTGTCCCTGAAGGTAAGAGGGTTTTAGAGATCGGGTGTGCTACCGGCGATTTAATAGCTGCATTAAATCCTTCCTATGGGATGGGAGTGGACATCAGTCCTAAGATGGTTGAGTTGGCCCAGGCCAAACACCCGTCCTTACATTTTTTTGCCGGCACGGTCCGGGACATCACCATCGAGGAGAAGTTCGATTATATTATCCTTTCCGGACTGATCGGAGAGCTGGAGGACATCCAGGTTTTTTTGCAATCTTTAAAAAGGTTTTGCACGCCTGATACGCGGATCATCATCGAGTATTACAGTTACCTATGGCAGTCCTTGCTCAAGGCAGCTGAGACTCTTAGGTTTAAGATGCCTCAAGGCGAGCAAAATTGGTTGACCTTAAGCGATATCAATAATTTCCTGGAATTAGCAGGTTTTGAGCCTATCAAGCAAGAGCGCACTACCCTTTTGCCTTTTAATATCTGGGGAATCAGTTTCCTTTTTAATAAGTACCTCGCTAAACTCCCTTTCTTTAATGCGTTGACCCTTAATCATTTCATCCTCGCCCGTCCCTTGTTTGAGCATACCAAGGATTATTCCGTGACAATCCTGGTGCCTTGCCGTAATGAAAAAGGCAATATTGAGCAGGCCCTGAGCCGTACACCATTATTCGGCACTCATCAGGAATTTATTTTTGTCGAAGGGTATTCCCAGGACGGGACCTATGAAGAGATTGAGCGCGTCATCAAAGCCTATCCCCATCGTGACATTAAATTATTCAAACAGCAGGGCAAGGGCAAGGGGGATGCCGTGCGCTTTGGTTTTGCCCAGGCAAAGGCAGAGGTCCTGATGGTCCTTGATGCGGATTTGACCGTGGCCCCTGAAGAATTACCGAAATTTTATGAAGCCATCAAAAGCTCTAAAGGCGAGTTTATCAACGGCTGCCGCCTTATCTATCCCATGGAAGATGAGGCCATGCGGTTTTTAAACCTGGTGGCTAATAAATTTTTTGGTTTATTTTTTTCTTGGCTATTGGGCCAGCGCTTTAAGGACACCTTGTGCGGGACAAAGGTCCTCTTTAAGCACCATTATGATGAACTTGCGGCCAACCGTCATTATTTTGGTGACTTTGACCCTTTCGGTGATTTTGACCTCATATTCGGCGCGGTGAAATTAAACTTAAAAGTGCTGGAGCTGCCCATCCGTTATAAAAGCCGCACCTACGGGACAACCCAGATCCAACGCTTCCGCCACGGTCTTTTGCTTTTAAAAATGTGCGGCTTTGCCATGAAGAAAATTAAGTTTAGATGAGATCTATTGTTTTAACAATTTTGGTTTTCTCAGGGTGCCTTTGCGTGGGTTTTTGGATCGCGGAGCATAAGCCCTTATGGAACGATGAATATTTTACTCAAACAGCCAGTGTTGATGGCACTTCCTTTGCAGATCAATTTTCAGGGAACCTGCCTTTGGGCGAGGGGAGCCACGCACCCCTTTTTTATGCACTTCAAAAATTATTCTTGCAAGTAGTTCGCTACCAAACGCCTTTGTCATGGCATGGTGGGCATTGGTATACTGATCCCCATTCCCAAATCACCCTAAGGGCCGTCCCGGTGATTTTGATGTCCTTATCGGTAAGTTTGGTGTTTTATTATTTTTGCCTCGGATTTTCACTATGGGTAGGTCTATTGAGTCTGTTTATTTTTCTTTCATCCCACATGGTATGGTCCTACTGGGCCGAAGCCAGACCATATGCTTTATGGGTCTTCTTGACCACCGTGCAGTCGGTGATTTTGCTTAATAGTATCGGACAAAAATCCCGTACGCAAGGTGGGAGGGGAATGGCATGGCTGGCAGGCACAAATATTTTATTGGGACTGACATCTATCTTGACCTTGGGGGAGATATGGGTGGTGTCAGTTTTATGGTGGTGCGTTCATGATAGGGACTGGAAAAAATATATTGTTGCGACATTTCTCCCTACTTTAATTGTTATATTTTATTATATACATGCACCCAGGTTGTCTTTTTATTTTGGCCAAAGCCATTTGGATAATTTTCTTCATGATAATATTTCCAGCCAATGTTTTGATGTTCTTTTTATTTTCCTCTTCTTTTTATCTCTTTATTTTTGGGGCCAAAAGAAGGGGAAAGTCCAGGATTGGCTGGGTGATGATATTGTAAAACCTTTTGTCTATGTTATTTTTTGGGGGTTAGTCCTGGCCTCAAGTATTGTGCTGTACATTATTCTTGGCTTGCATGCTAAACCAAACCAGGGCTTTCCGGTCACCAGCAGGTATTTTATTTACTTAACGCCTATAGGCGTCATTGCCACGACCATCGTGACAGTGTCACTGTTGAAGTCTTTGTCCAAACATCAACTGCTGTGTTGGGGCTTAGGCGGCCTCATCGGGTTTTTGCTTGTCCAGCATTTCCTCAAGATCGTTCCTAAAACCATACATGCGATAATTTCTAATTCTGTATGATCAATAAAATTTTAAGATATAAATTGCCCCTATCCGTCAGTATGGCCCTTATTATTGGATCTTTATTGTTTCCCTTGGTTTTTTCTAATATAAAGAAAATGACCTATTCCTTGGCCACCGGGATTATGACCACCACCACACCTTTGCCCATTTACGGGTTTATGCATATCAATTCCAATGACCCGAATTTAAAGAACATGACTTTTGCCGTAGATTTTGCGGGGGTTTATTCAGCGGCCAAACATTTCAGGGAAGTCAAAATTTTTAACGGGAAATATGACCCTATGGGAAGGACCAACGGCTATCCTCCGCTTACATTCTATCTTTATAATAAGACATTTTGTCAAATAGGCCTTCCTTCAGCCGCGCTTTACCATATTTTATGCCAGGTCCTGCTCCTTTTGGCCGCAACTTATTTTGTCCTTTGGTATTACCAATTAGGCATCATGTTTATTCCTGTCGTGGTCATTTATTTTACGCTATTGTTCCTCACTCCTATCGGTCTGAGCTGGTTTGAACGCGGCCAATTTGACCTGTATCCCGCGCTTTCCCTGCTGTTTTTTACCTTCGCCATCCATGAATCCAAAGGATATGCTTTTGTCCTTGCGGCTATTTTTGCCATGCTTAAACCCACCACAGGTGTCGCTATGCTGCAGGCTTTGATCTTTTATATGGCCCTGCACCGCAACCGGAAGGGGTTCAAGTTTTTCGCCCTTTTTATGGGCACTGCTTTTTTGACTCTTATTTTATTTCCTAAGCACATGGAAAAGTATTTTACATTCATATACCATTTTCAACGTTCGCATAACCGGGAAGGTATGACAATATTGCGCTTCATTCCTCCCATAGCCGCTACTTTCATACCCCTTGTCACCACCTTGGTTTATTTAATACCCTTACACATTTGCCGGATGAAAAATTATTTTTTAAAAACTTTTTTGCCCTATATGACTGGGCTGACTGTTTTGAATTTAGTGCTTCCTTATGCAAATTGGGAGTACCGGATCATTTGTTTGCTGGGTTTTATCCCAGGGTTGTTCGTTTGGCAGACTAAATATAAGGACGGGGGCATTTTTCAAAGGAGCTTTTTGATGTTATTTGCCGCTTTTTTAATAATTGCCTTCCACGGGTATTGGTTCATCAATGGAATTTCTATAAGCCAGAATGGGATGCTCTTAGTTTATATTTGCTTTTATGTTGCGGTGGCCGCCATCTGTATTTCTAAAATTTTAAAAAATAAACCCTTGATTGCCAATGGGCTTTAATTCATCAGTCTTCATCATTTTTTTTATTATCGTTTATGTCCTTTATCGGGTCTTGGCCCATCAATGGCAAAACAGGATGCTATTGTTGGCCAGCCTGGTCTTTTACGGGTTTTGGGACTGGCGGTTCTTGGCATTATTGCTGTTATCCACGTGGATCGCTTACGCCTGCGGGGGAGAGATCGGTAAAACTGATGATGCCCATCGCAGGAAATTTTTTTTAGTGCTGGGCATTTCGACCAAGTTGTGCATTTTAGGGTTTTTTAAATACTACAATTTTTTTGCTGAAAACTTCCAAGCCCTGTTTAATCTGGTCGGTCTCCATCTGTCCCTGGCTCATTTGAATATCATTCTTCCCTTGGGCATTTCGTTTTATACCTTCCAGACGATGAGTTATATTATTGATGTCTACCGCAAAGAGGTGAAGGTAACATCTAATTTTTTTGATTTCGCCCTCTTTGGTTCTTTCTTCCCGCAGCTGGTGGCAGGCCCTATCGAGCGGGCCAAACACTTGTTGCCGCAAATACAGGCTCCACGGGTCATCACCCGCGAAAAAATCGCTGCAGGCTGTTACCTGCTTTTGTGGGGATATTTCCTTAAGATTTTTGCCGCAGACAATTTGGCCAAAATCGTCGATCCCATTTTTGATGCCGCTCCTCCTTATAATGGGATGGCCATTTTATTGGCCATGTATGCGTTTACTTTTCAAATTTTTTGTGATTTCGCGGGATACAGCAGTATCGCACGAGGATTGGGTCTTTTGATGGGTTTTGATATCGTCGTGAATTTTAACGCCCCGTTTTTTTCGACCAATGTGCAGGAGTTTTGGAACCGCTGGCATATCAGCCTAAGCCATTGGATCCGTGATTATGTGTATCTGCCAATGATGGGGGGCTTGCGGTTTATGAAAGGCAATGGCCGCGTTTATACAGCGCTTGTGGCATCAATGACTTTGATCGGCTTGTGGCACGGGGCTGCCTGGAATTTTGTGTTATTTGGTATTTATTATGGCGTTCTGTTAGTATTTTATTTAATCATCCGGATACGATGGGGTACCTTGATCATGCCCCAAAGTCCGTTTGGCAAACAACTTTGGTTTTGGTTTAGGGTGGTATTTATTTTTCATTTGACGGTCATCGGCATGATGATATTTCGGTGCCATTCTCTTCAACAGGTTGGGAGAATTTTTAATGGCTTGTTTTTTAATTTTTATTTAACAAGCAGGTTTAGTCTATTTCAGTTTTTAAAAACAACGGTGAATTTCTTCTGGGCTGTTTGGTTGATCGTGGTCTTGGAATATGTCCAATTTAAAAAACAAGATGTGTGCGCAGTCATTCGCTTGCCGTGGGTGGTTCAAGGAATAGTTTATTTCCTATTAATATTTTTATTGATTACATTTGGAGTCAATGGTGGCCAAGAATTCATCTATTTTCAGTTTTAAAGGCGTTTTGTTGGCATTGGTTTTAATCGTCGCCATGCAATGGCTTTGTTTGGCTCTTTCGGATATTGCCCAGGAAGGATCCAAACAAGTGGTCAAGGAAAAAAGGGTTTGGGCCAGGGCACCGGGAGCATTTCAAAGAAAGAAAGGACAGCAATTGGTCCTTGCCTTTGGCAACAGCAAGATAGGGGCTGGATTCTATCCGGACGTATTTGATGAGATCAACCAACATAAGACGGTCTCGTACAATATGGCCTTGATCGGCCTGCAGATGCCGCCGCATTATTTTTTATTAAAGGATTTTATCAAGTATAACGGCGCTGTGGATTGGATCCTGCTTCAATATTCGCCGGGAGGTTTTGACGTGGAATCATTTCCTTCTTATGCGCTGCAGGGTGCTGGTTTTTGGGAGGTGGTTAGCTACGCTTATTATAGGAAGAATTGGGATGTGCTTTTAAACTATATCATCCCTTCACGCTTGCATTGGCCGGAGGTAACACGCTTACTTTTAGGTAAACTTCTTAAAGTGATGCCCCAAAAGATCAGGGATGCCCATAGGGATATTTATTTGAACAGCCCGGACGCCAATAATATTTACGGGCATAACCGCAGGCATTTTTATGAATCCCAATTTGTCTTTCCTGAAAAATATCACCAACAAATCATTAGGGAATTGCACCGTGATAGGGGATACTATTTTATCGCAGAGCAAGCAGCTCAAGGAGGGGTGATTTCAAAGGAATATATAACCAGGGTGGGGGCATTATGGGCGCTTAAGGCAGACCCCCAAGAAAATGACACAATCACGCGC
>Ga0207096_1180_pt1 | contig 11563 bp, 23 predicted proteins | sample Alteio_BWMinHeat_86_FD_153547 | JGI IMG/M metagenome (GOLD analysis project Ga0207096, IMG submission 153547) | Enriched cells from forest soil in Barre Woods Harvard Forest LTER site, Petersham, Massachusetts, United States -... | ecosystem: Environmental > Terrestrial > Soil > Temperate forest >...
TTCTGCAGTTCCCACCCGAATAGCTTTTCGGGTTGTCAAAAAAGCATATATTTTTTCCCAATCTTCTACTTTTATGTAATACTTGTCCATGGTAATGCTCCTGGTTTGTTCAACAGAACGTTACCACTTTTTTTGTTCAATTTTTAGATAAGTGCACAGAACCTAGATCCTGAAATAAATTCAGGATGACAACAAACGGCGGTTTTTGTAACGTTTTAAAGTCAATGCACTATATCTGCGCCACATATCGTTGCTAAAATTGCAATGACACAATATCCATAAAATTGTGTTGTAGATTATGGTTATCTAAGCGCGGGTCTTCTAAATCTTCAAAGTGTTTAAGAAAAGTTGATGATAAATTCATAAATGATACCCCCTGTTTATTATTGTTACAAAAGGAGATACACAAACTACAAAATTTTTACAACTTTATTTCTTCCGATTTATTGAATGCGTAAGCCATAACTCGAGGTCTTATCCGTCCCGAGTCAGTGCTCAGCTAGCAAAACCCTCTATTCTTTCTCTTCTGAATCCGATTCTTCAACACTTGTCTCAGCTGTAGGACCAGAATCTTTACCTTTTGCCATTATATCCCTATCAACAAGTTCTATAATAGCCATAGGGGCATTGTCCCCTGCCCTGCTTCCAGCCTTAATAATACGCACATACCCCCCTGGACGTTCTTTGTAACGTTCAGCTAAGGTACCCATAATCTTTTCCGCTAGAACCTTATCTCCTAAGCGGGAAATGACTTGACGGCGACAGGCAAGCCCCCCCCGCTTCCCCATCGTAATCATCTTTTCAACGATAGGTCTTAAATCCTTAGCTTTTGGTAAGGTCGTTTTAATTTGCTCATGCTTCAAGAGAGAAGCAGCAAGCCCCATAAACAGAGCTTTTCTTTCTCCTGATGTGCGATTCAGCTTACGTCCACTCATCCCATGACGCATGATTTAGGTACTCCTTATGACTTTAAAATGATTCATCAAGCTTTTTAATTAACTCTTCAATGTTTTCAGGCGGCCATCCTGGTATTTCTACACCAAGACTTAACCCCATTTGGACCAACACTTCTTTAATCTCATTTAAAGATTTTCGTCCAAAATTCGGAGTCCTCAGCATTTCTGATTCGGTTTTTTGGACGAGATCTCCAATATAGATAATATTGTCATTTTTCAAACAATTCGCTGAACGTACAGAAAGCTCAAGTTCATCTACTTTTTTGAGGAGAGCTCTATTAAATGGAAGTAACGAATCCTCTGCTTCTGCAAAAGATTCTTTTGGTTCATCAAAATTGATAAACCTTTGCAGTTGATCCTGCAGAATACGAGAAGCTAATGCGACTGCATCATCTGGTCGTACTGTACCATCCGTTTCGACACGCATAATCAGCTTATCATAGTTTGTAAGCTGACCCACACGGGTATTTTCCACCTTATAAGATACTTTACGAACAGGACTGTAAAGCGCGTCTATGGGCATCAAACCAACAGGAGAATCTGCCTTTTTATTGTTTTCGGCAGGTACATATCCCTTCCCCGTATTAACCGTCAGCTCCATTGAGAGTTTTGCGCCAACACCAAGTGTGCAGATGTAGTGGTCTTGATTCTGAATTTCTAAGTCAGCGGGCGCGTCAATATTTCCAGCGGTAACAACACAAGGCCCTTCGGCTTGAAGCTTAACGCGTATCGGCCCTGACTTATGGAGTTCAGTAATCACACCCTTAAGGTTAAGAATAATATCTGTTACATCTTCATTCATCCCTGGAAGGGTTGAAAACTCATGCAACACACCTTCAATTTGAATGGCTGTAATCGCAGACCCCTGTAAGGAAGACAATAACACTCGCCTCAAAGCGCTTCCTAATGTCATACCAAATCCTGGTTCAAGAGGATCTGCTGTTATGGTAGCAACATATTTAGGATCTTCACTATGATCTAAATTTAATTTGTAAGGCTTAATCAATGCCTGCCAATTTTTTTGTATCACGATTTTACCCTCTCGGTATAAATATTGCGGTTAAAATTTATGCCTATACACGACGACGTTTTTTTGGACGACAGCCATTGTGCGGTATGGGTGTCACATCTCGAATGGATGTGACAAGCAATCCCGCGGCTTGCAGTGCACGAAGCGCTGACTCACGCCCTGAACCTGGCCCTTTGACTTCAATTTCAAGGTTTTTCATACCATGTTCTTGAGCCTTGTTTGCCGCATCTTCTGCTGCTATTTGAGCTGCATAGGGTGTTGACTTACGCGATCCTTTAAATCCCCTGGATCCAGAGGATGACCAAGAAATTACATTCCCTTGGGCATCTGCAATCGTTACAACCGTATTGTTAAATGATGCATTCACATGTGCCACTCCAGAAGCAATATTTTTCCTCTCTCTGCGACGAACTTTTTGAGTTGGTGTTTTAGCCATTTAAATCCTAACCTTTACTTTTTCTTACCTGCTATTGCCACTGCCTTACCTTTACGCGTTCGGGCATTGGTATGCGTTCTTTGCCCCCGTACGGGAAGCCCTTTCCGATGCCGTAGACCCCGATAACATCCAAGATCCATCAACCGTTTAATATTTAAAGAAATTTCTCTTCTCAAGTCACCTTCGACTTTGTAATCACGGTCTATGGCTTCACGGATTTTTAAAACTTCTTCATCAGTTAACTGATGAACCCGTCGCGCATCCGGAATAGCCAATTTTGCACACAATTCTTTTGCCTTTGTAGGACCGATTCCATAAATCGCTTGCAAACCAATCTCTACTCTTTTTTGCGTTGGTATGTTAACGCCAGCTATACGAGCCACTCACTTCTCCTTAATCTAATTCATCAGAACGCTAAATATCCTATGCGGAGTATAGGCATCCTGAGTTACTTGTCAACACTTGCAGATTTCTCAAAAGAGATTCTGCTTGAGCATTAACCTCTTCAACAGACTTCATCCCATCAATAACTCTTAAACGATCTGTTGCAGAGTAGTAATGCAGAAGAGGTTTTGTTTGCTCATTATAAACATTTAAACGCATTTTTATCGCATCCGGCTCATCATCAGGCCGTCGAATAAATTCGCTGCCTTGACACTTATCACAAACTCCCTCTACGCGAGGGGGGAGTTCAGCTGTATAAGGCGCACTGCACGTCTTACAAATAATGCGATTTGAAAGTCGCCGAATAAGCTCTTTATCATCAACTGATATTTGTATAACTGCATCTATAAGGAGTCCTAAACTCTCAAAAATTTTATCAACCTTTTGAGCCTGATTCAAGGTCCTTGGGATACCATCAAGGATGAGGCCTTTACCTTTTGATTCCTTTAAACGGTTTTCAAAAACGAGAAGAATAATCTCATCAGAAGGGTATAACCCCTCTTCCATCGTTTTTTTTACTTGTAGTCCAACAGCAGTGCCTCGCTTAATTTCTTCTCTTAAAATATCCCCAGTCGAAATTAAATCAAGTTGATGGGAGTCTTGAAGCATGCGCGCTTGAGTGCCTTTGCCTGCGCCTGGGGGGCCTAAAAGAATAATGTTCATTTACGACTTCCCTTTAAGCGCGTCTTTTTTAGAAGCCCTTCATACTGATGGGCAAGAAGATGGGAATGAATTTGAGCAACCGTATCCATCGGAACACTAACTGCAATTAGAAAGGTCGTCCCTCCTAAATAGAAGGGCAACGCATAAGCTGCGTAAAAGAATTCGGGGACAGCGCAAACAAAAGCGAGGTAAGCTGCACCTATGACCGTTAAGCGGGTGACAACTGTATCTAAATAGTCTGCCGTATTCTTACCTGGTCGAAAGCCTGCTATGAATCCACCGTTTTTCTTTAAATTTTCAGCCGTTTCTTGTGGGTTAAAAACAATTGACGTATAAAAAAAAGCAAAAAACACAATCAAGAAAAGATAAAGGGCGATATAGGGAATACCACCATGTTGAAAACCAGAAAGAATCCATTGGACCCACTCGGGACCTTGTCCGCCTGAAAGCTGAGCAATAGAGATAGGCAACAACAAGAGAGAGCTCGCAAAAATAGGAGGAATGACCCCCGTACTATTGAGCTTAATAGGTAGGTGAGAACTTTCACCTCCATACATTTTATTCCCAACTTGTCGCTTAGGGTATTGTATAATGATACGACGTTGTGCCCGTTCCATAAACACGATAAAAGCAATCATCCCTACTGAAAAGATTAGAATGAAAAGGATAAAAAGATAAGACAAAGCCCCAGTCCTTCCCAATTCCAAAGCATTTATAATTGACGAAGGAAGATTAGCGACAATACCTGCAAATATAACAAGGGAGATACCGTTACCAATACCACGACTTGTAATTTGTTCTCCAAGCCACATTAAAAAGAGAGTAGACCCAACGATCGTAATAACCGTTGAAAACCTAAAGAAGATCCCAGGATCCATGACTGCAGATCCAGCCGTTTCTTGAAGAGATTCTAATCCCACAGCCACACCATAAGACTGCAAAACGGCAATCAACACAGTTAAATACCGTGTGTATTGATTAAGCTTTCTGCGACCCGATTCGCCCTCCTTTTTTAAGGCTTCGAACTGGGGAGCAATCGCCGTCATCAATTGAACGATAATGCTAGCAGAGATATAAGGCATAATGTTAAGGGCCATAATGGACATACGGCTCAAGGCTCCCCCTGAGAACATGTCTACCATGCCAAAAATCCCACCACCATGGGATTTTGCAAATTCAGCCATTACAGCAGGGTTAATCCCCGGCAAAGGAATGTATGTGCCCAAGCGATAGACGATGAGCACACCTATTGTAAACCATATTCTCTTCTTAAGGTCTTCTGCCTTAGCAAAAGCTTTAAAGTTTATATTTGCTGCAAGTTGTTCTGCGGCCGATGCCATGATAACCCTTTGGTTGTTATTTTGCTGTTTCTAGAGGCTTGGGAGTCAAAAGTTGTATAGTCCCCCCTAATTTTTGAATGGCTTCAATGGCTGTCTTTGTTGCACCCGATACTTCAAGGGTAACCTTCACTTTAATTGCACCTTTTCCTAAAAGACGAATGCCATCCCATTTTCTCCTAACGAGGCCAGCTTTTATAAGCGCCTGTCCATCAATGAGGTTTTTTGGATCTAGTTTACCATTCTCAATTGCTGCTTGAAGACACCCTAGGTTAACCTCCGCAAACTTTTTTGCGAAAATATTTGTAAATCCACGCTTTGGTAAACGTCTATACAAGGGCATTTGGCCACCTTCAAAGCCATTGATTGAAACACCGGTGCGTGCTGTTTGCCCTTTTCCACCTCGACCACCTGTCTTACCCTTACCCGAACCTATACCTCTACTTATCCGCATTTTTGAGCGACGGGCCCCAGGATTGTCTTTAATTTCATTCAGTTTCATAATTTATTTTCCACACGTTAAAAAAAGCTTTATGCTCTTTCTTCAATTTTAATCATATGTTTTACTTTTTCAATCATTCCACGAACTGCAGCCGTATCTTCAAGCTCTCGCGTTCGACCAATTTTGTTAAGACCAAGGCCACATAAGGTTGCTCTTTGCTTGGCTTCTCTGCGAATAGGACTTTTTGTTTGAGTCACTATTATGGTCTTTTCCATCTTCTTTGCCATTTTTTATTCCTCACTTGCGGTCGGGCTAACGCTATGATTCGCCAACTTACGACCTACGAGCTCACCTACTTTCTTCCCACGCCGAGCGGCAACTTGACGTGGTGAATTCGTGTTCTGAAGGGCTTGTAAAGTCGCGCGCACCATATTATGGGGGTTAGAAGACCCTATTGACTTGCTCACCACATCCTGAATACCGAGGGCTTCAAATACAGCACGCATAGGACCCCCTGCAATGATACCCGTTCCGGGCACAGCCGCCCGCAAATGGACTAATCCTGCTCCATGGGAAGCGGTTACATCGTGATGTAATGTTCTCCCCTCACGAAGAGGAATGCGTATCAAATGACGCTTGGCTTGCTCTGTGGCTTTTTGGATAGCTTCAGGTACTTCTCGCGCTTTTCCAGTCCCCTTTCCCACACATCCTTTTCCATCACCGACAACAACTAGAGCGGAAAAGCCAAAACGCTTACCGCCTGTAACAACCTTAGCAACACGATTAATTGCTACTAATTTTTCAACTAATTCTACCTCATGACGATCAGATCGTGAGGATCGACTATTTTTTCCGTCTCGTGCCATTTATTCCTACTTCCTAAAATGAAAGACCAGCATTGCGTGCTGCATCTGCTAGAGCCTTAACACGACCATGGTATAGATAACCACCGCGGTCAAATACAACTTGTTTAACGCCTGCTTTTACAGCACGTTGCGCAACTAATTTTCCCACCTCTGCAGCGGCCGCAATGTTAGATGTGGCTTTAAGTGTACCCTTTAACTCCTTATCAAGAGTTGAAGCCGTTGCTAAAGTTTGGCGCGCTTTATCATCAATGATCTGTGCGTACATATGACACTTAGAGCGATACACTGAGAGCCGAAGTTTTTCAGTTGATACTTTAGCAATTTTATACCGCACACGACGTTTACGTCGTTCAAAAAGTTGTTTTGATTCACTCATAACTATTTCTTCTTACCCTCTTTACGTACAATTCTTTCATTCTCATACTTAATACCTTTTCCTTTATATGGCTCAGGCTTACGATAAGAGCGAATTTCTGCTGCCACTTGACCAACCTGTTGACGATTCGCCCCTGAAACAGCTATTGAGGTAGGCTTCTCACAGACAATCTTAATTCCTTGCGGAATGGGATACAGCACATCGTGGCTATACCCTAGCTGCAATTTCAGAGTACTCCCTTCAACAGCAGCACGATAGCCAACACCATTAATGTCCATACGAACGGTAAACCCTTCATGGACACCATTCACCATGTTTTTAATTTGATTCTTCCACGTTCCCCACAACATGCGGGCTTGTTTTGAATCATCTCGTGGTCTTACAAGAATAGAGTTATTCTCAAAGGTAAGTACAATCTCTTTGCTTGTAAGTGCGGCGAGCTCACCATTTTTTCCTTTGACTTTAATTTCCTGACCCTCAATTTGACAGGTTACACCTTGAGGGAGAAGAACTGGGTTTTTTCCAACACGCGACATCGCTTAGTCCTTAAATTTAGAATACATTGCAGAGAATTTCGCCACCTACGTTCAGCTCCCGAGCCTTTCCATCAGAAAGTATCCCTTTGGGTGTTGAAAGAACTATAGTCCCTAAACCATTGTTTACGGTTTTGAGATCTTTAATCTTTGCATAAACACGACGTCCTGGCTTTGAAACACGATCAAGACTTCGAATCACAGGTTGATTTTCATAATATTTAAGCTCAATAGTAAGCTGTTCAATACCCTCAGCAACTTTTTGCTGCGAATAACCCCTAATATACCCTTCTTGCTTTAAAACTTCAAGCACATTTGCCCGTAATCTTGAAGCAGGAGACGTAATAGACGACTTCCTTGCCTTTTGCCCATTACGAATCCGAGTTAACATATCACCTAACGGATCTGAGAACGACATCCTGTTCCTCCTACCAACTTGATTTTGTCATACCAGGGATAAGCCCGGCTGATGCAAGCCCGCGCAAAGCGATTCTTGAAAGTTTAAATTTACGATAAACTGCACGGGGACGTCCCGTAAGTAAACACCGAGATCTGACACGATTCGGTGAGCTATTCCGTGGTAGTTCTGCCAACTTTAAACGTGCCTTAAACCGCTCATCAGAAGGTAAAGCCTCATTATTTGCATCATCTTTCAAACGCTGCCGACGTTTTTCAAATTGCTTAACCATTCTTTGACGTCGGAGATTTTTTTCTATTGAACTTGTTTTAGCCATCTATTTTCTCCTTCCCTTTCTGTCCTGAAAAGGGAAAATCAAAGCCCTTTAACAGAACAAGAGCTTCAGCATCCGTATTTGCAGTTGTTACAATCGTAATATCCATACCTCGAACTTGATCGACTTTATCATAGTTAATTTCTGGAAAAATAATGTGCTCACGTATACCCAAAGAATAATTTCCTCTTCCATCAAAACTCTTGGGAGAAATCCCTCTGAAATCTCGTATACGAGGCATAGCGATGTTGACTAAGCGGTCTAAAAACTCATACATTTTTTCCCGCCTTAAAGTCACTTTTGCGCCTATGTTCATCCCCTCACGAAGCTTGAATCCCGCAATTGAGTTTTTGGCTTTCGTGAGCACTGGCTTTTGACCCGCAATCAACGCAAGCTCTCCCAATGCTGTTTGTGCCTTTCTATTATCCTGCGCCGCTTCCCCTAGTCCCATATTAACCACAACCTTTTCTATGCGAGGGACTTGGAATGGATTCTTGTAACTCATTTCTTTCATAAGAGCCGGCTTAACCACCTTCTCATAATGACTTTTCAATCGTGCCATTGTCCTTACCCCTAACTCTCTATCGTTTCGCCAGAGCGCTTCGCAACTCTTACTTTTCGACCATCTTCTAGAAACTGCATTCTTACGCGTGTTGGCTTCTTAGAAGCCGGATCCATATGAGCCACATTAGATATATGAATGGATGCTTCTTTTTGGACGATACCACCTTCTTGTGCAATAGTTTGTTTTTGGTGCCTCTTTACAAGGTTGATTCCTTGAACAAGCAATCGGCTGTCTTGACGATTCACTCTCAAGACTTGCCCAGATTTACCTTTATCTTTTCCAGCTATAATACAAACCGTATCGCCTTTTCTAATCCTAAACTGCTGTGCCATTAAAGAACCTCCGGTGCAAGAGAAATAATCTTCATGAAATCTTTCCCACGCAACTCTCGCGTTACGGGACCAAAAATGCGCGTACCTATAGGTTCACCCTGAGGGTTAAGGAGAACAGCTGCATTGTCATCAAACCGAATAGCGGTACCATCAGAACGACGAATTTCTTTTGCTGTCCGCACGATGACAGCACGTCGCACATCACCCTTCTTTACGCGTCCCCTTGGGATTGCGTCTTTCACAGAAACGACAATAACATCTCCGACTGATGCGGTTTTACGTTTTGAACCACCCAGAACCTTGATGCACTGCACCCGACGGGCGCCAGAATTATCGGCAACCTTCAGGTTGGTTTGCATCTGAATCATATTTTACTTCCTTTCCTTCTAACACATAGCTGTTTTAGCTGTTGCTTGCAACCACTACTTCCCAAGTTTTTGATTTGGAATAAGGCTTACACTCCTGAATGCTCACGAGATCGCCTTCCTTAAACTGGTTCAATTCATCATGGGCAGCAAATTTTTTAGAGCGCCGAATAAACTTATGATAAAGAGGGTGCTTAATGCGCCGCTCTACTCTGACAGATACCGTTTTATCGCACTTTGCACTCACGACAGTTCCTTTTAAAATCCGCTTTGGCATATAAAAACTCCTAAACTGTCTGTGCACGTTGGATTAACAAGGTCTTAATACGCGCAATGGATCGACGCGCAACCTTAAACTGGTGAGTTTTCTCAACCTGTCCTGTGACACGTTGGAAACGAAGCCCCATCAACTCTTTTCTCAAGTCAATAATTTTTGTTTCGAGCGCTTCATTATTTAATTGTTTAATATCTTGCCAATTCATTATTCAATTCCTCTTGTCCCACGAGAGATAAACTTAGTTGCTAGGGGCAACTTTGCTGCTGCTAATACAAAAGCTTCTCTCGCAAGTTCTTCTGATACACCGTCTAATTCAAACATGATCCGTCCTGGGTAAACGCGACAAGCCCAAAATTCAGGACTCCCCTTTCCACTACCCATTCGAACTTCAGCAGGTTTAGTGGACACAGGGACATCAGGAAAAATTCGGATCCATACACGCCCTGCCCGTTTAATGTGCCTTGTAATCGCCCTTCTGGCAGATTCAATTTGCCGTGCCGTTATACGTTCAGGTGCGATTGCCTTAAGGCCAAAGGCGCCAAAGTTTAAGCTATATCCGCCTTTAGCATTTCCATGAATACGCCCTTTAAAGGCCTTTCTATATTTTGTCTTTTTTGGTGCTAACATTTGTCAACTTTCCTTAATTCGCCGTACGATTAACTGTATGAAGGGCACTTCGTTTATCAAGAGCCATTGGGTCGTGTTCCATGATATCGCCCTTATAAATCCACACCTTAATGCCAATCGTTCCATAAGTTGTTTTTGCAACTCCTTCACCATAATCAATATCTGCGCGGAAAGTATGCAAGGGGACCTGACCCTCTCTATACCACTCCATACGAGCAATTTCAGAACCCCCAAGCCGTCCACTCACGTTGACACGTATACCCTTGGCTCCTAACTTCATTGCCGCTTGCATAGCACGCTTCATGGCCCGCCGAAAGGTTACGCGACGCTCAAGTTGTTGCGCTATAGAATCTGCAGCAAGTTTTGCATCTAACTCTGGCTTACGAATTTCCAAAATGTTCAAACTGACTTCTGTTCCAGCGATTTTAGAAAGCTCTGCCTTTAATTTTTCTATATCTGCACCCTTTTTCCCAATAACAATACCGGGACGGGCTGTATGAATCGTTACCAATGCTTTTTTTGCAGGCCTCTCAACAACAATTTTAGATACACCTGCTTGTGATAAACGCTCCACAATGTATTTCCTAAGCTTTAAGTCTTGATGGAGAAGAGTAGCATAATCATGACGCGCATACCAACGAGAATCCCACGTCCGATTGATCCCGAGGCGCAGCCCTATTGGATTAACTTTTTGACCCATTACACAATTTCTCCAATTTCACTAACAATGATTCGCAGGTGACTAAAAGGCTTCTTAATACGCCCTGATTTACTACGCCCACGCACATCTAATCTTTTCATTACCAATGCCTTTCCTACGGTAGCTTCTAAAACGTAGAGCTTATCGATGTCCAAGCCATGATTGTTTTCAGCATTTGCAATAGCTGACATTAATGTTTTTTTGACATCAAGCGCAATCCGTTTTGGAGAAAAAGCAAGCTCATTTAAAGCCTTTTCAACTTTTTTACCTCTAATCATTTGCGCTACCAGATTTAATTTACGGGGGCTCACGCGGAGCATACGTAGATTAGCAACCGCTGAATAATCTGGCAATTGTCTAGGAGTTTTTGACTTTGACATACTATCCTCTTTTCGCCTTTTTGTCCGCTGCATGACCATAATAAGTTCGGGTAGGCGCAAATTCACCAAATTTATGACCAATCATATTCTCCGTCACAAGAACGGGTATAAATTTTTGTCCATTATGTACCCCGAACGTTAAACCAACAAACTGCGGTAAAATAGTTGATCTACGGGACCATGTTTTTATAACTTCTTTACGACCTGACTCACGGCTAACTTCTGCCTTATTGAGAAGATAACCATCAACAAAAGGTCCTTTCCAAACTGAACGCGCCACTTACTCTTCTCCTTTTTACTTACGACGCCTAATAATCAGGCTGCTCGAAGCTTTCTTTCGATTACGTGTTTTCTTGCCTTTCGTTGGTTTTCCCCATGGTGTGCAAGGGTGCCGCCCACCTGAAGTACGACCTTCTCCTCCTCCATGAGGATGATCAATAGGATTCATAGCAACCCCACGCACTGTTGGGCGCACACCTAACCAGCGATTTCGTCCGGCTTTT
>Ga0207096_1181_pt1 | contig 11563 bp, 13 predicted proteins | sample Alteio_BWMinHeat_86_FD_153547 | JGI IMG/M metagenome (GOLD analysis project Ga0207096, IMG submission 153547) | Enriched cells from forest soil in Barre Woods Harvard Forest LTER site, Petersham, Massachusetts, United States -... | ecosystem: Environmental > Terrestrial > Soil > Temperate forest >...
CATGAGAAGAAATCTTCAAAGCCATGGAACTAAAACATGAGTGTATAGTGCAGAACCTATGCGCCAAACTAAATTTCCTTTTCCTGATTCAATTCCATTTCACGGTGGAGAAATCAATGAGGGTAAGAGAAAAACCTCGCGCCCGCTGGCACGAAAGAAACCGATTCTCTTTACCTTAAAATCCCGTTGCGATCTCTTTCAACATGCACACATCATTGAGCAGAAAATAAAAACTTACGGTGATAAATTCAGTCTCCGGATCTACGACATCGCCGTATCTGGAGATCACGCTCATTTTGTAGCCATGATTCCCGGGCGACGCGAGTACAACGCATTTATCCGTTCGCTCACCGCGCTTCTTTCGAGAATTTTGGGCAAAGGGCTTTGGCTTCTTCTCCCGTTTTCCCGCGTGGGCAGTTGGGGCAGAGATTATGACGGAATGAAACATTATCACGAGAAGAACAGGCGCGAGGCCAGCGGTGAGCAACCATACGAGCCGCGCAAAGATTATTACAAGCGGTATAAAAGCGCTGGCTAGCTAGAGTCGCCCGCGGAAAACGCGCGTGCCCGCAGACTTACTGTCTTCTTTCGTCCCGCTCTGGAGCCTCGAGCTAGGCAAAACTCATCTTGTCAGTTCGTAAGTTATGGTGGTTCTCAGAATCGGAACGTATTTGGTAGCCTTCACCTGGAATATCGGAGAAATGAAGTCGCCGCAGATACGCTGAGAATGGTCCGCAGCCTCAATTTCCAAGAGTTCACCGCCGCTGGCGGAATTGTCCGACTGGCCCGAATATATTTCTGAGCCACAATGGTCATTCACTCGTTCGAGAGGAACGGAAATTTCGTCCACTTGAACCGGCATGGCATGGCATGCGATTAAATTATTTACGGCTTGCCCCAAGTCGGCGCAAGAGCCTTTTACAATGCGAAGCTGTATCCGGCGACCGGCAAAATCAAGCTTAAGCAGTCCGGTGTATTTTGTAGATTGGCCGTTGATCGAAACCTGATGAAGCGTTTCCAGCTGCTCGGTTTGTGAAGTCGGTTCACCTTGGGCTTCTGGAATGGCGAAGGCCAGAGACAGGCTGAGCAATGCGAGTATTTTCATGGAAATTCCTTTTTTCTACTGTTGGGTACGGTGCTGTGCCACGTGGTATGTCAGGTTCCTTCTTGGAACTCCAAGGGCTCGTTGCCACAGCCGGTATTAGCCATGAATGGGTTCATTGGCTTGACCGATGGCCTGATGAATTCTGGGCATGCAGCGGTCAAAGCCGGCGCCGCATTTGTGTGGCGTGTGACCCTTCCGAATAAAAACTCTAACCGGGTTATGTTAGAGTTTTAACTCTAAATGTACAAAAATTATTTTCAGAATTTTTGCAGTCCTGCTTTGCAAATTTTCACAAAGCGAGTATTTCTCAATGGGCAAACTAAAAAATTTTTTGAGGAACCATTCATATGAAAAAAATCCTTCTCGCTCTCGTGATTCTTGTCTCCGCAACCCAGGCTCATGCCGCTTCGATCACTTCGATCGCTTCGATCGATTGCCTCGCGTCCAATGGCGTAACGATCAAGAGCGCGCCCGACGCTGATTATGCTTCCGGCCACGCAGTAACGACTCGCTGGGGTTTCCTACGCAAAGATTTCTCCGCTTCTCTCGGTGAAACCACCAGCGCCGACACCACCGTGATTAACCTCGATTCCGACAAGGGCACCGAGTATCAGGTCGTGTTGAATGCAAGCCCATTCCGCACGCGTGCGCAAAAAGCCACGGGCACTATTCTTGAGCCGAGCGCTTCGCGCGGCATGCCCGCCACGCTTGTGGCCTACGTTAGCTGCAATATCCGTCTCCGCTGATCTAGGTCGCTGCGTAAGCAGCTCCTTTCTAGGTCGCTGCGTAAGCAGCTCTTTGTAGATTTAAGAATATTAATCGCGCCTTTTAGTGGCGTTCATTAGTGTTCGTGGCCGGCGACCCCTCCCGCGGGGTCGCCGGTTTTTTTGCGCCAAATTTTTGTCAGTTGCCGCTCTGCCCAATATTCGTCACGGGCTTCGCCTTGACCGCAGCCTGCGCGGCCGGTCATCCTATTAAGAGATGCGCTTTGTTCTTTTCACTTCGAGTCTCATTCTTTTTTCCACTCAGGCCTTCGCGGCGAGTTGCGACTGGAACGCCGACAAAAGCTTCTATACCTGTGATGGCTACGGCGTTCAGGAGTCTGTTGGGCGCACCGTGGCTACCATGGGCGAGGTGATCAATATCAATCCTGCCGCGCTTCCTACGGTGCCTACTCCCGTGGGAATGGAATTTGACCTTCATTCGCGCGATCAGGGGCCCGAGAAGAGCCGGTCGCAACTTTCCTTAATCAAAGGCTTCAACGGGCTTGGCGTGGAACTGGGCTCATGGACCACAGGAACTATGAGCAGCATGGAAACGGGCGCGATCTTCGATGGATCGCCCTATGCGGGACAGTACCAAAGCTACCTTAACCAAGTTTCGGTCAAACAAGGCTACCGCCTCGGATCCGCTTTTCGTTTTCCCCTGGGCCTCATTGGGAAGGGATATCATCTTCAAGTGGGCGGGAGTATTGGCGAGGGACCTAGGTCTTCCATCCCCAGCGTGGGCTATGGCGTTACGGGTGCCATTCTTGGATTGAATCTCGGCTATTCCTACCTAAAGGAAAACCTCTCAGGCCTTTTGCCTCAGATTGTCAGCAATACGTTCAGCGTGGGGTTACAGGAAGGCCCTCTTTACGTCGGCTACTCCGCTACTGCTTTCTCCATCACCACTCCGCTTCCGAGTTCAAGTATGTTTAGCGTTCGATGGGCAAACGATTCTTGGTCGCTGTTTGCCTCATATAAAAAATACGGCGATTATTACCAAAACAGCCATACCTGGACGAGCGCCAGCGCACACTTGAATTTCGGGAAGCATTTGGCCCTAGGCTATGTATACGGGCTCTACCCGGGGTCTCATTCGGCGAGCTCGCAGTTCTATTTCTAGACGCCTGCTCAAAAAAGTCCCATCTGCTTCGTGCTCCCGATTTCCGCGCCCACTTTGCCTCAGGGGCCTCGACTGCTTGATGGCTTATTGTTGCTAGGAGCGCATGGAGCGCGACAAGGAAAAGGAGCGCCAAGAGGCGCGACAATGAAACCCATGAAGTTGCGCATCCTTAAGATCGCTCTGGCCCTCCTCACCGTCGCCATGTTCGTCGCCGTGCTGATTCGCGCGCGTTCGGAGAAAGTCGAGCCCGCCCGCGTAGGACGGTTGGTTACCAGCATTTATGGCCTCGGCACAGTTACAGCCGATGAGATCTACCGGGCGAAGGCCGGCGTTTCGCTCCAGCTGCGCGATATTCCAGTCAAGGAAGGGGAGGAAGTGCCGGAGGGCGCCATTCTTGCGCGTTTCGAGGACAGCGTAGTGCGGGCGCCCTTTCCCGGCACGGTGAGCGAGATCGCCTTCAAGCTGGGAGAGATCGTGCCACCTCAGACACCTGTGCTTACGCTCACCAACTTAAATCGTCTCTATTTGGAAGTGAATTTGGAGCAGCAATCAGTATTGCGCGTGACGCCTAGCGCGCCCGTGAGCGTATCGTTCGAAAGCTTTCGCTCTGAGCCCTACATCGGCGCGGTGAAATACGTGTTCCCCCGTGAATCGCAATTCATCGTGCGCATCGAGCTTGAGAAATGGCCCAAGGGAGTGTTGCCGGGCATGACGGCTGACGTGGCCATCCAGGCCAGCGCCAAGGACGCGGCCCTCATGATTCCAATCAAGAGCCTGAAAAATGGGCAGGTGATCCGCGTGCGCAACGGGCATCGGGCGCGGCTCGGCGTTACCCTTGGCAGCGTGGCAGGGGATTGGGCCGAAGTGGCGGAGGGCGATATCTTGCCCTCCGACGGGGTGGTCGTGAGGAGGAGGTGAGCGATGTGGTTTTTGGCGGTTCGCCACCTGCTCAGCCGGCGCAAACAAACTTTGCTTACAGTGACTGGCATTTTGCTCGGCACGGCCGCCTATGTGGTGATCTCGGGGCTGATGATCGGTTTCCAGGATTTCCTTGTTGATCAGCTCGTGAACAACGATGCTCACGTGAAAGTTTCGGCGCGCGCCGACAAGCTCACTGCACAGAGCCTTGATCAGGCCTTTTATGGCGACCAATTCGTGAGCTGGATCAAGTCCCCGTCGGGCCGCAAGGATAATCCCTATATTGTTTCGCCGGGAACCTGGATGCAACGCCTCGAGCATGATCCGAGCGTGAGCGGCGCCTCGGCGCAGATGGTGGCGCAGGTAATCGCCACTCACGGGAAGATAAGCTCCACGGCCAAGCTCATCGGCGCAGACCCGGACCAGCAGAAAAAAGTATCGAATATCGACGACTACATGTTGAGTGGACACCTCGATGAAATCGGGAAAAGCGGAAGTCGCATAGTGATAGGAAAAGACCTCGCCGATACGCTCGGCGCCGTGAACGGAGAGACGATCTACCTCAGCGCCGGCAAAGCCCAGCCGCAGCCGTTCAGGATCGTCGGGATTTTCCACCTTGGGGTGAAAAGCATCGATGAGACTACGATCATAGGAGCTTTGAGTGACGCGCAAAAGCTCAATATGACTCCCGGGCGCGTGACTGATATTGCGGTTCGGCTGCATGACCTTCGCCAGGCGCGGGAAATGGCGGGCCTCTGGAATCTTATGGCCGAAGAAAAAGTCGAGAGCTGGGACCAGGCCAATGAGGGACTCATGAGCGTTTTTTCCTTGCAGGACATCGTGCGCAATTCGATGACGATCGCCATCCTCATAGTGGCGAGTTTCGGGATTTATAATATTCTTTCCCTCGCCATCAGCCATAAAACGCGGGAGATCGCCATTCTTCGCTCGATGGGATTCGAGCCGGGCGACATTACCCGGCTCTTTCTCACTCAGGGAATGGCGCTCGGCGCGATCGGGGGTTTGGCTGGACTGATTTTCGGCTACCTGATCTGCGCATACCTCGGCACCATCGAAGTATCGGCCGATCGCGGCCTCGGCGGGAATCATCTCTTCATGAGCTACAACCTGAGCATTTATTTTATGGGCTTCATGCTGGCTTTTATTTCCGCATGTGTGGCGAGCGTGCTGCCCGCGCGCTCGGCCGGAAAAATGGAGCCAATCGACATCATCCGGGGAGAAGGCGAATGATCGAACTCTTCGGTGTGAAAAAATCCTTCGGGGATCCACCTACCGAGGTGCTCAAAGGCATCACGGCGGAAATCAAAGAGGGCGAGATGGTGAGCATCGTGGGGCGCTCGGGCTCGGGGAAGAGCACTCTATTGTACCTGATCTCGACTTTAGACAGGCCCACGGCCGGCGATGTTGTGATCGACGGCGTTCCGGTGTGTTCGCTTTCCATGAAAGAGCTTCACCGTTTCCGGAACGAAAAAATGGGCTTCGTCTTTCAATTTCACCACCTGTTGCCTGAGCTTTCGGCGCTTGAGAATGTGCTCATGCCCACGTTGAAGCAAAAGAAAGGGGAGGACTTTACTCCTTTTGCCATGGAGCTCCTCTGGGAGTTCGGTATCGCCCACAAGCGGGACCGGCGGCCGGGTGAGCTTTCGGGCGGGGAGCAGCAGCGGGTGGCGATCGCACGCGCCCTCATTTTGCAACCCCGCTATCTCTTTGCCGATGAGCCCACGGGAAACCTCGACAGCGCGAACGGGGAAGCTGTGCTCAAATTTTTCCAGAGCATCCACCGCGACCGCGGCACGACCGTGATCTATGTGACCCACGATCCCTTGTTTGCGGAGCTGGCCGAGCGGGAACTGGTATTGGTGGACGGTTTGATCCGCGGCGAGCTGCACCCCAAGCACTTACACGAGTTCCGTCTGGACCCGATTCCAGGATTTGAAATTAGGCCGAGTTAGGACTGAAAGTTCTACAAGTCCTATATCGGAATCACCACGCTGATCGCCCGCGCTTTCGTCTTCCCGCTATTGCGGTAGGCATGATTCTGGTCGCCTTCAAAAGCGAGCACATCGCCCTTTCTCACAACTGTCGGGATACCGCCAGTGACGACGGTGATCTCCCCCTCGAGCACGGATAGGTATTCTTTCGTTCCTCTCAAATGGGGCTGCCCCTGCATTACAGTTTCCGTATCGAGCTCCATCAAATCAATGTGCAGACCGCGAATTTTATCTGGCAAAAGTTTAGCGATCCTTGCTCGACCGTTAGCCCGGATCTGCACAGGAACATCGCTCGCGGGAATATGCTCGAGCGCGCGTCGGGGCTTGGACAATAGCTCTTCCACGTTGACCTGCAACGCGTTCGCTACGGCGAGGAGATTGAGGAGCGATGGGTTGGCATTACCCGTCTCCAGATTGGTGAGGGTGGAGCGCGGGATGCCGGCTTTTCGCGCGAGCGCCGACTGTGTGAATCCTTTGGCATCGCGGAGCTGAATAATGTTTTTGGCGAGATAGGCGGGCACGGATTGGCTCATCTTGTTCCTTGTCGCGCCGATTAAAGGCGCTCCTATGACTTTAACCGCTATTTAGCCATTGGGCAATATATGGGCATAAATATCATTTTATTGCCGCTACGGACGTAAGGTCGCTTTAAGGAGACAAATTCTGTATGACCATTACGAACAAAACCAAATTAAAGGACCTAAAATTCCTGATCACCGGCGGTAGCGCTGGCTTGGGGCGGGCCTTGGTGGCCGAGCTACTGGGGCGCGGAGCTTCGGTGGCTACCTTCGCTCGCAGCGAAGAGGGCCTCGCCCGTCTGTGCGCGGATTTTCCCGGCGCGCATGTTTTTCGCGCCGACATTTCCCGCAAAGAGGAAATCCACGCGATCGCCGCCCAGGCCGCGCAGGCGCTCGGCGGGGAAGTGCACGTGCTCGTGAACAATGCGAGCTCGCTCGGGCCCACGCCGCTCCGGCTTCTGCTCGATACGGAATGCGAAGACTTTGAAGCCGTGCTGCAGGCCAATCTGCTCGGGCCCTTTCGATTAAGCAAAGTGATCGCGGGAAATATGCTGTTGCACGGCGGGGGTTTGATCGTGAACATCAGCTCCGACGCCGCCGTGAGCAGCTACCCACGGTGGGGAGCTTACTCGGTATCGAAGGCGGCTCTCGATCATCTCACGCGGATATTCAATGCGGAGCTGGGTGAACAAAAAATCAGATCCGTGGCCGTGGATCCGGGTGACCTGCGCACGGCGCTGCATTTTTCCGCCGTGCCGGACGCGAATCCCGAGAACCTCAAGGATCCCGCGCTGGCAGCAAGAGAGTTGGTTGACTACATCGAAGCGGGTGACTTCAGCCTGGATAGGATTCGTTTATGAAGGCGGCTAGCTATACTTCTGAAAGACGAGGCGATCAAACACGTCTCATGGTTATGGATAAACGTGGGGTGGCGTTTTCTACCTTCGCTCACCTTTCCGGGTTCCTCGATCCTTCCGATCTATTGGTGGTCAATGAGTCGGCCGTTCTGCCGGCGAGCCTGAGCGGAGTCTTGGAGAGGACGGGAGAAGAATTGGAGATCCGTCTCGCGGCGCATGAGGGAGAACATTTCGCGGATTTTTCGCAGTGGCTGGCGGTTTCGTTTGGGAAAGGGGATTGGCGCTCGAGAACCGAAGAGCGCGGCGCTCCTCCTGCGCTTCGAGCGGGAGATCGGCTGCATTTTGGTGATGAGTTGAGTGCCACGATTTTGAGTGTGGACGAAAGAAGTCCGCGGCTGCTGCACCTGAAATTTCTAGGCCGGCGGATTCTGGAAGAAATCTATCGTCACGGAGAGGTGATCCAGTATGCCTATCACCGTGATCCACTCGCGCTATGGGACGCGCAGACCCTGATCGGCGGGCTGCCACTCAGCGTCGAACCACCGAGCTCGCTCTTTTCTTTGAGCGCCGAACGTCTGCTCGCGCTGAAAAAGACTCATCGAGTGGTGGGCCTTCTCCATGGAGCGGGGCTTTCGAGCACCGGAGATATTTCACTGGATGCGCTGCTGCCGCTTCCGGAACCCTATTTTGTACCAGAGGCTACGTTGCAAGCGGTGCGGGAAACCAAGGCCAATGGGGGCCGGATTGTAGCCTTCGGAACCAGCGTGGCCAGAGCGCTCGAAAGCGCGCTGGAGTCCGGGAAGGGGCAGGGGATCACATCGCTGAAGCTAGGACCCGAGCGACCGGCGCATGGGATCGACGGGCTGCTCACTGGATTTCACGAACCAGGCACCAGCCATTTTCAGCTTGAATGCGGCCTCGTGGAAGAGACAAAAATGCACAACGCTTTTGAAGAGGCCAAGGCGCAAGGATTTATCGGCCATGAGTACGGGGATTTGATTTTACTGTGGAGTAATGAAAAGGCGCCCCGGGCCTACGCCTACGCCATAGCGCAGAACGGAAATGTTTCATAAAATATGATTATGACTTTAATAGAAGTTATATATTTTAAATTATGAAAGAAATCGGGCAATTTCTCTTTCGAAACGAAACCCCCTAAAGGAGAAATTTTATGAAATCTTTAGCCCTCGCTGCTTTCGCAATCCTCGCCTCTCCATCCGCCTTCGCTGGCCCGCTTCCCACGATCGATCAGATCGAAGTGCTGAAGTGCACAGTAACGGAAAGCCATGTTCGCAATAGCTTCATTCCGCCCAAGCCAGGAGATACCATTTTGATCGCCACCTGGCAGCTGGAATTGGACGAGCTGAAATTCGACCGCGCAGACTTAGGCGGAACCAATTCTTACGCTTCCTTGCCGGTGCCATTGGAGCGCGTAGATCATAGCGGACTTCGCAACGAGAACCTCCGTACCTTCATGGGTATCCAGGAATCTCCGGCGCGGCAAGAGCGTACGGAAGAGGTATTGAAGATCGAAGGCAGCGAATCAAAGATCACCGCCTCCTTGGGTATTCGCTCCCGCCACCTGCCGGACGGGCCGTTCCTTCCATCTGACAGCCTCGTCATGAACTGCATGCCCGAAAAACTCTGGAATCCATAATTATAGAATCCCGAAAACGTGTAAGCCGTCTCTTCTTCTCGCAGCGGTCTAAGGAGCTTCCTCAGGCCGCTGCGTGGTATTCTTAGCCCAAGTGAAAATCTCCCGCTCCGGCCTTTTTGCCTTGATTGCCGTCTACCTTATCTGGGGATCGTCCTTCCTCGCGATCCGGCTCGCGGTAAGCGGGAGCGGTGCTTTTCCTCCCTATACGTTTGCCGCACTCCGAACTTTAATCGCGGGTGCCTTATTGTTGGGCTGGTCGCTCTCGCGCGGGCATTCGCTCGCAATCGGCTGGCCCAGTTTCCGCTGGCTCGCTTTCACGGGCATTCTCCTTTGGGTGGGCGGACATTCGCTGGTGATTTGGGCCGAGCAAAGAATGGATTCGGGGCTGGCCGCTCTAATCTTTGCCTCCACACCTCTCTGGAGCGTATTCCTCGCTGGATTCTGGAGCCGAGGGGAATGGAATTTCCGCCGGTTTTTTCCGGCGCTTGTGGGCTTCATCGGAGTAGCGCTAGTGCTTCCCCTGAACGGAACTCCGCTCGGCGGAGGTCTCATGATCGACGGGGCCGCGCTTTTACTCTCCGCTTTTTTCTGGGCGCTCGGTTCCGTATTGGGCAGTGGGCCCGCACGTGACTTGCCGATCACGGTGTCAACCGGTCTCCAGCTGTTTTCAGCCGGAATTGTAAACTTGCTGATCGCGGCATTGGCTGGGGAAACTCTGGCTGCGCCCGGCCTCCGCGCGGCGCTGGCTGGCACGCATCTCATTCTACTGGGCACGGTGGTTGCCTATCTCGCCTATGCGCATACCGTGCGCACGCTCCCGATCTCCTGGGTGATGAGCTTCGCCTACGTGAACCCAGTGGTGGCGATGGCGCTTGGATATTTTGTGCTCAGGGAACCCATCACGTTCCGCGCCTTCGCCGGGACGGCGATTGTGGTGGGCTCCGTAGGTTGGTTGTTTTTAGGTTCACGGCGAATTTCCATTACGAATAGTGCGGAGAGGAATCTTACATGACGCCACCACTACTACTTAAGACCTTGGGGCTGTTTTTGAATGGGCGCGCGGTGCTGGGATCCGGCGAAACTTTTTCGTCCGTCAATCCAGCCACTGGGGAAGATTGCGCTCACGTATATCCCGCAACACTCAAAGAGCTCGACGAAGCGGTGAACGCTGCCAGGCAAGCATTTCCTGCCTGGGCCGCGCTTACGGCTACGGAACGGGGGCGCGTGCTGAAAAATGCAGCGAAACTTTTGCGAGAAAAAACCAAGGAGCTCGCTGAGCTCGAGGTGGCCGATACGGGAAAACCCATCACAGAGGCATTGAACGTTGACGTTCCCTCCGCCGCTGACGCTCTTGAATATTTCGGCGGTGTAGTGGCGGGCCTCAGCGGCCGTTATGTGGACCTCGGAAAATCATTCGCCTATACCCGGCGCGAGCCGCTCGGCGTTTGCGGCGCGATTGGTGCCTGGAACTATCCCCTTCAGATTGCCTGCTGGAAACTCGCGCCCGCTCTCGCCGCCGGAAATACGATGGTGTTCAAACCCTCGGAGCTCACTCCGCAAAGCGCTCTTTTACTCGCGGAGATTCTCATTGAGGCGGGCCTCCCGCCCGGCGTGTTCAATGTGGTGCAGGGCAAAGGCGAGATCGGCCAGGGCATGGCCCGGCATCCCGGCATCGCCAAGATTTCGCTCACAGGAAGCGTAGGTACCGGAAAAAAAGTAATGCAGGACGCTGCCAGCACGTTAAAGGCCGTGACCATGGAGCTTGGCGGAAAAAGCCCGCTCCTGATCTTTCCCGACGCCTCGATCGAACAGGCGGTTTCTGGCGCGCTGCTGGCAAATTTTTTCACTCAGGGCGAAGTTTGCTCGAACGGAACGCGCGTATTCGTGCACGAAAAAATATACGACGAATTTCTCGAAGCAGTGGTGAAGCGCACGGAGGCAATCCGCATCGGACACCCGATGAACCCGCAAACACAGATGGGCGCGCTCATTTCACAGGCGCATCTCGATAAAGTGCTGAACTATGTAGAGCTCGGTAAAGCTGAAGGGGCCCGGCTGCTCACGGGCGGAGAACGCCCCGATTTCCGCGGAAGCGACTTCGATTTGCGCAAAGGATATTTCTGCAGCCCCACCGTTTTCGCCGACTGCAAAGATCATATGAAGATCGTGCGCGAGGAGATTTTCGGGCCGGTGATGACGGTGCTGAGTTTCCGCAATGAGGAAGAGGTGATCGCTCGCGCCAATGGAACAGAGTTCGGTTTGGCCGCGGGCGTGTTCACGCGTGACATCACAAGGGCCCACAGAGTGGTGGCCAGGTTAGATGCCGGCATCTGCTGGATCAACAACTACAATATCACTCCGGTGGAAATTCCCTTCGGCGGCGTGAAAGCTTCGGGGCTGGGGCGCGAGAACGGGTTAGAGGCGCTGGAGCATTATACGCGCGTGAAAAGCGTTTATGTGGAGATGGGCGAGATCCCGTCTCCGTTTTAGAGGAATGTATGGCGAGTAAACGTTCCGAATACGACACCATCATCGTGGGCGGGGGCTCGGCGGGCTGCGTGCTGGCCAATCGCCTGAGCGAGGATCCTGCGCACAAAGTGTTGGTGCTG
>Ga0207096_1182_pt1 | contig 11561 bp, 12 predicted proteins | sample Alteio_BWMinHeat_86_FD_153547 | JGI IMG/M metagenome (GOLD analysis project Ga0207096, IMG submission 153547) | Enriched cells from forest soil in Barre Woods Harvard Forest LTER site, Petersham, Massachusetts, United States -... | ecosystem: Environmental > Terrestrial > Soil > Temperate forest >...
ACTAATATCATGAGTACATTTAATACAACAGGAACAGGAGCTCAAACACAGGGAAAAACCATTCAGGCTTCTGATGTTAAAACCCTCATCCAAAAGCAAGGAAGAGCTGTTTTTGGTAACCACGAGTACACTTTGAAAACTCCATCCGCAACAGATCCAAAACTGCAAGCTATTATCAGCGATCCTTCTTTTTCTGTAAAGCCACTTAAAAATGCAAATGGCCAAGCAGAATATGAGCTAACTGCTTCTGGTAAGTCAGTTACAATTCAAGTGAATTCAAAAACACTTAACTAGTATGCATAAGCTTAATTTTGCGTATTAACGACTACTTACGGTGTCATTGTGAGGAGCAAAGCTCCGCGCAATGACTTCCTAAGCCAATAAGGCTCACCCCACCATTTTTTTCTGTTCTGCAACACTTGCCATCGTATGGGCAATCAGGCGCATCTCGTCCCTAAGTTTCTTTAAAAATTCTTCTCGTCCCTCTCGTTGATGCTGGAGAGAGTGGGCTAACAACCGATCGATATTTTGAAGACATTTGAAGCTTTCCTCATCAAGAGGGGAAGGAACAGCAGAAAGCTGTGTATGAAGTTGAATTTGGCCTTCCGCTAATTTAATCATCAGGTTTTGTTGATTTTTACTTTGCTCAGCAACGAGAGAAAGAGACTGGATTAACTTATCCAACACAAGGATTTTTTGTTGCTCGTGCTTTTCTGATTTTTCAGTAACTTGAATAAGTTTGTCTACAGACTCAATATTATGCGTTAAAAGGGCTTTTAGAAAGCTAAGAGGGGCTGTAGGGATGACCGAGCTTTCATCCTTTCCATGAGAGCAAGTGGTTAGGTAGGAGTCCGTTTCATTTAAAAATCGTCCATAGGCATGGCCAACTTGCAGTTCTAAAAAGCCAATTACAAGGGATCCCCCTAATCCAAAAAGAGAGGAACTAAAAGCTGTTCCCATGCCCACCAAAGGACTTTGGAGGTTTTCCTTTAAAAGAGTAAACAAATTGGCTGAACTTCCTCCATCTGATGGCATATTTTGAATGAGTTTTGCAATGGATGCGATCGTTTGGGAAAGTCCCCAAAAGGTTCCCAAAAGGCCTAAAAACACCAAAAGTCCAATTAAATAGCGAGGAAAAACCCGCTCATTATCTAGCCGATCTGCAAGAGAGTCCCCAAGTCTTTTTGCAAGAGTTGGTGTTAAATCGACATTCTTTTGCTGAAAAAGGGCAATAATGGGCTCTAAAAAAATGGCTTGTTGAAGAGATGAAGCGTGCCATTTCTCTTGTTTTAGGTTTTCAAGTATCTCACCATCATTTTTTAAGCGATAGAGTTGATAAAAAGCAAAAAGGACACCTGATAAAGTTAAAATAATTATCAATGCATTGAGTCCAGGATTACTCAAAAAAATTGTTTTTAAAGAAGGTGCAAAAACAATACCTGTACCGATAAGGACGAGTAGGCTCAGGCCCATTCGGAGGAAGTAGGGTCGAAGTTTCATGGGGTGTTCCTTTCATACATTATGCATTGCATTGTACTCGTTAAATTTAAAACTGCAAGGGCCTGGGATCTTCTGTATAGGTATTGTAAATTCGCTCATCAGCTTCAATAATATAAGGCTCTTCTACAATATGGGCTGTAAGGAAAATAACAAGTTCTGTGAGTTTTTGATCGTCATCTTTACCCTTTGCAAATTCTCCGAAGAGGGGAATCGCATCCACAATAGGGATCGACGCAGTTGTATGCCTTGATCGGTCTTCCATTAATCCACCCATAACGACAACTTGTCCTGATTTTATTTTTAAGACTGAATCAAGCTCTCGTACTTGAACAACTGGAACGGTTGATTTTACCTTTTGATGGGATTTAATTGCGACCGCTGGGTCTTCCACTTCCTTTTGTACGCGAGAAATAGTCGGACGCAAAGTCATTGTGATTTCAGCTGTTTCAAGATTGATGGATGGCTGTACAATCATCACCAAGCCAATAGGAACGGTTAGAGGATCACTCGAGATATTCTCGACGTCTGGCTTGCCATCAGCTTGGAAGTAGCGATCAAATTCAAGGTGAAAAAACACTTCATTGGTTGCTACTTTTAGCATTGCCGGTTGATTGTTCATAACCGTTAATCTTGGGTTAGAAAGAGTCCTTACGGTGCCAAATTTTTTCACTAAATTTAACACTGTGGAAAACTGCTCATGCTCCAAAGAAAATGAAAATACATCTCGTGCAAGATTATGAGCTTGTTGTGGCATTACAATGGACCCCAAGGGAGCCGTCAGATGAACAGCGCCGCTTAATTGATGCCAATTAATGCCACTTCTAAATTCATTATCGAGTGTGACTTCAACAATTTTCGCTTCGATAATAACCTGTGTCGAGGTCGCCTCTTTTAGCTTTTTAATGTATTCCTTAATTTTTTCATGTTTTCGAGCTGTCCCAAAAACCATAATGAGGCCGGCTTGCTTGTGCAGAGTATAAGGCTGAGGACTTTTGGGAGTCGTTGCAAGCTCAGGATTTAAAATCATTTTGAGATTTTGTCCAAGCTCTTCCCAAAAATCCATGTGGGTATGCCCCAAAAGAACGCTATTTGATCCGTTTTCTGTCCCACTTTTGTTGTCGATAGGGGAAAAGACATTTGTAGAAACAGAAATACGATTTTCGCTTTTACGGGTATGATTTAAAAACTGAACATTATACGTAACAAGGTAGGGGTCATCTGGCTCAATTAAAATACGGTTTCCTTGAATCTGAAATCGATGGTTTGTAAGAAGGCAGATGTCTTTGATGACATGAATAAAGGGGGCATTGTAAACACTATAACTCATCCCTGCTTTTTGAAAATCAATTTGGGGACTCAAGGCCATCCCTACGCCTGTTTGGCGGCCCAGCTCTATCAAAATTGTCTTAAGGGGAACATTTTCTTGAACAGTAAGGGAAACCGTTTTATTCATCCCACTCGTTAAAGGGGGGGTCTTTGCAGGGGATTGGGACTTTGGGGAAAAAGGTGGCTGGACTTTTTGGAGGAGGGGAGGGGTCGTGAGGTTTTCATAATCCTTTTTTTGAAGTTTTAGCTGTGGATCGTGATAGAGGCGATGATCTATCAACTCGCAGCCTGTGAGAGCAAATAGTCCTGTTAAAATTAAAAGCCAGCGGTTTGTTGTCATTTTTTGATTCTCATTTTTGTTTAAGTATCATTGTAAAAGAATTGAACTTGATATTTCAATGGAAAAATGACCTCAGTACCCGACAATTCTTCCGCGGCAAGCATCCCACCACCTCAGGGATGGAGAAGTAGAAAATGAAAGTAAGAATCACCTCTCCCCTTGTGGGAGAGGTCGCCCGAAGGGCGGGTGAGGGGTATAAGAGTACACCCTTTAAAAAGGCAGAGAAGGCCAGGTGATTTCCTTTTGCAAATCCTGGCCTTTGAGCATTTGATCGCACGTTCTAACGTAAAGCTCTACCTCTTTTGCCCATAAGGAAGAGGTATTTCCATAAAGGTTGCGGATGAGGGCCTCTTCCAGATTTGTCCTGTCTTCCAGGCCATCCTCATAAGCTTTTAGTGCACCATAAAAAAATTTGGCGCAAGCTTTGACTTGTTTTCCAACCCTCAAGTCGCCCACGCCAATTTCTCGTAAGGTTAAATCTGTGTAGGAAAAAAAGTGATCAAAAACAGCTTGGGCGAGGGGACCATTCAGCTGGCGTAACAGAAGGGACAGATGGAGAACGGCGCAATCAAATCGGCCTTCTAAAGTATCTGGAATCTCCCATTGTTCATAAAAATATGGGGTGCGTGCTTGATTAAGGGCGGAAAAACAGAGGGTTTCTCCATGAGAGCGGTGAGTTCTTTTCCAGAAACCATTGACAGAAGGCGCTAGTAAAGGCATGGTAATTCCCACGGTTAAAGCATTCAACTGACACGTAAACATAAATGACAACAAGATCAAGATTTTTCCTTACCATCGGACATTTTCCCATAAATGAGGGAAACACTCCAATGTCGTCATTGCGAGCCCTGCATAAAGCAAGGCGTGGCAATGACGACGACAGATTGCCTTCCTGGCTAAAAATGTCCGGTGGTAAGAGGGTTTTTATCCTCTTTGCCCTTCTCCTGCCGGCTCTTACTGGCTGCGCAACAATAGATATCCGTGGTCATGAAATAGATCCCGAGCAATTGGCTAAAATTGAGGTTGGCGTAACCACAAAAGAGCAGGTCAGTAAAATGCTGGGAACGCCTTCTTCTGTATCTACCTTTGGCAATAATACGTGGTATTATATGTTTGAAGAAACAGCAAGACGCGCCTTCTTGTCTCCCTCAGTGTTAAAAAGCAATATTACACGCATTGAATTTGATGCACAAAATCGTGTCCAAAGCCTCGATTCTCTGACCGAAAAGGATATGCAGGTCGTGTCTCACATTACACGACAAGAACCAACAGCGGGTCATTCTTTCGGCGTATTAGAGCAAATTTTTGGCAACGTAGGACGCTTTAATGGAAAAGATCCGGATAAGTAGATCCATGCTGCAAATTTCTTCCTCCCTTCTTTCTGCTGACTTTGCGCGTTTGGGTGAGGAAATAAAGGCCGTTGAACCCTTTGTTGATATGATTCACCTAGATGTGATGGATGGCCACTTTGTTCCCAATATAAGCTTTGGCCCACCGGTTATTGCTGCTTTGCGATCATGGACGCCCCTTCCGTTTGATGTGCATCTGATGACCGCCCCTGTTGATCCTTTGATCAAAGCGATTGCAAAGGCTGGGGCGAATATTATAACGATTCATCCTGAATCCGGACCTCATGTTTATCGTACGTTGCAAAAAATAAGTGACCAAGGCTGCCTGGCGGGTGTTGCCTTAAATCCAGGCTCACCTGTTGAACTTCTGAAACCCCTCCTTCCTCTGGTAGATTTAGTTTTAGTCATGACCGTTAACCCTGGTTTCGGGGGACAAACGTTTTTGGAAAGTCAGCTGACAAAAATTAACGATGTGCGAACCCTTATTGATGAAACGGATCGGAAAATTTTATTACAGGTCGATGGGGGGATTGCTGCAAAAACAGCGCCATTGGTTATTGAAGTGGGCGCTGATGTCTTAGTTGCGGGCAGTGCTATTTTCCATGGAGGTGCTACCCAGTATGGAAAAAATGTATCCGATCTACGAGGTGCTTTGTGACGGCTGAAAAACTATCTTCCAACGAGCTTCATGAAGCCCTTAAAAATCTTGGGGGGTGGAACCTGTTTGAAGAGGGGCAGTCCTTGACAAAAACCTACCAGTTCGACAATTTTGCTCAAGCCTTTTCGTTTATGACACAAGTGGCCCTTTATGCAGAGAAAGTTAACCATCATCCAGAATGGACGAATATTTACAATAAGGTTCAGGTTAGGCTTTTTACCCATGATTGTGATGGGGTGAGTGCAAAAGATATCGCCCTTGCACTCTATATGGATCAATCAGCGTTTTATTATCTCAATCCTTGTACGTCGAATCAATCCGATCTAGTCTTCTAAGAAGAGCCGTCCAATCCCGAAGACCAAAATCTTTTTCAAAATTCCGTAGATCTTGGGCAGCTTGTTCACACATTTTATGAGAAGGGAGGCTAATTTTCTGGTTTCCAGCAAGTGCCGTACATTGCACTCTGCAGGCTTGTTCTAAAAAGTGCATATAAAGGTAGGCTTCGTGAATTGTGCTGCCACAGGTTAAGGTTCCATGATTACGCAAGATTAAGGCTTTTTTGTGACCTAGATCACATGCCAACTTTCCTCCTTGTCGTTGCTTCTCAAGAGCAAGGGAGTCATAGGTGTGATAAGCGAGTTGATTATAAAAATGAAAGGAAAACTGGCTTAAAGGAAGTAACCCACAATCCATCGTAGACACAGCAACGCCTGCAACCGTATGGAGGTGAAAGATAGCATTGATATCTGGACGGTTTTTATAGATGCTCCCATGGATGACATAACCTGTTTGATTATATTGGTCTTCTCTCCCTTCCAACACATCACCCTCTAAGGAAACTTTTAACAGATTTGATGCAGTTACTTCTTCAAATAGCAAACCAAAAGGGTAGATAAAATAGGTGTCAGATTTAGGAAGACGAGCGGAAAGATGAGTGTAAGTTAAATCATCCATTTTTTGATCGGCTAAGAGTCGATAGGCAGCCGCTAACTGGATGCGGACACTCTTCTCATTTTTGATATCTTTAATAAAAACTGGGGAACAAGCGTTTCTCATAAGTTACTCCTATAGTTTTAAATTATATATTAACTGAGGAGTATAGCACTCCCCGAAGAGCACTTTAGCATGTTTAAAATTTGATTCAATAGTTTTTTGCATTTGTTGTAAATTTTAGATAAGGTTTTTTGCTCCTCACAGTGGTACCCCTCACCCGCCCTTCGGGCGACCTCTCCCACAAGGGGAGAGGTAATTCTTACTGTATCAAGCGAAGGATAACCTCTCCCCTTGTGGGAGAGGTCGCCCGAAGGGCGGGTGAGGGGTAGCCTAAGTTTACGACCAAAAAGCTGGCTTAGGACGGATATCAATGTGGATAAAGTTAGATCTTGGGTAATAGCCTACTCCTCCCACCTTTAAGGCACGCGCAGCGTTAGAGAGTTCTTTTAATGAGGTACCTTCACGGGCAATATCAAGGGCCTCTCCCTTCATATGTCGGCTGTTTCTAGAGACCCCTCTGCTCTTTTTACAGAGCATGGCATTTGTTTCCTTTGAACGATACCCAGAAATGATCTGAAAGGGGTCGTGGTTACCAAGGGTTGATTGGAGCCGATGCAGGGCATCAAAAAGACGAGGATCAATGGGATGTTTTTTATTGTTTCTCCAGTCTCTTAAAACATGGGTCAGTCGTTCCAGCGCTTTTTTATCATAGGCATTTTCTCGCCAATAGGTGCCTTCAAAGGTTTCTTCTGTATGTATATTATACAGGGCAAGTTTACGCGTGGAAAAGCGGGGAGGGGGCTTTGGTATAACTAACGTTGCTAAAGAAGGAGTCGCCGCCATGGCTATTAAAGAGGAACTTAAGACCAGAAATTTTCGTCTTGAGAGAGTTGATTCTTCCATTGCTTTCTCCTTCCGCTGTGTCCTACCCTTTGTGTAATACAAGTCTCCTGGAGGAATGGCAAGCTAAAAGATTGATGGAACGGTTCACAATAGAGCTCTAATAAACAAAAATAGTTTGTCCCTTATGACAATCTATGGCACCTTCCTCACGGAAAGGAGATCCCATGACGGAACGGGTTGAAATCTACACAGATGGTGCATGCCAAGGCAATCCAGGCCCAGGAGGGTGGGGGGTGCTTTTGCGTTATAAGGATACGGAAAAGGAATTGTCTGGATTTAGCCCCACCACAACCAATAACCGTATGGAATTACAAGCTGCTATTGAGGGGCTAAAGTCGCTCAAACGCCCCATGAAAGTTGACCTGTTTACGGATAGTCAATACCTACGAGATGGGGTTACAAAATGGATGTTTCAATGGAAAAAAAATAATTGGCGCCTCTCAAATAATAAGCCTGTCAAAAATCAAGATTTATGGGAAACCTTAGATGCAGTTGTCAAAACTCAAAATGTGACGTGGCATTGGGTCAGGGGACACTCAGGGCATCCGGAAAATGAACGGGCAGATACTCTGGCACGAGAAGCGATTATAAATTCTTTATGATATCTTCAGCACACGTAATCGTGCATTTCGTTGCATCCGATTCTACTTGCAGAGAAGTCACAATACCATTTTCCACAATGGCAACATAACGCTTCGATCGTAATCCCAACAAAGGAAGATTATCGAGTACAAGGCCCATAGCTTTTGTAAACTCTCCACGACCATCTGAAAGGAGTGTGATTTTCCCGATGGCGTGGGCTACTTTTCCCCACACATCTAAGACATAAGGGTCATTGACTGCAATGCAAAAGATTTCATCAATTCCTTTGGCTTTTAAGGCATCGGCTTGTCTGACAAAACTAGGAAGATGAATCTTGGAACAAGTCGGTGTAAAAGCCCCTGGAACAGCAAAAAGAATAACTTTTTTTCCTTTTATTAGAGAGCTTAAACCAACTTTTTTTATGGTTGACCCCTTAAGCGTATAAAGAGGAATATCAGGGAGCGTATCGCCGATTTTTATCATCAGAAAGCCCCCTTACTGTCTAGGTCCAAGCCTACCTTCTTAAACGCGTCTTGAACCGCATCTAGGGTCAGAATTTCGGGCAATGGAATGCCTTCTGAATTTTTGGGTCCAAAAACAATATTAAAAGGAATGCCATATCGTCCATAGGCTTGAAGAAATTCAGTGATCCGTGGGTCTTGTCGTGTCCAGTCTGCCCGCATAGCAATCACATCAGGTCGCGCCAAAAGGGTTGTGATATGAGGATCATTTATCACCAGGTTTTTATTTACCGCACAGGTGACACACCATTCGGCGGTAGCGTCTACAAAGACAATTTTTCCTTGATTTACCAAAGCATTAATGGCGTCCGGATCAAAAGGTTGCCAAATCTCAAGGGTGGGAGAAGCAGATTCCAATTTATGCGTTGGCTCATTGGGTATAACCCAGGATAGAGACCATGCCAACAAGAAAAGGGGAGCTGCAAACGCCCAAGCTTTGAGAGTGGGCTTGCGGTGATGCTTAATCCAAAACAGGGACAGAGCAATGAGGGCTAAGCTTGTGCTTAAAACGAGGGCCCAGAGAGGAATATGGAAAGTAAGAATCCATCCAATCCAAAGCGCCGTTAAGGCAAGGAATACCCCCAAAATAGTCTGAACCCACACCATCCACACCCCTGGTTTGGGAAGAAAAATATAGCGTTGAGGGAGAGAGGCGACTAAAAAGTAAGGCGAGGCAAAGCCTAGACCTAAACAGAAAAAAACTAAAAATATATCTTCTATGTTGCGCGCAAGAGCAAAGCTAAGAGCCGTGCCAACAAAAGGAGCAGAACAAGGTGTTGCAAGAAGGGTTGCAAAAACACCTGAAAGAAAATCTTTGATTTTTCCTTTTCCTTCATGACCAATGAGCCATGTCCCAAGCCCTGAGGGCAGATCAATCTCAAAAATTCCACAAAGGCTAGCAGAAAAAGCAACAAGGACAAGGAAAACAAAGAGGAGGAAGTGAGGGTTTTGGAAATGGATTCCCCAACCAAAGGCTTGACCGGATTCTTTTAAAATGATGGTTAAAAGGGCCAAGAGAAGAAACGACGCTAAAATTCCAAGGCCGGTGATAAAAAACCCCTTTTTTGCTTGCTGACCATGATTCTTCTTTGACTGCTTAATCAATGACATCACTTTTAGAGAGAGAACGGGTAAAACACAGGGCATAAAGTTTAGAATGAATCCCCCTAAAAGGGCGATGGTAAGAAGGCTTAAGAGAGACAACCCCTCATAGGTTTCTTCCCGTTGTTCCAAGGCGTTAAAGACTTCGTCCCCCCTATCTCCTGGATGGAGAACAATTGAGAGCGTCTTTTCAAAGGGTACACAAAGGGTCGAGCAAGCTAAAAAGGAGACCTTTAGATTGAGAGTAAGAGGTTTTTTTCCATCCTCAGGAGTGAGTTGTAGGGGAATAAGAGTTTTCCCCTCATATACATAAGATAGCTGATCTTGAAGTTTTGTTTTGTGGGGCACGGGCCAAAGAATTTTGACGTCTTTAATATTTAAGGACGTTTCCCAACTCAAGGTGGGATCGAAGCCTGCCGTTTCTTCTCCTTCAGGACTTGGCGCATAGACATGCCAATGGGGGGGAATCGTGAGCAGAAGCCCTGCAAGAACGGAACTGCCCTCCGGCCCGCCAGGGACGAGTTTAAGAGCAATAGGATCCTTATTCTCTGCATAAAGAACAGATGCAAGAACGAAGACAACAAAAAGTCCCATTCCCACTCTATTAAAGAAAGCTTTTATATATTTCTGCATTTAATGAACTTTTAACCCATTTTGTTACATACTGCTAGTATGACAGAAGAAACGACATTAAAACAAGACCTTTCAGGATATTTAACGGGTCAATTCCTTTTAGCAACGCCACATATGCCAGATCCTCGCTTTGAAAAGGTTGTTATTTATATCTGTGGTCATGATAGCAATGGGGCCATGGGGCTTGTGATCAACAAGCATTTGGGGGATTTAACTCTCAAAGGACTTTTAGAATATTTAAACCTTTCTCAAGACTCAATTAAGCGGGATCTCCCCATTTATTTTGGGGGTCCGGTCGATACGGGTCGTGGTTTTGTGCTTCATTCTAATGATTTCGTCCATCCTGGTACGGTTCCCTTAGGCGAACACATTTCTCTCACGGCAACCGTGGATGTTTTACAGGCTATTGCAGAAGGGGGTGGGCCAAAAGATTGCCTTCTTGTCATGGGCTATATTGGCTGGGGGCCAGGTCAACTTGATTCTGAGCTTCACAGCAATAGATGGATTCAAGCCGAAGCTGACCCAGAAATTTTATTTCACGTCCCAATTGGAAAAAAATGGGAAATGGCTATTACAAAGTTAGGGGTTAGCCCTGATGCTTTTTCTGAAGAAATTGGGCAAGCTTAAAGATGTAGGAGGTTTTTGGTGAAGGGTTTTTTTTACAAAAAAAAGATTGTTGCTGATTACTGAAAGGGCAGTTTGATACAAGTAATTTGCCCATCCACAGTCGTCATTGCGAGGACCCCCGCGGAGGCGGGGGGACGTCGCAATCCACTCTTTTGCTCGCTTTTTTATGGATCGCGACGCCCTCTTCGAGGGCTCGCGATGACAACACCGGAGTTGTTTTTACTTGTATCAAATCGCCCTGGATTACTGAACACTGCTTTCACTCTACCGTTGACTTTTATATCCGTAACAGGCTAGTACATTAAATCATTAACTCTGCCTATCAACCCATCGGTGGTGTCATCCTCTTTACGTAAGGTACATCTTATGACCACATCACGAAAACCTCTCTACAAACGTATCCTATTAAAATTATCTGGTGAGGCCCTCATGGGCGATTTATCCTATGGTCTTGATGTGCCGACGGTTGGACGGATTTGTACAGAAATTCAAGAAGCCCACAAAATGGGTGTGGAACAAGCCATTGTGGTTGGAGGCGGAAATATCTTTCGGGGATTAAAGGGAAAGGCCCAAGGGATTGAACGAACCACTGCTGACCATATGGGAATGCTTGCCACGATTATGAATGCCCTGGCTTTACAGAGCAAACTCGAGCATATGGGCATTGAAACACGTGTTATGTCTGCCATCCCTATGCAAACTATTTGTGAACCTTATATTCGCCGGCGCGCAGCCCACCATATGCAGAAAGGTCGGGTTATTATTTGTGCAGCGGGAACGGGAGACCCTTATTTTACAACTGATTCTGCTGCAGCCCTACGCGCCGCTGAATTGAACTGTCACGTATTGATGAAGGCAACAAAAGTTGATGGTGTTTATAGTGCTGACCCCGCAAAGCATAAGGATGCGCTCTTCTACCCCGAGTTAACTTATCAACATGTCTTAACAGAAAATCTGCAGGTGATGGATACGTCTGCTATTGCCATAGCACGGGAAAATCAAATTCCTATCATGGTGTTTTCCATCCT
>Ga0207096_1037_pt1 | contig 11483 bp, 5 predicted proteins | sample Alteio_BWMinHeat_86_FD_153547 | JGI IMG/M metagenome (GOLD analysis project Ga0207096, IMG submission 153547) | Enriched cells from forest soil in Barre Woods Harvard Forest LTER site, Petersham, Massachusetts, United States -... | ecosystem: Environmental > Terrestrial > Soil > Temperate forest >...
ACAGATCATCAATTGTTTTCTTTTGTATATTAGGAAAGAAGGGGTTCAAATCTCGAAAGCAGAATTTGAAAAAAACATGCACCAAAAGCTTCAAGATAAAATTTTTCTTGAAGACATCACGGCCCTCATTCAGCTCAATCGTATCTATGATCATGAGGAAGCCTACAGCCTCGTTCACAAAGAATTGATTCGGTTGTTGCCAGGAGACTCTTGGCGCAAATCAATTATGCAGAAAGCTTCTTGATTCTGAAAAAGATGTTTGCTCTCCTATGCACAACATGCTAATCTTATCCCTAACGCCATACACGGGCGGTTGAAACACCCGTGTATAGCTACCACAATAACCCCTTAAGTAGATAAGGAGTACACTATGGCTTCAGAAAAGCTACCCGCATTAGCGGATTTTTGCAAGCAATTATCCCGTGAATATGAGCAATTGAGGTTTATCCTTCAGGTTCAGCAAAGCTTCACTTCCAGTGTAGCAAATTATGGACATCAATCGGAAAGCCGATTTTTGCTGTATCTCATTGAGCATTTGGATCTGTTGATTTTTAAAACGCAACAGCTGAAGGATAAGGTCGAAAGCCGCTTGCGGGAACACGAATCTTAGGCCGTATTTATTGTGGGTATTGAGAGCCGAGAAAGTCTGAGGCTTCGCTTCAGGCTTTCTCATTCTCTTCACATATCCATGCCCTTTCCTCTTTGGACCATCTGTTCATGGATTTGTTGTTGTTGCTTTTGAAAAAGGCGCTGAATATCTTTGACGAGGTATGGACAATGGTCCCGGAAATTTTGCAGCATGCGTTCGTCCTTTTGGAAGGTCTCGAGATAAGACCGGAGCTCTTCCTTAGCCTCACGAGCAAGGGAGGTTCCCTGATAAGCTTTGATTTCCTTAATCTTATCTTCGATGTACTTGGCAATGGTATCCAGGTTGTTAGAATTGTTTGCTGAGGAAACGTTTGTCCGTGAGAGTTGAGTAGATGGCTGGATCTGCAGCTTAGACTGGTTTTGGCTAGGATCTTGATAGGGTTTATTTACGTTAGGCTCGAGGACAGGCTTCACATAATCTTGAAGCGACTTGGTGACAACTCCATATTGAATGTGTTGCCGTTTTTGTCCCTCAGCATCCAAAACAGCCCTCCCATTTTCAGTCAGTTGAGTGAGCTGAGCCCCACATAGTTTCCCCTTCTGATTACGCTCGAAGGCGATGAGACATGTATGGGTAAGGCTTTTCCTCTCACTCTGATCCAGGAACGCTGTACTCTTGGGAAGGTAACGTATATCAGGAGAAAAGTTTCCCTCCAGTTTTAGTCCCTGTCGGACGTAAGATTCCGCAGGCGTTCCCTCAAGGGGCTTTGAGCGCATATGCAGATCAGAGAGTGTGTTTAGTAACGCTGCTCTTGCTTTGATATCCTCAGGGTTGAATTGCAACGGTTTAGAAAGTTGAGGCACTCGAGGCGTTTCAGAGGTTGGAGTTAAAGAAGCCTCTACATTCTTGGCCCTCTCGTACGCCCCTATGTCTCTATCCAGTTGCTTAGGATCAAGTCCATGTTCTTTAAAGATCCTGTAATCATTTGGATGGGTGAGGAGCTTCTTCAACTCTTGGGCGTGCGTTGCTTTTTTAGCCAGGTCGGATTCTTGGGCGTAAACTTGGGCCTTTTCTCGAAGTTCTCCCGCAACCGCATGGTTTAGAAGCTTGTCTTCCTTAATATTCAATATACTAAAGAACGCTTGATACTTTTCAGGAAACTCAACGAATTGAAGAGCTAAGCGATCTCTTGTTGCTTGTTTTTCACAGAACTGCTCAAGGGTAAGCACGGACTCAACCTTTCATAAAAGATGTTTTGAAGCTGGGTCTTATGATGGGCTGCTGCGTGGGATTTAACGGCTGCAAAATAGACTCGGCTGCTCTTATCAAGCTCGTCTCCCCAATAGTCGCGCATATTTCCAGTCTCATCCTTTGTCACTTTAAAGAAAGGTGAATAGAGGCGAGGATTTTCTTGAAACACAGCGGCTAAGGAGTCTCGTTCTGTCTTCTTCGCCTTATAATCGTCATATAAAGGGTGAGAAGTTGCTAAAGCAGCCGGATGGGTTTGAGAAATGGTTTTCCAAAGATCGCGGGTTTCTCTCACCAGGTCCATATAGCCTTGCACTTGGATAGAGGCCCGATGCTCGAGATCAGACAAAAGACGGGGACGAAAACCGGCTTCAACCTCAAGGACATCCTTTCGAATGCCAGCAAGTTTTACGTAGGGCGCATGGTTGTCCCAATCTTTCACGATGTTCTCTGCAACTCGTTTCTTTTCCTCAAAACAGGTTTGATAGGCAGCATAGGACTCATGTTTTGTAAAAAAGAGATTGAAATAAGGTGAGCCATGCCCTACAGTCTTTCCAAGAAAGAATAACCTTAAATGGGGAATACGCATAATAGATAAAAGATAATCATCGTTTATCACGTTGCAAAAACAGAAGAATAATTAATACGAATAGTGGTTGTTTAACAAAAAAACTGTAAATAACCTTAGGAGGGATTATGTATTCTTTTGCACAACAAGTCTTAGTTGCTTTGAGTTCAATTTTTCTTTTCTTAAAACGTAATCTAATCCTAGCATTATACCCTAACAAATTAATACAGGTTTTATTTTTTTTCTACTTACTAAGTATCTTGTCCCCAATTTGGGCCATGGATGAAGATGAAGACGTACTCCCCTGTCCATCTTCTTTTGTACAACTCCACCCTCTACGTACAAATTCTAGCGGACAGACATATATTACCTTTGAAATAGAGGGTGAACCACAAATTATTCCCCTCATTCCCTCAGCCCCGAGTTATAATTATACGTCACTTCTTTCCGTACCTGATTCCGCACCTGATCCTAATGACGCCTCAGCTTGGGTAGAAGCTATACAAAATTGGGCAAATAATTCATATGCAACCCCTGTAAAGAACTATCGTTTTGTATATGATGGTAAAATGTATAAATTGGCTGATATTCTGCCTAATGCGCCTCGCTATGCTTATAACTTAGATTTTCATTGTGAGGATGATACAGCTGAACACGTGACAGTGATGTCTGCGGTTCCTTTTTTTATGGATGGATCAACGAAAGTACCTCTTACACAATGCTCCTCAATGTTTCGCCTTCTTCACCTTGCTTCCTCACGGCAAGTTTTAGAAAATAAAGACATCTTATTTTACGATGGGAGAATGTTATATAAACCTGATGCACAATCAGCATCTTATGAATGCCCTCCTGTTAGGGGGATACCTCAATTAGAAAAAAGCAGGCTCATATCCGATAATACACCAGATTACTCGAGTACTGGTTGTGAGCTAGGATGTTTAGCTCTTACGGCAACCACTATTCCAGAAGGAGATCATGTTCCTTCATCCGTCTTCTATCAAAAACGAGAGAGTGATCAAGATACCGAAAGTCCATTTATTTATAGCGATGGACAGGGTTTATTTATGACCCGTCGTATAAAAAGTGTGTGTTCAGCTGAAGGTAATGATGATATCAAATACCTCTTTGACTATGTTCTACCTACCTCCCATAAATTTCAGTTGAAGGAAGATTGCAAGCTCTCATCTTCTGCCCAAATTCAACCGGGTTTTTTACCCAAGGGGCTTTATGAATGGAGAGGAGATGGGTGGGTTGCAGTAGATAGAACATTCAACCGCATTGCTGTACAATCTTATCAAATTCAATCTCCAGCTTCCCAGACTACATGTTTTCTCGATGTAATTTTTGATCCTTCCATTTCAAATACACAGGTTATTGAAGATACTCTTCAAGCTCCGTACCTTACGGTTTTAAATTTTTCAAAGAGAGTATTCCGTGACGCGGATCAGAGTGGTTTAGACAGTGTACTGAGAAAACTAACAAATTTAGAATATCTAACATTAAACAGCAATGGAATACTTGGCTGTTTTTCTTACGTTAATACATTCGCTAACACCTTAACTGGCTTAACAGATCTTAAACTCCACAATAATCTGTTACATATTCTTCCTCCTGCATTTGGAAACTTAATAAGGCTAACGTCTCTGGATCTCAGTGAAAACGAACTGGTAGACCTTCCTGTTGAATTTGGGAATTTAACAAGATTGAAAAACCTTAATCTCGCCAATAATCTGTTGAAGCTTCTTCCTCCTGCATTTGGAAACTTAATAAGTCTAACGTCTCTGGATCTCAGTGAAAACCAACTGGTAGACCTTCCTGTTGAATTTGGGAATTTAACAGAATTAAGAAACCTTAATCTCGCCAATAATCTGTTGAAGATTCTTCCTCCTGCATTTGGAAACTTAACGAAGTTGTCGGTCCTTTTCCTTGGTCAAAATGAACTAACGTCTTTGCCTGTTGAATTTGGGAACCTAACAAGTTTAACGTTCCTTTACCTTAGTCAAAACCAACTCTCAGAACTTCCTGCTACGATTGGCAATTTGACCGAATTAATAGCGTTTGGAGTCTCAAACAACAATCTACAATGTCTTCCTTCCGGGTATTCTGGACTAATCAACCTCGAAACTCTGAATCTCCATCACAACCAGCTGGCCTCGTTTCCTCCTAACTTTGGGAATTTAGCGAAATTGACAGACCTTGACTTATCAGACAATAAGCTAAGCTCATTTCCTGCTGGGTTTGGCAACTTAACGAGACTTACAACTTTTAGTTTTCATAACAACCAATTGACCTCACTTACTCCTAAATTTGGGAGCTTAACGACATTGACAGATCTTGAATTGTCAGGTAACGACCTAAAGCTACTCCCTACCTCGTTTGGCAACTTAACCGGACTCACAACCCTTAAACTTGAGGCAGTCCGCTTATTAGAACTTCCCATTGAATTTGGGAATTTAACCGGATTGATGCTCCTTGATCTCGACAATAACGACCTACAAAGATTACCTGTTGCTTTTGTGAATTTAACGAGATTGGAGCGTCTTTATTTTAAGGGAAACGATTTAAGGTTCTTGCCTGCTGGATTTGATAAGTTAACAAAATTGACGTGTCTTGACCTTGACCACAATAATCAGCTCATGGTGTTGCATTCTGAGCTTGAGAGTATATCAAAATTAGCATTGACGGCTCTCGGCCTTCCCTACGATACATTAACGACGTTGCCGAATGAATATGCGACCTACTTAGACAGTCTTCGTCTTGGAAGTAGCTTTACACAGTAGCGTATAAGCAACAGCGAGTTTTACGGGATAGGAAAGATGAATATGGGAGAGGGAGAGTGTATATAAAATTATTTAAAAAATTTCTTGCCTATTATCTTTGCTTTATCCAAATCATAGCACCATCTCTTTCATGGGCGCATTTTGGATCAGATGAAGAAATAAATTTCCTCAGGAGAAGGCAAACATACAAAGCCCATATTTCTCATCTTTCTTCTCCAGACAATGTTCAAGAAATTGAATGCCTTGACATTACACCTAATCCTTCTGGAATCTACCGTTTGGCTTTCGATTCGAGCCTTCATGAAAATGATTTATCCATTTACCTCACGCATCAAGAAAGATTAATCGGGCAGGTCGGTTTTTCCAATAACCAGCTTTATTTTCTAGGATTTGAAAATCATTCATTTTCTTTAGAAGATAATTTAAAAAACGCTTTAGAAACAACAAAATATATTTATCCAGCTTTTAATTCTCTTGTTTCAGGGGATTTATTTTTAAGAGGGGGCGAATTCTCCCAAAAAACGTGGATTAAAGCTAAAAACATTGCCTTTGATGGGAATCTTTCTACATCCTCACCCTTAACGCTTCACGGAGAAGAAAAAGTAGTCCTTCAGGGTCAAGTGACTTCACCTCTATTCTCTCTAAAAACCAAGGATTTTATTAATAATGCTAAAATAAAATCAAAAGATATTCATCTCGATGTCGAAAAGGGAAAAAATAATAAAGACGGAGAACTCCAATTTGAACAAGATTTGGTCATAACCGGCTTTAAAACCTTTGAACATAAAGGAAAAGTACGGGGAGATCGCTTTTTTCTTACGGAAGGAACCAATTTTAAGAGTTTTTCTGGCTCTCAAACCTTAATAGGCGTGATGCATTTAGCGAAGGGAGAAGACTATGTTGGAGAGGGTCGATGGGTTGCAGGATTAAGTCTTATTCAAACAAAATGGGCTGAACTCACAAAAGATTACACATTTGAAGGACGGTATTTATTAGGAGACGTACAATCTGAATGTACGGTGGATAAGGGAGCCTACATCAGAGCCTTTTCTGCAGCGCACTTGCAAAGTCAGAATCGCTTGGAGTTTGAAGGTCACCTCTCTCTTCTTTCTCCCGGCACAGGGAAATTTCCCTACACAGATTTTACGCTTCCCGATACGAATGGAGAAAAACCTGCTCCCGCAGTTAAACAAACAACTGAAAGGATTGAAAAGCTTCAGCAAAAACACTTCCCCCATATTGATCATTTGCACGGAGTTCTTTTACAAGCCAAAGGAAATCTGATTCATAATGGTCGAGTGGAGGCGCCCTCCGACTCCCTAACCTATGGAGCTAAAAAGCTAACATTTGGAGGTGTTAGTCAATCTGGTGTCTTTGAAAAAACAAAAACATTCATAAGCGCTGTTCAGGCAACCTGCTCTGGTTTATTAAAGGCTCCTTCAGGTTTATTGTTTAAAATCGAGGAAGAATTAAAAGCGTTAGGCTCGATTATTGCAAAGCAGACGCATATTTTCTCCCCTCGCGCTCATATTGGAGGCACCATCAAGGGTGACCTTTTCATGGATGGAAATTCCTCTGAAAATCCCACAACCCAAGCAACACTGGAAGGCAAGCTGGAAGGGAGCGTAACCTTACAAAACATATCGACCATTTATAGCATGATGAACGTGAGTAAAGACTACCGTATTACATCCTTTAAAGATGCAAAAATTAAGGATTCCATCGGAGGTACATTAATTACTACAGACGGCCAACGTCTTGATGTGGATGCTGCCATTGGTGGAGATGTGGGTGCAAAGAGGGTAGAAGACATCCAACTTGCCAATGTCGTAGGAGGTAGCGTTAACGTTGATCAATTTAATACCCTTACGGGTGCCGCAGCTATTTCCGAGAGTTTGCAAGCCTCTAATTTTAATACAGTAGATCACCAAGGCCCTATTGGGGGCAACTTAGAAGCTGAGAATGGTAATGAAGTAAAGAGCCAAGGAGAGGTTAACCAAGTACAGATTAAAAACGTGAAGGATGTTGATCTTGATGTTAAGGCACAAGGCTCTGTGAGTTTACAAGAGATAGATCAGGCACGTTTGGCAGGAAGCGCAGATTCAGTGATAGCTGAGCAAGTCAATGACCTGAACAGCCAGATGGATGTTAAAAATTCCATGAACCTTATGGATGTAAATCAAGCCTCAATCACGGGATTTGTGGGGAATAATATTAACGTTCAAAAGGCTCAAAGTATTTTTATTACGGCCCCAGTTGGACATGATATCAATATTGAACATACGCAGAACGTAGTTCTGAAGACCTCTGTAGGAAATGATGTCAATGCTAATGACTTTAATATACTTAACCAGCAAGGATCTGTAGGAGGCAATTTAAGGGCTGAGAATGGTAATGAAGTAAAAAGCCAAGGAGAAGTCGATCAGGTACAGATTGTGAACGTGAATGCAGCTCATCTGGATATTCATGCTCAAGGTTCTGTGGTCTTACAAAAGATAGAGCAGGCACACTTGGCAGGAAGTGCAGATTCAGTTGTGGCTGACCAAATAAAAGATCTGACAACTCGATCAGAAGTTAAGGGTTCCATGAACCTTACGGATGTAAATCAAGCCTCCCTTGCAGGTTCTATTGGTGATACGCTTAACGTTCAAAATGGTCAAAATCTTTCTGTTACGGCTTCAGTTGGACATGATGTAAATATTGAACAAACGCAGAATGCGGTTCTGAAGACCTCTGTAGGAAATGATATTAATGCTAGTGGCTTTAATATATTTAACCAGCAAGGTCCTATTGGGGGCAGTTTAAAGGCTGAGAATGGCAATAAAATAAAGGCTCAAGGAGAACTCGATCAGGTACAGATTACAAATGTGAAGGACATTGATCTGAACGTTAAGGCGCAAGGCTCTGTGAACTTACAAGAGATAGATCGGGCACGTTTGGCAGGAAGCGCAGATTCAGTGGTTGCTAAGCAGGTCAATAACCTGAACAGCCAGATGGATGTTAAGGAATCCATGGAAATTACCAAGTTTACGCAAGCAAGAGTCTATGGTTCTGTTGGTGGAAACGTTCTTGCTCGAGAAGGCCAGAGATTAAGCGTAGGCGCTCATGTTTCAAAGAATGCAGATTTTGATAGGGTTAACAGTGTCTATGTTGATGGCACACTGGATCAGAAACTGCAAATGACTAATTTTACCCAAGCTCATATAACTGGTTCCGTTGGGAAAGATCTTCTTGCTCAGGAAGGTAAGCAATTGAGTATAGGAGCACATGTTGGGGGGGGTGTTTTTTCGGACAAAGTAGAGCGTGTCTACGTTAATGCTCCAATTGATCAGGACGCTCAAATTACCAAGTGTATTCAAGCTGTTGTCTATGGTTCTGTTGGTGGAAACATTCTTGCTCGAGAGGGACAGCGATTAGATGTAGGAGCGCGCGTTACGGGGAATACCCTTACCGATAAGGTAGATGTGGTGAATATTTTAAATTCCATCAATGGTGATTTGAAAATATTTAAGGCGGGAGATACCTTCATTGATGGGGCTACCTCTGGAAAAGTAGATGACATTGAATCAGAAAGCCTGTTGATTGGAAGCAAAGGTGTTTTAGGAGCTCAGGAGAGCCATACCCTTAAAACAAACCATACAGCTATTATAGGAAAGATTGTAAATGGGGAACTTCAAATCGAAGCGCCTACTTGCGTTATTTTACCTTCAGGAGAAATTTATACGGCAAGGCTCTCCCTTGATGCTGCCACCTATTTTTCAAATCAAGGAAGAATCAACACCAGCCAAGGTCAACAACCAGGAACGGGAAGCATTTATATAAATGCCCCAAATTTCTTTGATAATAGTGGCTTGATGCACAGTGGTCATGATGGTACGACTTTAAAGCTAGGTTCTCACTATAATCTAGGCCATCAACGGTCCTCTGGATGGCTTAATCTTGAAGCAGATTACTATTGGGATATTATCGGCATGCTGGCCGGAGAGTATGCTAACCTTACCTCTGAAACTCAAGGACTTCATATTACAACAAAAGAATCGGTTACTGTTAGTCAACCTATTAATGCTTCTTGGGGCATTGGTCTTACAGCCCAAGGCATTGATGTCACGAGACCAATTTATTCAACAAAAGCTGTTAATTTTAAAACGACCCAGTATGGTTTAAATCTTGATGCTCCTGTAACGGCACATAGTGTCTTTCTCGACTCCGCTGCAGGTTTGCGTACCCATGATGTTAATATAGGCCACTTGGGAATCTTTAATGCAAAAGGTGCCTATCATACACACGGTAATGTGCGGAATCCAACAGGCACGACTCAGATTACAGCTGCCTCTATTCATAACTTGGTGGAAAATTCTTCTACGGTTGCACCGCCTCAAAGAACTGTTGGGAAAAGAAGAATACAACAACGACTTCATCCAACTCTCCAACAACACGAAATCAGCGCTAATTATCTGTACCTCAAAGCCACTCAAGGAAACATTGAAAATTGGGGAAAGTTTCAGGGGCATACCTATTTAGAAAGAACAGCTGCACGTGACATTATTGATCAAGGAACGCTTAGATATCAAGGAAAGATCCCCTACTATACGCCTGCTCAAGCCATAGGAGGGACGGGAAAGATCATAGACGGCCATAACGTTGGTTTAGTCACACATGCCGGGGGCAAAGTTATTAACAAGGCTTCTGAGTATGCGACCCCCGTTGGTGCTGAGATTTGGACGAGTGGAGATAAGGGCGTGGAGCATCTCTCTCTATCTGAACGTTACCTTAAAGAAGAAAGAACAAAACGCAGTGGTGTTCTTAAACACAAGAAAAGGAAGATCACCACTTTTGAAACAAAGGTCTTCACCCCTAAGATCAGAGCGGGTGCTGACAATTGGACCTATTCTCGGGCAGGAGATATTCTTTTCCAAGGTGCTTCTGTTAACGCCATGGGAGGGGATTACTTATGTGCCCATGGGAATGTTAAGTATTCTTATCTTAAAGGAGGTACGGAACGGTTTGAAAGGCGGAGCAAGTATTGGGGGAGTTCGACAAACAAAGTTTACAAAAGGACAGAACAAGAAGTCGTCACGCGTCTGGTCGCGGGGAAGGATATCATCCACCGCTCTGAAAAAGGGGGGATGATCTTGGAAGCTGTTCATGCAAAGGCGGGGAACCTTATTTTCTTTAAGGCTAACAAAGGCATTCAAGTTAAAGCGATACAGAATCAGACGCACCATCACGCAACACAACACGCCAATCACGGATTCACACACTCAAATAAAAGCCAGGAAGAGATAAGATCGAGGGTTGTTCGTAGCATTTTTGACGCTGGACTCGTTGGGTTTGAAGCGGAAGAAGAGGATGTCATGTTCGAACCCTCTGATATTAACGCTAAATCGGCCTCTATTATTTCTCGTCAAGGTGCGGTCCATATGAAAACCGCGAAATCAATGCATTTCTCTGCCACAGATCGAGAGGCGAACTATGGTGTTTGGCAAAAGCGAAAGGGAAAGGGGCAATTTAACGAAACAGTAGAACTCAGCCGGCTTCCTGCTTCGAAAGTCCTCATCGCTGGAGCTAAGGGCGTGAGTGTTGAAACGCCGCAAGGTACGTCCTTAGATACCCTTGCCAAACAACCAGGATATGGGTGGTTAAAAGCTCTCCAAACTACCCCCCACGTGACATGGTATCAAATTACAGAGGAACACAAGAAATGGCAGTATAAAACCCAAGGTCTAACCCCAGCTGGTGCAGCCCTCCTCAGCCTTGCAGTAGGGATTGCAACAGCAGGAACAGGCGCAACTCTAGCAGGAAGCGTTAGCGGGATTATGGGAGAAGCCCTCGGCAGCGTAGCAGTCGGGAAAATTGCAGGAACTATGGCAGCAAGCGCCTTCCAAACCCTCACAACCCAAGCCTCGATCGTATTCGTTAACTCCGGTGGAAATATTGGGAAAACCTTACATACGCTGGGATCCTCTCAACAGGTACGTGCCCTCCTCACCTCTGTGGGTACAGCGGGCCTCACCTCTGGAGTTTCCGACTATTTAGGTGTTTCGCAAGCCAATACAACTGTGAATAGTACCTGCCAAGACACGCTCAACAACAGTATCAAAAACACAGCCATACAGACAGGGGTATCCGTAGGCCTTAATGTTGCTTCTGGTCAACTTGATGGAAAACAGGCTTTAGAGAAAGGCTTAAGAGGAGCTGTCGCTAGCACATTGGGCGGCCTTGCGGCGAACCAGATTGGAGCTGCGTATCGGGGAGGTGAGATCGATCCTATAACCCATAAACTGCTCCATGGCGTGAG
>Ga0207096_1183_pt1 | contig 11371 bp, 10 predicted proteins | sample Alteio_BWMinHeat_86_FD_153547 | JGI IMG/M metagenome (GOLD analysis project Ga0207096, IMG submission 153547) | Enriched cells from forest soil in Barre Woods Harvard Forest LTER site, Petersham, Massachusetts, United States -... | ecosystem: Environmental > Terrestrial > Soil > Temperate forest >...
TTGTCGGAACCTGATACCTCATTGTTGTCCCTTTTTCCGGAAAGGGAGGACGCAAGAAGATGATCCAATACTCCGATTATAGTTTGCATCCAAGATGGGCATTCCATAAAGACGCAACATGAAACGTGTACGCCATGTTAAAACTGCGATCTTGACAATGGTCACGTTGGGTCTGGTAGTAGTGCTGTCCGGTTCATTCTCCGCACTCACATATAGGCAAGGATCTACAGTGCAGCAGACTGCGACTGTGGCGACAACGGCGGCAACCAGCGCGCTGCGCGTCCTCATCAGTCATATGTCCGGTGTGGCACGGGTGGCGTGGTTACCGGATGGCAAGACACTCGCCACTGCCAACGCTGACAACACGGTGACCCTGTGGGATTCTACAACAGGACAGATCCTTCATACCCTCAGCGGCCATATAAGTACAGTGACGAGTATAGCGTGGTCACCGGATGGTAAGATGCTTGCCTCCGCCAGTTATGACCAGACGGTGCGGCTGTGGGATGCGGAAACAGGGGAGCTCATACGTACCGCCAGCGGCAATACAGACGCCGTTTTGTGCGTGGCTTGGTCGCCAGATGGCAAAACGCTCGCCACCGCAAACGCTGACACGACAGTGCGGCTGTGGGACGCGCAGACAGGACAACCCATTAGCACCATGAGCGGTCATTTGGACGTTGTGGATTATGTGGCTTGGTCGCCAGATGGCAAAACGCTTGCGTCAGCCAGCTGGGATAAGACAGTGCGGCTGTGGGACGCGGCCAGCGGGCAGACGCTGCGTAAGCTCCGCGGCCATACGGACGAAGTGTGGAGTGTGGCGTGGTCACCGGATGGCAAGACCCTCGCGTCTGCTAGCTTAGACCGGACGGTGAGGCTGTGGGATTCACATAGCGGACAACTTCTGCGCACCCTCAGTGGCGATACGGACTTCGTGTACAGTGTGGCGTGGTCGCCGGATGAAAAGATGCTCGTCACCGCCGACGCTGACTACACGGTGCGCCTGTGGGACACTATCAATGGGCATTTGCTTGACTCTTTCAACGTACCAGGTGTTTCTCAGGTAGCGTGGTCGCCGGATGGCAAGACCCTGGCGGTCTCCAGCGCAGACACGGCCATACAATTATGGTTATGGGATGTGTCGGCGTTGACGTTCAACACATTAGGTGTGCCTACCCTCGCCGTGACAACAGTAGCGACTAATCCCCCTACCCTCCTCAACACAACATCAGTGGCAACCATCTCTTCGGGCGTCCTCTACGGCCATACGAACTGGGTCGTAAGTGTGGCGTGGTCGCCAGATGGGAAGATGCTCGCTTCTGGCAGTGCCGACCAGACAGTGCGACTGTGGGACATGGTTACAGGGCAGTCGCTGCGCGTCATTATGGGCTATCCGGGAGAGGTATTTAGTGTGGCGTGGTCGCCGGATGGTAAGATGCTCGCCTCTGCTAACGATGACCACACGGTGCGGCTGTGGAACGCGCTCACAGGGGAATCCCTGCGCATCCTTAGCGGTCATACGGATACTGTAAAGAGTGTAGCGTGGTCGCCGGATGGCAAGACGCTCGCCTCGGCTAGTAATGACCAAACAGTGCGGTTGTGGAACATAGAAAATGGGCAGCTTCTGCGTACCCTCCGTGGCCATACATCCGAAGTTGTGAGTGTAGCGTGGTCGCCGGACGGTAGGATGCTTGCCTCTGCCAGCACAGACAACACGATACGGCTATGGGACGTACACAGTGGCCGGTCTTTGCGTACTCTCCGTGGTCATACATCCGAGGTCAACAGTGTAGCGTGGTCACCGGATGGTAAGACACTTGCGTCAGCCAGCCTTGATACCACAGTGCGGCTATGGGATGCGACCAGCGGGAATCTTCTGCGCACTTTCAGCGGTCATACAAACTCTGTGTTGAGTGTGGCATGGTCGCCGAATGGTAAGACGCTCGCCTCCGCTAGCGTGGATAAGACGGTGCGATTATGGGATGTGCAAAGCGGGCAACCCTTGCGCACGCTAATTGGCCATACGTTCTGGGTAGAACACGTAGCATGGTCGCCAGATGGCAAGACGCTTGCCTCCGCTGCTGCTGACAACACGGTGCGGTTGTGGGATTTGTCGGCATTGCATTGAGAAGAGGTTATCGGGTTGCCTTGAGAACCACGTGCAATGGCTAATCCGTTAACACCAATTTATATCCCTGTCCACGCACATTCTCAATAGGTTGCGTATATTTGCCACCCTGTCCGAGTCTTGCCCGTAATTGGAAAATGTGCTGTTTCAGTAGTTCTCTTGCTTGTCTTGCACCGACTCTTGAGCCTTTGGTTAGGGCGCATAGATCGTTGGTACTGAATACTTGCCCTGGCTGAGAGGCTAACTGTGCCAACAAGGTGAATTCGGTAGGTGTTAACATTAGCGGCTCAGCGTGCCATGTGGCAGTTCGTTCGCGTTTGTTGAGGGTGAGTGGGCCACAAATTACCTGGGGTGGAGTAGACGGATACTTGGCACGGCGACGTTCGGAGGCGGCATAGATTCTTTTCATCAGTTCGACGAGCGAAATAGGCCGCTTCAAGTAAGCATCTACATCAACATCGTACCCCCGACTGAGGTCTTCGACCGTAGCGAAGTTGCTCACCATGACAATTGGGCAATCTGGGCGTAAATTACGTACTTGCTGTGCCAGCGCAAGGCCGTTTGGATGGGTACCCAATTTGTAATCACACAAAAGTACATCGAATGATTCAGTTTGGGCGAATCGCAATGCATCAAGTGCGTTTGTAAACGTGGTGACCTGGTGCTGATTACTGGCGAGGAACTTGGCGGTTTGTTGCTGGAGTTTTAGATCGTCTTCGACATACAAAATATGCATAAGCAACCGCCACAACAATGACTGTCAAATATCACTGTAAGAAATTGTGTGAAAACTACCAGTTGATACTTGCACGACTTCTCAGTTCACCTCTGATAGGATAGGAACGGCGTTCCTACACAATCTCGTAGTCTAACGTCAATGTTCCAAATTGCCTATTGAAAGGAAATTTCATGCGCAGAAATTCCGTTGATGCATTGACGATTGGCCTGGACATCGGATATGGCGTAGTCAAAGCAGTGGTGAGTGATGGAACCGTTACCTTTCCGTCGGTATGCGGTCATGCGCGGCAAATCAAGTTTCAGGCAGATGAGATCGCCGAACGGCATCTGGGCGACCAGATACAAGATGATCAGGGTGTTTGGTTCATCGGAGATCTGGCGCTTGTCCAGCTTCCGCCTGGCGAACTGCTGCACCTACGTGGGCGCACCGCTGATGAGGCGACCATGGGCAATGTCTTCCGCACACGCCTTGCGAAAGCGGCTATTGGCAAACTGCTGGCTGGAAAACGGGATGAGTCGGTAGTCCATGTGCGACTGGCTTCGGGGCTGCCAGTGGATCACATGACCGATGCGCTGGAGTTGAAAGGCGCGCTGCTGGGTCAGCACCGAATCAAAACGGATACGGCGGACTTCGTCGCCAATGTCACTGAAGTCATGGTTATGCCCCAACCGCAAGGAACGATTTACTCTCAGCTTCTGACGTCAACCGGTGAAGTTAACCCCGTGCATGACTACATGCGGACAGGGGTGTGCGATGTCGGCACTTATACAGTTGACGTGGCGCTGGACGATGATGGCGAATTTGTAGACGCCGAAAGTGGCAGCGTGGAGGGCGGCGTGTCGAGCGCACACGAGCGAATCGGCGCATTGTTAGAACGTGAGTACCGCCAGAAAATCCCTTTCAAGATGATTGAGAACGTACTCAGGACGGGGCAGTTCCGCGCGAGGGGTGAAGTACTGGATTACAGTGAAGCGGTGCAGGACGCGCTTGAGCCGCTGCGCAGCGCTACATTGAACCTGTTGAGTGACAAATGGAAGACCGGCACGACGATCGATGTCATTTATCTTTCCGGTGGCGGGGCAGAACTGGTTTATGACGACGTGCTGGCCGCCTATCCGCAGACAGTTATCGTCGAGCAGCCGCAGATCGCCAACGCACGCGGATATTTGAACTATGCGCTGTTTGCCGCCCGCCAGGTCGCTGCTGCGCGCTAAACGATGGGCAGCCGTGTCACGCTGACAGTCAAACTGACTGTAGGCAAGGACGACGACCTTATCGATTGGATGAGTTCCCTTCCAAAAGGCCAGCGGCAAGCCCTGGTCAAGCAAGTGCTGCGGGACGCGGTCCAGCAACATTCTGAGGACGAGAACAGGCTGGCGCAGATTAAGCAAGATACCGTGTGGCTGCGAGCGGCACTGTCTGATTTGCCCGCCTGGATGGAAGGATTGCTGTCACGCATTGCTGTCGTGCAGACTCCTGAACCACCGCCTGAAATCAAGCCCGCTCGCACCGGCCAACTTTCAATGGAAGGCGTGTCGCGACGCGAGAAGCGAATTGCCAAGGTCGCATGGTAAAGAGAAGGGACAGGCATGTTACGCATTGTTATCGCCGATGACGTAGACCTGGTGCTGAAAGGCATTCAAAGTGTCCTGTCAGACTGGACTGATGGAGAAATTGTGGGCGTCTACCAATCGGTATCCGAACTGCTGGCTGGATTGGCGAAGAAGCCGGTCGATGCCGTGATCCTGGATGATCGTATCGACCCGGAGTGTGCGCCGCTTCGGGTAATCCAACAGGTCAAAGAGGTTGTCCCCAAAGCGAAGTTGATTGTCCTGGGCACGGTGGTGGATGGGATGGTCGTGCAAGAGTTTTTTGCGCGAGGCATTCACGGCTACCTGTATAAGAGTGATTCCCTTGCTGATACGCTGGTTCCGGCCATCCGTGCCGTCAATCAGGGCAAGCTGTACCTGTCACCGACGGCAGGCGCGGAACACATGGTCGCCATCCAAGAAGGACGGCGGCGCTGGCAGCTTGATGACGAAGCCCTGACCATTCTGCGACTCCTGGCAGATGGCAGCCACGTCAGCCAGATCGCCCACCGGCTCGGCGTGTCACCGTACCGCATCTACTCGGTGCGCAACAAACTCCGGGCACGATTTGGCGCGGAAAACAACGAAGCCATGATCAGCCGGGCGACGGCGGAGGGATTCCTACCCTGAAAGTCTGCACTCTGACTGGTTGAGTTGGTGGCGGAAGATCAATTACCCTCAATCCACGCTGTCCTTACGCCGCAGCACTGGTTCAAGCCTTTGCTTCACCTTTGGCTGTCGATGCAGTGGCGCTCAACTTGGACGAACGACCTGACTCCCGGACAGGTTGTCAAAGCAAGCGTGACGGATTTTCCGGTGCCATTTCCGATTTACGCAAATTAAGTGGAACCCGAATCCTCGGGGTACTAATACGGATAAGTATTGACGAATTGGATGAGATCGGTGGCTGAGGATGGAGATGAATCAATAATCGCATCGATGAACCAGCCGTTGTTGATCCAAGAAAAGTGCAGCCCACCACAATTTGAGAGACTAAAAGGAAATTTTCCTCCCAGGTGAACTGATGCTGGTAGCACAAAGTCACCACATGCTACTTCATTCGTCAGCGGTGCTTGATTAACGTTTTGTCTGACGACAAGATAAACTGTTGTTCCATTAGAATCTTTGTAATCATATTGACTATCGCTTACCCTACCCGTGCGCTGGAACTCTCCAACAATTAGAGGAAAAATGGTCGAATCAACAGCATCTAGTGGCAGTGTTTCCCTGTTCTGACTAAACTGCACATCTATAGCGGGCGGAAGCGTTGGCAGGGGGGTTTTTATTGATTGCACTAGATACAAGTATAAGCCTGCCATGCACACTAAAGTCAGCCCAAGAAAAATCATGAAGCCCGTTAGACCGATGACCACAATCCAGGGCAGTTGTAATCGCCTCATTAGCTTCATAGGTGATGGTTGGGATCGCAAGCTACTCGCTGAGTTTTCCTCATTAACTTTAGCACATTGGTTGCCCCGTTTCTGGTCTCATCTGTAACCTCGTGTCATAGCCAGGTAGTGGATCCTCGGTACTATCGTCCTTATCAGGTCGTGGACCTCAATACTACGATGCCCTCTGCTGTTAGCGATAATGTTTTGTAGTTTATTTTGGCCGAAATTTAGGGAGCTGATTGACAATGTCGCACTGCTCATGCGTACAATTGAAATTGTTCGTGAGCGAGAGAGCAGTTGCGAAAAGTCTTTGTTACTACCAATTGTTTATGACGTTTGCCGTTACAACTCAGGCCAGTACCAGGCTAAGTTGTTACGGATAGCCTTTATTTTTCGGCCATTTGTTTGAGGCCAGCCAGGGATTTTTTGAGCGTTGCAGTCGTCGTCTGGTCGAGAATCGGTGCCGCGACTTTGCCAATGACACCCGCATTGAGCTGATAGTTATTCGTGACATCAACCCGGACACCGCCAGCATCGCCGCTCACATCCCAATTTTGCGTGCCAGTTAACAATCCAGTGATTTCGTAGGCAATATGCTTGCCGGGTTCAAGGGCTTTCACCGTCAAATTGCCTTTGAGCGTAATGCCCGCAATCTTGTATTCCCATGTCAGCCCTGACCCGACAGCCGGATAATTACCCTCTGTTCCAGTAACCCGAATATCGGTCAGCCATTGTTTGATGGCGTCTGGTGATGTGAGCAATGACCATACTTTATCCAAACTCGCGTTGACAACAACATTGTCTTTAAGGATTGCCAATGTGGTGCTCCTTTTGCTGAAGGCGGCATGGTGGATAGTATATCCGACTGCGCCGTCTATTCGCCTCGGTATTCGCTAATCACTTCAATATTTCCGATGATGTTGGCGTTGAATTCTTCAAGCTCTTCAGCCGGTATCCAATATTCCTTGTGGATTCTTGCGCCCACCGTATGGATTTCAAATTGGTCCAAATAGTCTGTGCGGACACGAAAGCGCGTGACATAGCCTACCTTCGGATTGTTTTGTTTAGCATTCCAATCACGAGCAATTTGTGTAGCGTATTCCTCGTTAAGGACGGGATAAAAGATTGGTTGCGTGGGCAAGCGAGGCGGAAACTTCCGAAAACCGCTGTCAACAACTAAATCCAGTTCCTGTTGACCCACAGGCCGATACAACGTTACGGTTTCAGCTTGCAATGCTGGAAATCTCTCGTGTCGTGTGATCAATCATCATCGCGAATTGCGTCAACAATATTACACTCCCAGCGGCGGAGGCAGTAGTAAGCTCAAATATCATCAAGCTCCTTCAAAAGGTTCCCAGTTCAGGTACCCATCCAAAACAGGATGGAATGTATAGATTGCACTCTCCGCCAACTTCTCTCATGAAGCTACCATCGCTGCTTGCGACACCTAAAACCCCGGCAGGCCACGTCTGTGAATAGGTCATGATGAACCAGTGTTGGGTTGGATGCCATATAAAATTGTCAACGCCATTGTCTGGATAAACGCTGCTCTTGAAACCGACCTTGACCTTCTTGCCAGACGTCACGTCGAAAATGTAGGCGTCGCCATATCCTGTGTACACCAGGAAAAGTTCGTCCGGAGAGAAAGAGAAGTGGTAGATGTTAGGGAGTTGAGGATCGGTGTGCACAATCGTCTCGGTCTTTTTTAAGGAGGGGTTGTAAGCTACGATGTCCGATCCTTGTGCAGTCTGTTGATTTACAAAGACTACACGTGTGCCCCGTGAAGTCCACTGAATGACGTTTTGGGTATAGGATATGTCGTTTGGCAATGCGCTGATTCTGTCCGTGTGCAGTGGGGATACGGTTACAAGATATAGGTTGCCCTGGGCTTTATATATTCCTTTATCGTCGGTTGGTGACCAAGTCGAAATTGGAGCATTTGGAGCGTCATCGAGCTGGTCGGATAGCAAAGTGATGGTTTTGTCTGGAACGGATAGCAACCAGACTTGATATGGCGCCTTTTGGCACGCATTATCTGAGTGCGCAGTATAGACAAATGCGTATTTGCTGTCTCTATTCCAGTCTGTATAGACGATACAACCGGGAGCCGTCAACCGTTCAATCTGTTTCGTGTTGAAATTCTCAACCGTCAGTATCTGGTTGGTTGGATCAGTGTACGCGACCACATCGCCCTTCGACCAATTCGGCCACCAAAAGCCCGGATCGTTTACATAAAGCGACCTATCTTCAATATTTGCTCCTGCGACTGGAATCACTTTCATCCCGTACCCAAATCCCCTAGTTGAATTTGCATAATGCACAATTATGTATTGACCATCTGGCGACCATTCCTCGTCCCAAAAACTAACGCCCAGTTGGCTTTCCGAAAGCATTAAAATTGTTTTTTGCCGGATGATGTCCACCACATACACTTCTTTGGCATAAAGGTTTATCGGCACTTGGCGTTGAAGCATCAGCAGGTCGGCCGTTGGCGACCATTCCATACTTTGAACTTCTCCAGTTGCATCGGGATAGGAAAATAACTGTTTGCCATCACGACTAACAACGTACGCTATCGAGTTCTCGTCTGCTCCTGTTCCGCCACCAATGCTTGCAGTCCACGCGAACCACTGGCCCGATGGCGACCATCCCGGTCCGCCGATGAAATCGGATGTGGCTGGTAGTTTGTAGGATGACAGTATGCGGCTGTCAGTACCGTCAGCGCGCTCGATTATAAAAGCGGCCCGGTTGTCAGAATAGTAATAAAGAAAAGGAGCGCTTGGTCCTGCCTTGGCACCTGTTCGTCCTGGCAGCAAGACAGTGATCAGGAAAATGGCAATCGCAGGCACTCGTGAATATCTCATCATAGTTTTGCCCCCATTTGACCGCCCTATCAGCATTGGGCTATCTCAGCCCCGAACAATTCGAACATCAGTTTCAACCTTAACTGATTGCCCACCCAAACGGTGCAAGGTCAAGTATCACTCTATAGTGGGCGCCTGTTAGCGCACAGAGAGCTGTCAGCCTTGAAGATGTATTTGGTTTATTAGCTTGAGGCAAGCTCATACCTCGAAGTTCGAAACCCTGGATTTAGATTTCATTGTAGTGCGGCCCTGATTCTTGAGCAAGTAGCAGAAGACAATTACGCCCGATCGCCCAAAATTGGGACGCTCTGGCCAAAAATTAATCGTCCGATTCCTTCAAATTTGCAGTCATTTCGACTCTCGTTTCTGTACCATGAGGCCGATACACCTCCGCAGAAACGGGAGTAGGTCGTTTGAAGAAATGGGTAATTGGGACTCTCGCTTGCATCGTTATTGGTGTAGTGATTGCCATCGTCGTGTTCAAGTTCGACAACAGTGCGTCTGTTTCGGAACTGCCGACAATCGCTGCACTGCCTACGAATACACCTACCAGCACACAGACGATAGCGCCCACTCCCACAGCAACGGCCACCTCGGCCTCAACTGCAACAAGCACGCCAACCGAGACACCGACACCAAGCGATACACCGACCCTGGCAACACTGATTTTGCAAATCATGGCAAACGACGCGCGTTCTACCGCTGCGCCGCCTAGCGTGCCCTCAGCGACTGTAACGCCCACCGCGCTGCCAACCTATAACCTGCCCTCACCGCCGCCTCAAATTCCTGACGCTTTGACTTCGGCAGCCACGCCGGGCTGGATACGGTATGGAGCGAACGACCCGGCTTTCGAGTACACCATTGGCCGTTGGTTTCTCTTTAAGTCGGCGCGAGCCAGTGGCGGCAGCTATATGTACTCGGCTGACCCGACTGCGGTCGCTGTATTACCATTCGACGGCGCAGGCATCCGTGTCCGCTATGTGACCTATGCGCTGTTCGGCATCTTCGAGGTGCAAATCGATGGGCAAGTAGTCGCTGTGATGGATAGCTACCAGCCTCGCGCCGAGTTCATGACGACAAACGTGTTTGGACTGGTACAGGGGAAGCATACCCTCGAAATCATTAATACCGCGCGGAAGAACGTTGCTAGCGGTGGGAATATCATCGCGCTCGACGCCGTAGAGGTTTATCAAGGGCCAACCCCAACAGCAACACGCTCGCCGTCGCCCTCGGCAACCGCAACCTTCACGCCCAGCCCGGTAGTAGTGCAAAACATCAAGCTCATCAGCGGGCCCCCTGTCGTCAAACCAACCAACACGCCCATCCCTCCCAGTCCGGTCATAGCCTCACTGGTCATTGCTTATGACGAGAATGGCAACAACGCGGTGGATCCGGGTGAAGGCGTGCAAGGTATTTCTGTGCGGCTGGTCAAAAGCAGCACGAATGAAGTACTTGAGTCGGGCTTCACCAATACCGATGGATTCGTCCAGCTTGAAGCGCTTTCAGATGGGCCCGTTCGCCTGATTGTTCCCTACTTTGGCAAGTTTTGGGACGTCTCGAGCGGCGGCGCTGAACCACACTTCACGCTCATCCTGCCGCCAGGCAACCAGCCGGGGTTGATACCGTGAAGAAACAAACGATTCTCTACGCGCTGGCCGGGTTTGGGGTACTTCTGCTGGCAGCGCTCGCCTGCGACGCCGGGCATATCAACCTGGACATCAGCGGGCAACCGCAGTACATATGCCCCTCGTCCACACCTCGCCCAACCGATACGCCTTTCCCGACCAGTCCGCCAACCTTTCCAGTCACGATTCAAGCGAACCTGGATTACGAGTATGTAGACGTGACACGCAGCACGGTCAATGTCCAGTACATCGCTCAGAGTGTCGGCGCGGTACAGGTTAACTATTCAGGGGTTGATGACCTGGGACAGCCCTGGGCGGGCAGCGGCGGCTTCTTCACCGTCGCCAATGCGCCCTACGGCCAGCCGGGGATCAGCGGCAGCTTCCCAATCACGCTTCCCTCGAACATCATCGTCATCAGCGTTTTCATCAACGGCGGCGGGTACGGCAGCGTCTACAGCGTTATCCGCTACCCTTATCCTTACTATGCCAGCCCTAACCCGTTCCCGTGCTGCCTGGCAAGCCCGGTCTATCCCACGCCTGTCCCAACCTATACACCCTATCCGACGCCGACCGAATACGTCCGCACCAACGACTATTTCCTGGGCGATCCGGTCTATACCACCGGCACGCTGTTGCTACGTTTCCGCGTGACGAGCATCACCGGCCAGGCGAGCAGCGTCCTCGACCCGAATGGCCAGCCCCAGAACATCTATATCTGGCAGCTAGAAGTGACCAACCTCAGCCAGATTGAGTACGACTTCTTCCCGGCAGCGCAGATGTACGTGAGCGAGATCATCGCGCCCGGCGGAAGCGCGTTGGACGGTGTATGGGGCGCGAGTCTTGAAGCGGCGCAGGCAGCGGGTGTTGCGGTCAATTACGACCCGGCAGCCGTTGAGCCGGGGCAGGTGCAAACGTTCACCCTGGCCGCCTTCGGACCGGTGGGCACGGTCTACCGTCTGAGCTTCGCCCTCGACAGTTCTGAGCGCGGCAGCGGGCCAACGCAGGTGCCCGGCGCAAACATCGTCTCGTGGCTGA
>Ga0207096_1185_pt1 | contig 11267 bp, 16 predicted proteins | sample Alteio_BWMinHeat_86_FD_153547 | JGI IMG/M metagenome (GOLD analysis project Ga0207096, IMG submission 153547) | Enriched cells from forest soil in Barre Woods Harvard Forest LTER site, Petersham, Massachusetts, United States -... | ecosystem: Environmental > Terrestrial > Soil > Temperate forest >...
GAGTTCGATTGGGATCAAGGCAACAGCACCAAAAGCGCCAAGAAGCATCAGATCGGGTTAGAAAGCGCCGAACAGTTCTTCAGAAACAAAGAGGTCCTAGTGCCGCTCGGAATTCAGGTTTCGCCACCGGCCGATGAACCTCGATTTGGCGCTCTTGGAATGGACCTCTTAGGTCGTCGCCTCTCGGTATGCTTTACCATTCGCGAGGGCAAGATCCGCGTGATCTCAATTCGCCCCATGAGCCCGGCTGAAAGGAAGAAATATGCGTCGCTACGTGAAGAATGAAAAGGGTTATGAAAAGTCGTTCGAAGCTGACTGGAAAGCCGTAAAAAAAGGCCTCAAGAAAGCTCGGGCTGAATTAGGAGAGCCGCGGAAAGTTCCGACTTCTGTAGCTCTTGATCCCCGATTTGTCGATGAGCTGAAAAAAGCTGCCGCTGCTAAAGGAATTCCTTATCAGATCCTTATGCGAATGTTTATCGTGGAAGGCTTTCAGAGGATGAAAAAGGCAATTTAAGTATAAAAGTCGCGTGCTTTTTCCTATCTAACTGCCGATCGCAGTCCGACCTATCGCGCAATCATGAGGACTTTCATGGAGGAGCGCGACAAATTCGCACTTCATCTTCGCAACACCGAAATCTCAAATCTCATCGCACGCCAACGTCCAGATCTAGCGGACGAGGCAGCGATAGATAGCGCCCTTCAGCAACTCTGCGATTGGGGAAATATAGAGCGCCATCAAGACACTTCAAACGTAAGAACAGTCGAGGACTTTTACAGAACTCGTTACCTATATCAGCTGACCCGAGCAGGCGAAAAATCCGAGCGAGCATGCTCATGATGTGTTCGCGGTAATCGCAATTCAACAGCCGTTAAACCCCAGATTGCAGAACAAAATCCTACAAATATTTTCCACGAAATTGGATTTTCAGGCGTACAATAACTTGACAAATTTATCCAGCAACGAGATACTAAATTAATGAGTAAGCGCCCAGAGTATCCGCTGGAAATCACGATCAACGGGCGCAAACTCGACCGAGTCATTATTGACCAACACTATTTGGAAAACCATGGTGCTTCGATGAATGACGAAATCATCCTGAATCTGGTTAAAACGCTGGATGGAAAGAAATTCCCGCCAGAGAGGGTTCAAGACGACTTTGAGTATTTCACAGTGGAGCCCGCCTATTTGCAAGATAAGGCTTACCGTATTGTCCTGGTACTCTGTCTGGTTGATGATTATTTAGGCGTTATAAACGCCTTCCGAGTGAAAGGAAGAAATATTTATGACAAAATTTCCCAGCGAAAAAGAATTAAATGAAGCGCGGAAAGCCTTAGCCAAGGCTCCCGGCGCTCGAATGCTGTCACCCAACGCTTCGCCCGTAGAGCGGCTGAAATTTTCTCTCTGCGAAAAATTCGTGACCTATCTACTCGATCACAAGCTGTCGCAACGAGAGTTAGCCGAAGTGATCGGAATTGATGAGTCCCTGGTGAGCAAAATTATTCATTACAATTTTGACGACTTTACGATTGATCGCCTGGTTAAATATCTCTCCGTCCTCTTCCCTAAGGCGGATCTAGAGATCCTCGTGAAGAAAAAGAAAAAAATTGCCTAACAATGCAGAAACCGCGGTACCCACCACGAACCGTGAAGAACCGCAATTGTTCGCCACCCACCAACGCATACCGTCACTCACGAGATGTGTTCGCACTGTTCGCAGTTCTATTGACTCTGTCCCGGATGGTCTTGCTGTTTCGAAATCCAAAGATCCCACCGGGGGCTACTTCAGACGATCTCGAAATGCCCGGCCAGCGGGCCCATCACTCATGGCAGTCGGAAAGACCTCCATTACAAATTTCAAGGTATTCTGATCCGGACCGCCTGCCGTCATAATATCCCGAACGATCTCATCGCGAAGGATCGAACCTGCAAAAGACTCCGAGAGACTTCCCAATGTCGCGGTAATAGGCGGCTCCACGCTGGAAAATCCGTAGAACTGGAGCTTCCCTTCCACATCAATTTGGATCGGAAATCTGTCCGGCCTCGGATAGTCACGCGAAATCTTGGCAACAACCGCGGCATGAAAGGACTTCAGAAGCTCAATTCGTCGGCGAGAGCGAGCTGCACCTGGGGGTATCTCTAACTCCGCCCTATGCGCGATGTGCGCAATCTCCCTAGCTGAAAACAAAGTTATCCAGGTGGCCGACTTAAACGGAAAGTCTCGGCAAATCTGACGCGCAATATGAAAATTTGGCCCCTCCGAAAACGGTAGATGAATAATTGTCGCCTCAATTTTGCTGAGCGCTTCGACAATTCGCACTCGCTCCGCTTCGGAAGAATATCCATATGTAACTACGTAGTGCCTGCCTTCCGACCAGAGGGTACCCAGAAAACTCCACCTGTCCCCCTCCGGCATCGAGGATCTATCGAGATCCTCGACGATGAAGACACTCTCCCCGCTCGAAAAGAGCCTCGGAAATTCCTCAAGGAGGCAAGCACCTAGGTAGAGCCATCGGCCACGATTGATAAAAAACATTATCCCACCGACAACCAGAGCCGATTTGAGCCCGTAGATGCCACTCTGAACGAAAACACTGCGCGGCGAAGGGAACATCCTTGACGTGAATAGGTAGCCGCCACCAACGCAGAAACCCGCTCCGAGCACGAAGATCAGCCTATGCCACCAAGAAGTTAGATGAAAAAGAGCTTCGTTATAGCTACTCACTCCAAAAAAAGTCACTTCAGCAACTTTCGTATTCTTGGCCCGAATCTGCTCCAACTGGCGCCACCATTGTCGAACGAATACCGTTTTACCCGAGCCCCATTCTCCTAAGATTGCGGTGATGTGACTTCGCCCGGATGAGACCTCCAAATTGAGCCTGAGACATGGCTCTTCTTCTCCCCGTTGGAACTCCTCTATTCCTGAAAAATCCCGATGGCATGTGGGCCGCGCCTGGACCAGCCGCCACAGCTCGCCGAAGAAATTCACTGCACGTTCATGAAGCCTCATTTTCCGCAGCATTCTACCTTTCCGAAGAGCGGTCGAAGATCGCCTTAACAGAGTTAGGTCGTCCTTTTATTTCGCTGACTTGAGCCAATGGTTCCTTTCTGGTGGGCCTTCCCTAGTCGGCCCTTTTTGCGCTAGCTCAAAAGGCCCATGCAGCAAGTTAGAGTAGAATTGATCCCCCTGCAAGAACGCTACATTTGCCTAACGTACCAAATGGCGAACGCTATTCAGCCTGGGACTGAACGCAACGCCCGTATCAAAAATGAGACACTTCCAGAGGGAATTTTCCCTCAATTTACAACAACTTCCCCATTTAAGTTTCGGAAAGAAAAAAGCCGATAAGACAGGTGGCGGGGATGTCATGAAACTAAACTTTTTGAAAAATATATTTATTCGATACAAACATGCAGGAGCATTTCTCTTGATCGCGCTCGTACTCGGAGTCACCGGAGCGGCGATCCCGAAGATGCTTTTGATGAAAGCAATAGAAAATGAATCCGAGGCCTATTTCCACTCTTGGCTGTTCAACTTGACTTCCAAAACGGATAGGCAAAGAGGCCTAGAGCAAGCATTTAGATTCAAAAGGTTTCAGGCTGCAAAGGCCCTCCTTTCGGCAGAAATAGAAGTCAATCCAGATAGTGCACATGGCTTCCCTCCGCTGTCCCTCGCTGCCGTCGCAGGCAACATCGAGTTAGCGCAGTTGCTGCTTGAGAGGGGGGCGGACATCAATTCTTCTAAAAGTGACTATCACCTCTTCCCTCTTTTCGGTGCAGTTGTAGAAAATGATTTAAATATGACTAAGTTTCTCATTCGAAAAGGTGCGAACATCGACAAAACAACGCCTGGAGGACAAACAGCCCTTGGCTGGGCACACGACCATAGCTACCTCCGAATCGAAGAAGTATTGAAAGAAGCTGGGGCCACTGTTACATCTCGAAATGTAGCGTCCGGAAGCGAAGTACGAAAACAATAGTTTCAGACTCAAAAACTATGGATTCTGATAGCAAATATTCGCCGCGTCTGTAGAAGCCGAACTGCACTCCCCACTCGACTCACCGTAAAAATCGCACACCTCTCTTGCGTGGGCCCTGGCTTTTTCACATGGGGTTTGTGGCTTTGGCGCAGGTTCAGGATCGGGTATGGGATCTGGCGAATCTGGATCAGGAATCACCTTACCAGGATCTGGCAAAATGTCCGGCCAATTCCAGGCCAGTGGTTGACCGCTCACTATACCTTGGCCTGACCCGTCTCCTTGACAAATTTTTCCTGATGGATCTCGTCGCAGCTGGGGTCTATTGAAAACATATCGGTAGTAATTTGAATCCTTGCTAGTGAACCCAATCGGATCCTGGCTTAGAAAGCGCCCAGTCACCGGTGAGTATTGACGAGCCCTATTGTAATAATTTCCGCTCTCGTCGAATTCTCTTCCAGCAAATCCGAATTGCGCTGGATTACTGCTCGGTGCAATCGCCACGAAACTCGTCTCTCCGAACAGCCCGAAGCTATGCGAAGTCCCGGCAGCATCACCATTGAGCACTGAGCCGAGATGGTCGACTACGTAACCCTTCCCGACCCCAGCCTTCACTTCAGCCAGATGCTCATCGATTCCTTGTCCGTCGATGTAGGTGGTAAGGGGGGATCCATCACCCGCCTGCCCCATTAGAATTCTATTTTCCAGACCGAGATACGCATAGCTCTGGTAAAATGATTGCGCGCCCTGACTGATAATTTTTGCTACACGTCGGCCAAGGGCATCGAAATAGTACGCCGCACTCGTAGTACCATTCTGCACGGAATTCAGGAGATCATCAGCTCGATAAGTGTAGTTCTTTACAGCCGCTGCGGAAGTCTCTTTCACGATGTCACCAAAGCCATCTGGATCGGCAAGGAAAGATGATGTTCCGTTGCTAAGCAGGAAATTATTTACGTTGGTCCCAGGGCCATCGCTCCCATTTATCCGGTTCCCCAAGAGATCATAGATGAATGATTTTGAGTATAGCCCAGTGCTGCTCACCAATTGATCCACGGCATCGAAGGCCACAGCATAAGCCCCATTCTCGCGAGCGATGTTTGTGATATTTCCAGTTTGCCGGTCATACGTCAACGTTTCAGTGATCGGCGTTGGCCCAGTCCAGGTGACTGTAGTGATTCGATTTGTGCATCGGTCGGAGGTGGAACGTGAGTGAGCTCTCATTTGATTTCAACGTGTTTCATTCGAGCATTTCGCGGAGCTAACTCTGCTTGTTGGCACCATCTGACACACCACGAAGATCCTAGGTATCAGAGTTTCCTAGAAATTGAATTTCGGCAAGATCATCTACGGTAATAATATTCCTGGCCGCTTCTTCAATCGTAATTGGGTCATCAAATTCGTTCTTTTCCCCATTCCATGAAAAATAAATTACAAAATTCTCGATCCTAGCTACGGTGCCCTGCCTTTGAGCACCAAACTTCTCGGCCACCATCTGCTCCAAACGAAACGTCGATCGACAAGCATCTATCGCAGAGCAAAATTCATGTACGCGACTCTTGTCCACTCGCGCTATCCCGGAAACTCTTTGATCAGTTTGTTGATGAACACATCGACAATTTCCTTGGAGAGCACCACTTGATCTCGAATGATTTCCGGCAAAAAGTGCCGGCGAATATTTGCACCGCTCCGGGCGGCATTGCTGAGCTCAAAACTATCTTTCCAAAGATTGGACCTAATCAGAAACCCATGCGACACAATATTTCGCTTTGCCAGCTTTCCGTCTCGCAAGACCTCCTCGGTGTATTTATTCCTGCTGGGATGACCAATGGCCACATTCCTCAGGAAACGAATTTCTCCGAGACGGCGATATTTCCCCTTGAACTCGAGAGGCGCACCAATAGCAGTTCCAATATGTTTTAGGGCGTCTTGTTGGGCATAGATCGCTTGCATCACTCCGTAGAGCCGCAAATAGTTCATCCCGGTAATGGCGAGCTCCTCGTTCGCAATGTCCTCCTGGTAGGCCCGCATTGCCCACGTCGTGTCGTCTATGACGTCGAGGCAAGCGCAAAGCCTGATCCACAACGATTCCTTTTCATCGTCGCTGCCATAAAAAACCTCTGGCGGATCCCCCTCCTTTGGGGGGCGGTGCAGACTTCGATAGATCTCATCGTGCCGAGCCTTCGGCGAATTGATCGTATCCCGCAGTGACTTTACGGCGACATCAAGCGCATCGAGTTCGGTCTGGTTAACGATCACGGCGCTCCCTCTCTGATCTAAAAGCCAGCTTCGCGATCGATCGGGAGGCCGACTGCCGAAGACTGGCGCCCAAGACTGGCCGCCAGACTATTTGCGGCCGCGAGCTCGGCACAGAGCCTTTCGTGATTCACAAGTTTGCAATACAGACCAGGATAGGTAGGCTTTCGCTCCACTGTCCGGATAGTACGTAACACGCCCAGCGCGCTTCTCGCTTTGGACTCCGGGAGCCGTGAGACATCTCCGCCCACAGGAGCAATGAACTCCCTGAAAAGTTTTTCTCGCAGCTTGTTCGGGGCAACAATCGTACCGTCCGGCTGAAGGATATTTCCAGTTATCCGCTTGCTAGCCTGGGCACCGTAGAAGTGCGTCTTGTTCTGTTTTGCCCTGAGTTGATACCTCTTCAAAATTCCAGCCACGTCCGTGAAAGTATGGCCCGGGATCTTCGGCGTCGTGGAAGACAATGTAATGTCATCCACGTAGAGCGACATTTTGAGGCCCCGATTGACTGCGTAACGATATATCTCGTCGAAGGCTGGCGCTTTACTCCAGTACGCTAAACCTTGGCTCAGCGGGCTACCAGTTGGAATGTGCCCACCGTAGGTAACTACGGACACCAAACCTTCGGCTATGTCACGCGGCTGCTGAAGACGATATCGAAAAAACTCGAATACCGCGGATGCGGAGCAGCTGGGATAAAATTTTTTGATGTCCAAGGTGAGCGCAGACTTCGCATCTTCGTGGGCGCGTCCGTTAGTAAGGGAGCTTCTGCCCTTTACACCGGAATGCAGATAATCAGGGGTGGGCAGCAACGAAAGCTGATGGTGGATTCTGCTATGAATTCGTTTCAGCCGGTCCTTTGGGATCTCGAGCTCGCGCATCGTCCCATCATCTTTGGGAATCTCTCGCGTACGAAAATTAGAATCGCCCCGTTGCGTTAGAATCTGCCATTCCGCGGCAGACACCCCAAGAATTTCCCGCAGGATCTTGAGGTTTTTCAATTTATCTAGACGACATACCTTTTTCTTCACCGGCCCCATAAGCCTCCACGGCCTTCAAAAACGAAAGCATTTTTCCTCGAACCTTTTCCTTAGCTTTCCCCTTGAACGTGCCGCTATCCAATTCTTCTGAAAAAAACATGATGGCCGATGGGCGCAGCTTGAAGTGCTTAGCGTATTTCCCCACTAACTCCAGGCTGGGCTTCCTTTTCCCGGTCTCCACTTCCGACAAAAAACTGGTGTGTACATCTACCACCTTTGCCATGTCGGTTAGCTTGATACCGTGAAAAACCCGTAATAGCCGTAATGCCTCACCAACCATAAGCTCCCCCAGGAAAGAGAAATCAAACAAGCCTAGCTACCAATAAGTCTTTGCAAATGAGAAGCCAGTTTAAACACCATCCACGAAAGCCCCTCACGGTGCTTCCAGGCCAGCTTCAATACCGGTCTCCAGCTTACTTTGGCAGCACGTTTAGGTGCTGACCCACGGTCAATACGTTTTCTTCGCATCATTCCTCCCATCTGCCGGCATGCTTCCGGAAAATTCCGGGTTGGCAGCCGTCTCATCCAGATAGGGTGGAACCTAACCGTTTCGTCGCCTGTTCTATTCACCTGCGCCGGTCTCATCCGGCGCAGCGCAAAGCGCAGCTTGCTTCGGGAACCGGGTAAGCTTACTTCCCTTCAGCACAAAGCTGACAGGTAGTAGACCGACCAGACGTCCGATATTCGCTGCAGTCCGCGATAAGAAGAAGTCGATCATCTCGACTCCATCTCCCTGGGCTTTCGCCCAAATATTCCGCTCGAGGCGGGCTCATGAGCTTCCACTTTCGTGGTCAGCGTGGTGACGATAAAGATTGCGCTGCGAAGCAAGCAAGCGGTTTCTACTTTTCTAGAAATCTTTTCACCGACGCGGTCCGGCGTTGATCAGGAAAAAATTCCGCCCGGCGCTGGTATCAGAAACCAGAAACGTGTGGCCCATTTTGGCCATACCCCCAACTGGAGGAATAATGAAGAAGAAGCCTAGAAGTCCAAAATTCAAGAAGAAAGTTATGCGCCCGACGCAATCCGCCGCGGCCGATGAGCGAGCGCTCATACTGCCAATCTCGGCCATCACGGTGCCTCGTAATCCACGCGAAAAATTGGAGAACATCGAGGAACTGGCGGCAAGCATCAAAGCTTCGGGCGGGTTGCTCCAGCCATTGGTGGTGACAAAAGCGAAGGAAGGATGGGAACTCATTGCCGGGGCACGCAGGCTCGCGGCACTTCATCTCCTGGGCGCAAAGGACGCACCGGTACGAGTGCTCAGCGTCGCAAGCGAAGCCGCCGATGTGCTTCGGCTTGTTGAAAATCTTCAGCGCGATGGTCTTTCCGGCTGGGACACCTGCAGGGCGATTCACGCGCTTTTGCCCCAATTTCAATCACAGCGGAAGCTTGCCGAGGCGATTGGAAAGACGGAGAGCTACGTCTCGAAGTGCATGGCGGTCGTGAACTCGAAGCCTGAACTTGAACGCGTTCAAGGCCTTTCGCTTCGAGACCTGTTTGCATCTATAGGAAAACAGGAGGGCCCCCGTAGCTCGTCAGGGGTCATCGCGGGTGGGCGATACGTAAATGGCGCAATCCAGCTCCGCAATTCCGGACCAAATGGCCGTTTCAGCTTGCGGATCAATTTCGATCCCGAAAAGACGCCGGCGGATACGAAAATTAGGATTCTGGAAACTCTTAAAGAATTGCTACGCAAGCTCGAGCTGCCGTAAAGAGGGCCCCAACGAAATGGGGCCCAACCCTCTTTTTCCACAACTCAAATTTCTCACCGCCCCCAGTCATGCCTCAATAGGGTCCATTATGATAATAGGCAGCATGCGCGTTGGATTGATCCTGGATTCAAACTACTTCCTGCACTACCGCGGCCCGGAATCCATTCGCTGGAACGAACTCGTTTCCGGCACAACCGAAATTCGCCTTCTCGTTATCCCGCCCGTCGTAGATGAGATCGATCGAAAAAAGTGGAATGGGAAGACGAGCAAAGAAAAAAACAGGGCCAGGGACGTTACTTCAAAGCTCAAAAAGTGGTTTTTAGATAACCAGCCACCATCGCTGGCCAACGGCATCGGCATCGATCGCGTGAGGAAACAGACTCTGCCTCAGGTATCGGGCCTCGATCAAGAGACCTCTGATGACCAGATTATCCTCTACAGCCTTGAGCTTTCGAAAGAGTTCGACAAAACAATCATCGTGACTCATGACTTCGGCCTGCAGGACCGCGCCAAAGATCACGGGCTAGATTATATGGAGCTCGACGACATCTACGCCTTAGCGGATGAGCTCGATCCCATGGAGAAGGAATTGGCCACCGCTCGCAAGGAGCTTCAGAAGTTTCGGGATAGAACTCCGAAGCTGAATGTTCTCTTTTCCTCGCGAGAGCTTCACCAGAAATTCAAGCTCCAGCCCGTAGCTCCTTTAACGAAGAAAGAATTGATCGCCGCCGGAGAACAGATCAGGGTGACTCGCCCCTTGAACCTTTCCAGTGTCGAAAAGGCCGATGTAGCCGTTGATAAAGATGATTTGGCAAAACAAATCGCGAAGATGGTGGCCGGCGCGAACAGCGCATTTGGACCCAGCGCTGCAGACTGGGCGCGATACAATGAGAATCTAAATTCATTCTACAAAAAGTATGAAAAATATCTACTAGAGAAAAATGCGTATGATGAGCTGTGCGGTCGCACCCTTGAGATCGAGCTTGTTCTCGAGAATATTGGAACCTCTCCGGCCTCGAACATCAACATTGCCCTTCATTTCCCCATCTCCAAGACCGCCAGCTTAGTTTTAAAAAGAGATTTCCCTGACGAACCGGAGGCCCCATCTGCTCCGAGCAAGCCAAAAGGATTTTTGGAAAATTTCGCCAACCAGAACGGCATCGGGAACTTCAACCACTCGTACTTTAACCTTCCGGTGGTCGCACCGAGGGCAGGGCGAGATAGCGTTTCAGACCCAAGCATTCGACCCACAAATAGTTTCGACGTTGAATTTAACGTGGATGCGTTGCAACACCTTCAGCAGAAGCCAGCCAAAAAAATGCGCCTTACATTTCCATCGATCGATGCTGCGGAATCATTCCAGATTAGCTGGACTGCCATTTCAAATGAACAGCCCGAGCCTCAGACCGGGACTCTCGATGTCATCATCTTAAAGTAGATTTCAATTCGATCTTCAAAATTCCGAAAATCCTGGAATAAGCCCTCTATGGAGGACTGCTTATGTATTTCAGAAAACTTCTCGGCCTCACCCTCACTGCCCTTGCAATCATGCCCCAGAGGAGAACGATCCTATTCTGCTTTGGGATGCTGCTCTTTTTAAGCGCATAGCCATCCTTCGATGTATCGAAGGACGTTCGATCCGATAGATAAAAATCCAATCCATCAAAAACTAAACCGAAAGGAGCACGATATGAAACGTGAAATCCAAATCCATGTCGTGCTCCGACGCCTGCTCGACCAGCGCGGAACAACGACCACGCAGGTGGCAAAAGCAACGAAGGTGCCCAACAGCACGCTTTCCACGTGGCTCCTGCCCAAGGCGAAACCGAAGGATCCGCAGCACCTGGCCGCTGTGGCCGATCACTTCGGCACCACGATCGATTTTCTCCTCTTCGGTGAAGTTCCCGCCGTGAACGTCGAATCCCTTCCTCTCGAGCACGTACTTGATGGGCTCTACAGATTGCGATTAGAGCGGGTGGTTTTGCCGAAGAAAAATGGCAGTGCCGACTAGGCGGGCACCTGGGCTGATTGGGAGGCTTTGGCGGTATAAGAGAATGAAGAAAAATTCCCTCAAAATTTGCACGAAGGAGATTCACTATGAAAATCGTAATCAAGCTTGCAGCTCTGTGCATCGTCGCTACGGCCTGCTCGACCGAATGTGAGGCGGGGTGGTTCTCTAGCGACGTTACTCTCACCAAGGAAGAAGAACAGGATGTGGCCACCGGCTACTGCCTCTGCAGGCTTGGCGCTCAGCAGGGCCTCTACGACCACCGTTCCATTCAAG
>Ga0207096_1186_pt1 | contig 11253 bp, 12 predicted proteins | sample Alteio_BWMinHeat_86_FD_153547 | JGI IMG/M metagenome (GOLD analysis project Ga0207096, IMG submission 153547) | Enriched cells from forest soil in Barre Woods Harvard Forest LTER site, Petersham, Massachusetts, United States -... | ecosystem: Environmental > Terrestrial > Soil > Temperate forest >...
TGTTTACCTTCGGGTACTGTAATTTGCCATTTACATGCGCAATTGTTTGCATAATCAAATGGTCCGCTTCCATCACTGATTTCTCCTTCAGGATTATCAAAGTATTTTATATCGCTGCAATAAAGTGTTGTGGAATCTATTGGCGATGATGAATAGGAAATATAAAAAGGTTTTGCTCCCTTCTTCCCTTCATACTTAACACCAACTTTATTACCCTTGACAAAAATAGTTGACGGAATACTTTTTGGAGAATAAGAAGATACCAATGAATCGCCGGAATAAAACTTAATAGTAGAACCCGAAATATTCCATTCCCCTTTTATAGAAAAATTAAATCCATGAAAGCCGCCAAAAGGAGAGATAGCCCAGAAACTTCTTGTTGTCGATTGATCTATACAAATATCTCCCTTCGATCTTCTTGAATCGAAGTAAACATCTCTTCCTGATTCTGTTTTCAGGTAATTAACAGCAGCATTCAAATCAGGTAATCCTGCACCAAGTTTGCCTCCATAAGTAAGATTTAAACTATCAAGTGGCTTTGCAGTGTTCTTTAATGCATCCATTAATTGATCAGGAGATGCTTTAGGATTTAATGCTTTTAAAACTGTAACACAACCTGCAACCAATGAAACAGCACCCGAAGTTCCATCATTGTAACTATATGTATTATCTTTTAAAGGATAGGGTGCATAAATCAATTCTCCTGATGCAGATAAATCTATCTTATCGCCATAATTGCTACTAGTGGTTTTGTGTAATGAAGTATCAACCGCTGCAATTGCATAAACAGAATTAAGTGAAGCAGGTGGATCGCAATGCCCGCTATAAAAGTTTCCTGCCGAGCCAAGTATGGTTATTCCTTTTCTTTTCGCTTCTTCAAAAAGACTATTGTATTTATCAGGGTCATATTTTCCTCCGCTCCATGCACAAACTATTATGTCAGCATTTTGACGAATGGCATAAGCAATACCATCATATCCATGTTCAAAATAAGGTTTCTGGCTTTTATCGCCAAGTACCTTTACAGGTATTATTTTAATAAACTCTGATGCACGCGTTCCAAAACATCTTTCTGCAACCATCACCAATGTTCCTGCTACTTCAGTACCGTGATAAAAAAATGCTTCTCTGCCAAATGGGATTGATACATCTGGGTCATTATCTGCAACATCCCATCCGCAAACATCATCTATATAACCGTTTTTATCATCATCAATTCCATTGCCCGGAATTTCATTTACGTTCTTATACCAGTAATTTTTAAGTGTCCGATGTGTAAGTCTGAATCCATCATCCACCACAGCTATCTTAATTACTCCCGTCAGCGGAACATTCTTTAAATCCGGCAAATGAAGCATTTCATAAGCGCGGAAATCAGGTTTCGCCTCATTAGTAACTACTGTATCTGTTGAGGACTGAGCAACAGAATTAAGTGACAAAATGGTAAATAGTGTCATTACAGGATAAGAAAACAGGTTCATCAATTATGGTGCGGTAAATATAACTGTACTGGTAGCAGTATGCGTATGACTTGGAATCTGGTTAATCGTTAATTGGGCTGTTTCAGCTCCTGAATGGTCTCCCTGATTATAAAAAGACAAACCGTTACCCTGACCAATGCAAATTGGTAAACGACTTTGTAAATTAGGAAGAGCAAAGGTTGTTTGACCATCTCCGCCATACATTGTTCCTAATAAAGAAAAGAGTGCAGTATTCTGACTTATTGGCAGAATCTGTCCGTCACATAATTCCCAGCCTACAGGAGCAAAATTAAAACCGAATATTTCTATTTCTCCCAGGTATGGGTTCTCACCATTGCGTGATGGAAATATTCCTTGAGTCGCAATACAAAAATTTAATGCGAGATAAGGGTTCATAATGCTAAATGGCTGAGAACCTCCTGCATTACTGGTAGTAGTATTTACAGTTAAAGTTTTTGCTACCCAGTCGTTACCATTTTGGTCATACATTATCACATCTCCTGTATTTACTCCCTGTGGCAATCCTGCTCCCGAACCACTTGTTGAAGCATACAATGCATAAGGCACACTCATTAATTGTTGAGTACCCATATCCACATAGTTGTTTCCATTGGCAGTATCAATTTCTACCTGTGCAAATTTTGCTCCTGATCCCCAACTGATGGTAATAAATGTCCCAATCACAGGAGTTCCCGAGCCAATGTTTGCAGTAAACAATCCCAGTGCATTGGTTGTTGCACTTTGTGTTTCCTGGTAAACCACAGTACCATTAGATGTTACATCATGAATACTGAACCGCAATGCCACAGTTTGATTTGCAATCAGATTACCCGATGCATTCCTTGCCACTGCCTGGTAAGGAACCGACTGAGGTGCCTGTGCCATTGCAACACTGCACATCAGTATAAATAAAGCGAAGATGATTTGAATTTTTTTCATTTTTTTAGATTTAATTGTTTTATATATTTAATTATTGTTTTGTTTCGGTATGCAAAAATAATTCAAAATCGAAGCGATTCCAAATTATTTTTAATGATTTTATCCTATGTTTTTATTAATTAATAATTAGTTTATGTTGTGTTTATCACTTCATAATAAAGCGAGGCAAAACTACTTTTTAATATTCCTTTTATCAACCACATATCTGTAGATAAAATCATTGTCGAAACCTACTTATGTAGATAAAACAAAAAGCCTCCCCGCTTTCACGGAAAGGCTTTCTGATTTGTTTAAACTTTTTTAAACCACCGGAGGAACTACAGGTGGAGTATCTTCTACAGGAGGAGGTGGCGGAGGTGGAGGACTCGTCCACGTTGCCTGAAACGGCGCAGAAGTATTACCTATTAATACATCGCCGATAAAAGCTTTAATTTTATATATTCTTATTTCAGGAACTCCTGTAACTAAGTTAGGACGCGAATCCTGAAAAGTAGCTTTATTAACTCTTCCTATAGTTATAAATGCAGGATTGGTTCCGCGCTGACAATAAATTTCTACTCCATCAATAAATTTACCTTTTGTATATCTGCCTTCTATATAAAGCTCCGTATTTTTAGTTTTTCCAACAGGGGTAAATTCAGTAGGGTCAAAAGGAGCAATATCATCTCCTATTATCAACATTGCAGTACCTATTCCTTCGGTATAACCATCCCTGGTTTTAAGACTTTTAACAAATAAAAAATTTCTATCCATCATAGCTGAATTTACTGTTGCAGGAGGAGCTGGTAAAGCCAAAACAGGAGGAGCACCAATATCAGAAGGAATTTTTCCTCCCAATAAATTTCTTTTATAGACGCCAAGAGTTCCCTTGTAGTTATTCATCAGATTTTCAACAGTATAAAAATACTGCCACATTGCAGCATCTGCATTGGCAGAATCCAGTTCATCGGTAGTAATAGTAAGCTCAGTGGTATAAGTCACCAGCTTCACTTTAAAATTGTCCCACCAGGCATTTTGGTCAACACGGGTGCTTGGCCACCATCCCTTCTTTTTTACTATTGTTGTCAAAACAATAATGGCTAGTAATAGATTTTTAATCACGCTTTTCATTTTTTAAATTTATTTAAATTGTTAATAATATTAATTGTTTACTATATATATAGGAATATAATTCATGATAAGGTACTATAAATTTTGCTAAAAACTTTCTGAATGCTCGAAAAAGTTTTCCGTATTGTAAATAAAGCTTTCTAAATCCTGAAAAAAGAATTCTGAATGCTTGAAAAAGTTTTCTTTCTTGTAAATAAAACTTTCTAAATACTGAGAAAAGAGTTGCGAATGTTCGAAAAAGCTTTCTTTCTTGTAAATAAAGCTTTCCAAATACTGAAGAAAGAACTCCAAATCTAAAAAAAGTAGTACCAAATGGTGAAATGAGTACTCCAAATCTAAAAAAAGAACTCCAAATGGAAAATAAAGCACTCCAAATTGAAAATTGGAGTCGCCAAATCTTAAAAAAGAACTCCAAATCAAAAAAAAGTAGTGCCAAACGGTGAAATGAGTACTCCAAATTGAAAATAAACGTTCTTTTTGGAGAAGAAAGAACTCCAAATCCTCCAACTGAATCTACTTTTCCTACTTTAAACCCTGTCATTTGATACATTATCCTTTTCATTTTTCGCTCCGCAAAGGTAAAACATCGAAAAGTGGTCAATTTGTGTCGGACGTAAAAATGATGGTCACGAAGCGAATTGAGACCTTTAAGGTTTTCAAAACCTTGAAGGTCTTTTATACATAGATTTGGTGTTAATATATGTATTTGTAGTTTTGCATCGTTTATATATTTGTTTTAATAAAATAACCAGAATTCATTATAATCATTCATTATGAAATATTTATTTATTATTTCCTTTGCCTTTTTAATGAATAGTTGCAAGGGTCAAACTAATAAAAGAGAATTTTACAATAAGCAATTTAATTGGAAAATTGAAATTCCTGAAGGTTTTGAAAAAGTAAGTTCCAAAGAATCGAAAATAAATGAAAAGAGAGGAACTGAAGCTTTAGAAAAAACTTATGGCGGAAAAATTCCTAATCAAGCAACAACTATTTTTGAGTTTGTAAATAATGAAACGAACTATTTTGACTCAAACTATCAACCATTTGACACAATCTCCGATGGAAATTATTTAGAATCATGTAAAAATGTTAATGAAATACTGTACAATACATTTAAAACTCAATTGCAAGATGTTCAAATAGATTCTGCAACATCTACAGAGACAATTGATAGTCTTGTTTTTCAGAAATATGTGATAAAAATATCTTTGCCAAATAATATGACCTTAAGTATGCTGACATATAGCAGATTGTTTGACAAAAAAGAATTTTCATGTAACATTATGTATATTGATAAAGCCTTGGGTGAGTTAATCTTAAATGCATGGAGGAATTCAAAATTTGGAAAAAAATAAAGTAATCTCTCCTAATCCATAACTAATAACTTTTTCTTCCTCCTGTCCCTCACCCTCTTTGGCTTCACCTTCACCTCCCTCTTATTAGAAAAGATATAATCAGGGTATCTTGCAAAAAATAAAGGTTCAATAACATTTAAGTGTTTCGTTCCAAAAGCATCCTTTATTTCACGCATTTCCTGGTCAATTTTACTTGAACTCCAACCTATTTTTCCAACGATACCTTTATTATTAGTTATTTTAAGAAAAAAATAACACCAGCATACCTGCATTTGTCTGTAACTCAATTCAAATGATTTAGTATTTAACATACCGGCAATTGGTATAATCTTTTCCTCCTCTGTTTCGGGCTCTATACCATTTCCTTCCCTCACATCAAAATAATTAGAATTAACTTCTCTCAAATTAATCATGTCAGTTGAATAGTGATGACCTTTATCTAAACTCTTATTAAGTTTGATAATTCCCAAATCAAATTCATCACGCTGCATTTCTGCAGTTTTTCCTTTCTTGCCATCAACATCATCTAAATCATTAAATTCAAATTCATTCGGTTTATCATTTCCATCAATATGTAAATAGGTGAAAAGTGGTTCTCTCATAGTAAGGAGTTTAGTATTATTTGGATATTTGTTCAGATTAAGTGTGTAGAAATGGATTTGTCAGAATAGTGTAGTGTGAAATTACAAACAATATTTGAGCTTTCGATTATTGTTGAGCAAGAATTGTGTAATTTTGCGCCACATAATAAAGTATTATGGTTAATCGAATAAAAAGAAAAATATTTTTTGTATTTCTGTTTGTAATAACAGTTCATCATCTTTCTGCCTGCGATGTTTGCGGATGCAGTTCGGGTAATTATTTCTTAGGACCAACACCTCAGTTCGGAAAACAATTTATCGGTCTTCGCTATTCGTTCCGTAGTTTCAATACAGTACTTAGTAATAACAGCAGTCAATACAGTAAAGATTTATATCAAACCACTGAACTCTGGGGAGGATTGAAATTAAATAAGAAATTTGAGATATTAGCCTTCGTTCCTTTTAATATTAATCATTCAACAACTGATGATGGTGTGAAAACGAATAATGGCTTGGGCGATATAACAGTTATCGGAAATTATAATATATTTAGTAATGAATCATTGTGCAGTGATAGTGTAAATTTCAGCCATCAATTGTGGTTTGGAGCAGGAGTAAAGCTTCCAACAGGTAAGTTTAATGTTGATACAAGTATAATTGTTGCATCAGCAAATGACCAGGCAGGAACCGGAAGCTATGATTTTTTAATTACAGCGTCTTATAACTATATGCTCCACAATTGGGGGCTGACAAGCAATGTTACTTACAAAATAAATCAAGCTGCCTCCGATTATAGATTTGGCAATCGGTTTGATGCAACCATATTTGGGTACCATTCATTTACTTCAAACAAAAATTCAATCAGCCCTAACATAGGACTGCTTTACGAAAACTTAAAACCAAATCAATTTGCAAGCGAAGATGTAATAAGTACAGGCGGTTATGCCCTTTTAGGCGCAATAGGATTAGAAGCCCGCTTCGATAAAATAACAACAGGGTTTAATTTGCAACTTCCATTAGCAGAAAATATATCTGATGGGCAAACAAAGATAAATATTCGAGGAATGTTGCATCTTACTTATGCATTTTAAGATTATAAAGAACCAAATGCATGATGAATTCCCATCAATAATATGAAACAATTACTGTTTATAATAACATTTGCTTTAACAGTTATTCTAACTCCTCAACTTAAAGCGCAATGTAATAAAACAGCAAAAGAATTAGAGCAATTATCATTGATGGATACTACTAAATTTAAGGCTTATGCAATGAAACATGGTATTGATTTTGATAATCGAAATGAAGATTTTCTTGAATTTCATTGTGGTAATTATAAATCAACAAAGTTCATTATAAAATATACTACACCTAAGTGGTTTCAATATGAATTTGTTGATACGGCACAATATTTTTCAATATATAAACAACTCAGGGATAGAGGATACAATATTATAGCTGAGGATTTGGGTCAGACTTATGCATCAAAAACATTGTCCTTCGAAATTATAGCCACCGATGGCGGCTTTTATGAGATAATGATTCGCAAAAGAGAAAAATAAATAGCTGAACGATTTATAATTATGATAAAAAATGTTAAGTTTATAGTATTCTCAGCATTGATAATAATCACAATGAATTCATTTCAGAAAGAATCAAAGCTGGAAGATAAACTTATAGGAGTATGGATTTATAATGTAGCAGAGGGCGACCAGATTACTTATGACAAAGCGAAAAAATTTAAAAAAGATGTGGGAGGAATAGAGTTTAAAAAGGATGGTAAACTAATAAACAGGGAGAATATGAGTTGGTGCGGCACAGAACCTGTAACATTTAAAAACTATAATGGCACCTGGAAAATTAGTCCTGATTCTATTATCACAATTACAACAGAATATGATAGAGATAAAGAAGAAGAAACGCTGAAGTTTGTTTCCGTTGATGACCATACTTTAAAAGTTTTATATATTGATTGGCATAAAATAGAAAAACCGGTCATGTTACCCAAACAAAATAAATAATAAATCTGAATAAATATATGAAACTCGATTATACAGCAGATACAAATGAATACGGAGATAATATTATCCGGTTATATGACTTTGATAGTGTTCAGGCAAATGAATTTCGTGAATCTATTCTGCAAATAATAATTAAAAAGAAACAATCTTTCAGTCTGGATACTGTAGATTATATTGAATCACGTAATTGCAAACTTATTCTTCGTATATCTGATGAGGATACAGGAATCAGTACTTATGATAATAAGAATTTTTTTTGCGACTTGACAATGGAAGGATATAAAAAGATGGTTTCATTGTTAGAACCTTTTTGTGTTAAAGAAACAAAAGGATATCAATGGTTGTATGAGATAGATTCGGACATTGATTTTCTATTCTCTCCTGCAGGAACATACTGATTATTAAAAAAATAAATAATTATGGAAGCAAATACAAAAACAAAATTCAAAACAACAGATGAATATCTGTCAACATTATCCAAAGATAAAAGGGATTTGATGCAAACAATGCGCAAAACAATTCAGGAAGCTGCCCCGGAAGCACAGGAAGTAATAAGTTATAACATGCCTGCATTTAAATTAAATAAGATTTTGGTTTATTACGCAGCACGTACAAATCATATTGGATTGTACCCAACGGCATCAGGCATTGAGATGTTTAAAAAAGAATTATCTGACTATGAATATTCAAAAGGAGCCGTTCAATTCCCTGTTGATAAGCCGCTACCATTAACTCTGATAACTAAAATAGTAAAGTTCAGAGCTAAGGAAAACATGGAGAAGGCAAAAGTGAAAATGAAATAACAAGTACGTACTTCTTTTTAAGCTTCATCGACTTTTTCCTATTCCTTCTATCAAATTAATGAGTAATATTGCAGTCTTATAATCAAGAAATTGAATTACGAATTACTTATTGCCCGTAAAATAGTTTCCGGAAAAGACAAAGGAAATGTATCTAAACCTATTGTTGCTATCGCTATTGGTGGTGTAGCTTTAGGAATTGCAGTGATAATTGTGGCAGTAGCAATAGTTACTGGTTTCCAATTGGAGATTCGTAATAAAGTAATAGGTTTTGGCGGTCATATTGAAGTAAGTAATTTCGATTCTAATCACTCTGAAGAATCTGCACCAGTTACTTTTGATAAGAAGCTTTATGATAACCTGAAGAAGACAAGAGGAGTTCAGCATGTAGAAACATTTGCAATAAAAACAGGGATAATAAAGACAGATGAATACTTTGAAGGAGCGGTATTAAAAGGTATAGGCAGTGATTATGACTGGAGTTTCTTTAAATCTAAGATGGTGGAAGGTAGATGGTTTGATGTTTCTGATAAGGGGAGACAAAAGGATATTGTTATTTCAAAATATCTTGCAAAGAAACTAAAACTTAAACTCGGACAAAAGATGTTTATGTACTTTATTAATAAGGATGTTCGCGCAGTTATGGATTTTCACATCACAGGTATATATGAAACAGGATTGGAAGAATTTGATAAGCAATATGTGATAGGTGACATTGGACAAATAAAAAGATTGAATGGCTGGAAACCCAATGAAATTGGTGGTTATGAAATAATCATTAATGATTTTGATGACCTTGATAAAACAAAACAAGCTATTGATGAAACGGTAGGTTTTAATTATGATAATCCATTAAAGGTCCGGACAATAAAAGATAATCATCCTCAGATATTTGATTGGTTAGGCTTGCAGAATATCAATGTAATCGTCATCATTGCATTGATGCTTCTGGTAGCTGGAATCAATATGATATCAGCGTTATTAATTATTATTTTAGAAAGAACTAATCTTATCGGAACATTAAAAGCATTGGGGGCAGCAGACTGGAATATCCGTAAAATATTTCTTTACACTGCCGCTTATTTAGTTGGTTTCGGGATGCTGATAGGGAATGTTATCGGGATTGTTTTATGTCAGTTACAAATACATTATAAACTTTTCAAACTTGATCAATCATCCTATTATATTCCTTATGTTCCTGTAAATTTTAATCTTGCTCATTTACTTTTAATCAATATTGGCACATTAGTAATATGTGTTTCTATGCTGATTGTTCCTTCCATGATTATTGCAAGGATTACTCCTGTTAAAGCGATACGATTTAATTGAAAAACAAAAAGCCGAACTACTAATCCGGCTTTTGTTTTTAGTTTATTTGTGAATTATAATACGCCTTCGTCATAAGCTTTCTCGCCATGCAATGCTTCATCCAAACCTAAGTTTTCATGTGCTTCATCAACTTTAACCTTAGTTATTTTATTAATCACTGCCAACATAATATAGGTAAAGATAAATGCATAAACAGAAGCTCCAACAACCGCTATACATTGTTTTGCAAAGAAATGTGTTCCTCCCAACATCAAACCATCAGCACCCCCGGCATTCATTGCTTTTGATGCAAACACACCAAGTAATATTGTTCCCAGGCAACCACCTACACCGTGAACTCCCCATACATCAAGAGCATCATCCCAACCCATTTTGTTTTTAAAACTAACTGCAATATAACAAACCATACCTGATGCTATTCCAATAATAACTGCAGAGGGAAGTGAAACAAATCCGGCAGCGGGAGTTATCGTTGCAAGTCCGGCAACTGCACCCGTTAATAATCCAACAAACTTTGGTTTCTTTACCATACTCCATTCTATTACCAACCATGTTATTGCTGCAAAGGATGCTGCAACATCAGTATTCAGAAACGCTAATCCTGTTATAGAATTTACATCTAATGCGCTTCCTGCATTGAATCCATACCATCCAAACCAAAGTAATCCTGTTCCGATTGCAATAAGCGGAATACTATTTGGTGGTGATGCGCGGTCTCTTCTTTTTCCAACATAAATAACTGATGCTAATGCTGCAAAACCTGCAATTGCATGGACTACAATTCCACCTGCAAAATCAAGAACTCCCCATTTAGCCAACAATCCTCCACCCCAAATCATGTGAGCGAATGGATAATATACCAGTAATTGCCATAAAATTAAAAAGATGATATAGGATTTGAATGTTACCCTGTTTATAAATGCGCCGGTAATCAAGGCAGGAGTGATAATTGCAAACATCATTTGATAAGCGATAAATACAAACTCGGGCATTCGAGGATTGCCGGGGAAAGGTGTATTTAAATCAATGCCATTCATAAATGCTTTATCAAAGTTTCCAATGATTCCGCCCAATAAATCAGTATGCGATTTGATATCACCACTGAAACACATGGAATAACCACAAATAAACCACATGATGGTGGTTATTCCCATCGAAACAAAACTTTGAATCATGATTCCAAGAATGTTTCGCTTGCCGGCTAATCCTCCATAGAAGAAGGCTAAACCTGGCGTCATTAGCATAACAAGGCTCGTTGCCAGAAGCATAAAGCCAAGAGTACCTGTGTCGAAGTTTACCATAGTTTTTTGTTTTAATTGTTTATGTTTTAAGGAATAATTTGAGTAAATGAAATAATCGGAAGCAGGGAAACCGGGATTGTAATTAATATATATTTCATAAACTATTTTGTTTGTCAATGGCAAACATATAGATTAATATGGAATAATGCAAATTGAGAGTGATTAATTTATTTTTAGAAATTATTTTTGATGATAAAATAATCCCCTTTTGATTAGAAGAAATTGATATTTATTAAGTGATTATTTTAATCAATAATTCAATTAAAATTCAAATAAAAAGAAAGGTGTAATACAAATTTTTCCATTTCCCATAATAAAAATCATTAAAGAGAT
>Ga0207096_1187_pt1 | contig 11166 bp, 8 predicted proteins | sample Alteio_BWMinHeat_86_FD_153547 | JGI IMG/M metagenome (GOLD analysis project Ga0207096, IMG submission 153547) | Enriched cells from forest soil in Barre Woods Harvard Forest LTER site, Petersham, Massachusetts, United States -... | ecosystem: Environmental > Terrestrial > Soil > Temperate forest >...
CAGCAGGACCGATGGCACGTGCTTCCATCTTTATCTGGGTACCGATGGCGGAATTTATATGTCCATGGATAAAGGAAATAATTGGTTGTATTTGAACAACATTCCTGTTTCGATGTTCTACCATGCTACTACCGATACCGCTACTCCATATAATATATACGGGGGTTTGCAGGACAATGGTTCATGGATGACTGCCTCACAAAATGCTGGTGGCATCAAGAACGGTGATTGGATTAATGTTGGTGGTGGTGATGGTTTCTGGGCATGCCCTGATCCTGATGATAAGAATGTTGTTTACTCCGAATATCAGGGCGGACATTCATCTCGCTTTAATCGAAAAACCAATGAAGGACAGGATATTCAACCACAACAGGGAATTGGTGATCCAAAATTACGATTTAATTGGAACACGCCGTTATATATTAGCCCGAGTAAGAAATTATATGAGGGAGCGCAGTTTCTTTATCGTTCCTCCAACCAAGGACGCACTTGGGAAAAGATTTCTCCTGATTTAACCACTAATGATTCCTTGAAACAAAAACAAGAAGAAAGCGGCGGCGTTACTACGGATAACTCTTCTGCCGAAAATCATTGCACAATATTTACTGTTGCCGAGTCACCTTTAGATGCAAATATGATTTGGGTGGGAACAGATGATGGAAACTTGCAATTATCTACCAACGGTGGTAAAACATGGACTAAATTAAATCAAAATATCAAAGCAATTCCATCACAAGTTTGGGTGAGCAGCATTGAAACCAGCAAGTATGATAAGAACACTGTTTACGCCACGTTCGATAACCACATGTATGGCGATATGAAAACATATTGTTGCAAATCCACCGACATGGGAAAGACTTGGAAACTCCTGAATACTGTTGATTTACACGCAGGCTATGCTCATCGAATTAAACAAGATATCATCAATCCAAATTTATTATTTCTTGGCTGCGAGTTCGGGCTTTATGTCTCCATTGACGACGGTGAAACCTGGGCACAAATGACAGGAAAGATTCCTCCATGTGCTGTAAGAGATATTTATATCGAACCAAAAACCAATGATTTGCTATTGGCTACACACGGTAGAGGAATCTTAATAGTTGATGATATTTCCCCTCTCCGACAATTAAATCAAACTATCCTCGATGATGATGTTACTATTTTAAACACTCGTCCTACCCCAGTTACCAATGGTCATTGGGGCTCTGCATTTCCTAGTGCAGGAGGTTATGTGGGTGCCAATTCTCGAGAGGACTGTCAGATTATTTATTACCTCAAAGACAGAGTTACAACAGGTGAATTTAAAGTAGAGATATTTGATAAAGACGGCAATTCTTTAGGCGATGTTCCTTCTACAAAACGTAAAGGAATCAACAAGATTGGTTGGAGTATGAGAATGAAACCTCCACGTGTTGCAAAGGGCGTTCGCATTGATGGTTCGGGCTTTTTCGGTCCCTTGGTTCCCCCTGGAGTTTACACTGTCAAGATTACTAAAGGCGATAAAACCTATACCGGAACCGTTACGCTTATTAAAGACCCAATGACTCAACATAGCGATGATGATTTAGTCCTCGAAAGAAATACTGCAAAACAAGCTTTCGAAATGACCGAGCATTTAGCCTTCTTCAATCAGCAAATTCTTGACATGATGGACAGCGTGAAACTAGTTATGAAAGGTGTTGAAAAACCATCTTTCAAAAAATCCTTGCAAGACTTCTACGATAAATTAGACAAGATACGTAAAGAAAACATCGCCACTAAAGAAGGTCAGTCAATCACCGGTGAAGAAAGAATAAGAGAGAAACTAAGCGGAATTTATGGCAGCGTAGTTGGCTATGACGGTCGTCCCACCGATTCTCAATTAGAAAGAATGAAGAGTTTGCAAGATGAAATGAAAAAGCAAATGGATATTGCCGATGGCATTTGGAAAAATGATTTACCTAAGCTCAACAAAGATTTGAAAGGTGCAGGATTAAAAGAATTAATAATCCTAGATAAAGGAACATGGGATAAAAACACCAATAACACCGGAGGAAAAGTCAATCCCCAAGGACTTAATTTCTTCTTCCCTTTCCATTTTAATGTTGAACAAAATGATTAGCTAAATCATTGTATTGTCATTCAGACGAAGGAGGAATCTCTTTAATTACCAAAGAGATTCCTCCTTTTTTAATAACAAACTATTTGCTTTAACTGGCAAGCATTATCAATTCCGATTAATCGGAACAAATTGACACATTATCTAATTATTATCCCCTCTTCAACAACCCATCCCAACCCTGAGCAATAATCGGTGTACTCCCGCCACCCTTCGTAATCAAATTTATCCCCTCCGATTTATCAGTAATATGACCAATTAGCGAAATATCAATACTCGCCCTCACCTTTTCATAATCTGCAAGTTTTATTGTAAACAGCAATTCATAATCCTCACCACCACTTAGCGCACAAACTGAAGGATCTAAATTAAATTCCCGCGCCACATCATACGTCTGCTGATCTATCGGAAGCTTATCCTCATAAATCGTTGCACCCACACCCGATTGCGTACAGATATGAAGCACCTCACTCGACAATCCATCTGAGATATCAATCATCGCAGTAGGCTTAACCCCTATTTTCTTCAATTGTTCAATGATTTCCTTCCTTGCTTCAGGCTTTAATTGACGCTCCAAAACATAATCATTACTACCCAGGTCAGGCTGAATGGCAGGGTTCTCCAGAAATATTTTCTTCTCCCGTTCCAGCAATTGCAAGCCGATAAATGCAGCACCCAAATCTCCTGAAACACATATCAAATCAGTCTCCTTCGCAGTATTCCGATACACCAGTTCATCCTTATCCGCCTCACCGATAGCCGTAACCGAAATAATAAAACCATGAACCGACGACGACGTATCTCCACCCACCACATCAACTCCATAATGAGCACAGGCAAGCGCCACACCCGAATAAAATTCATCCACAGCCTCCAGCGAAAACCGGTTAGAAATCGCAATCGAAACCGTTATCTGTTTTGGCGTAGCATTCATTGCATAAATATCCGACAGGTTCACCGTCACAGCCTTATAACCCAGGTGTTTCAGCGGCACATAACTCAAATCAAAATGCACATTCTCCACCAGCATATCAGTCGTCACCACAGTCATTTTACCACCATTATCAATCACCGCAGCATCATCACCGATACCCTTCACCGAAGATTTATTCGCAAGTTTAAAAGCCTTCGAAATATGATCAATCAAACCAAATTCCCCAAGTTCACTAAGCTCTGTCCTTCCTTTATTTTCAAGCATCGTTAAATGTTAATCGTTATTGGTTAAATCGTAAATCATAATTCATAAATTTTTGTGTGGGATGTACTGGACTCGAACCAGTGACCCCTGCCTTGTCGAGGCAGTGCTCTGAACCAACTGAGCTAACATCCCGTTTTATTTTTGAGGGCGCAAAGATAGGGAAAGTAAATGGGAATTGGAGATGGTGACGATTAAAGAATTTATTATTTGAATTTAAAAATAATTAAAAATAATGGAGTTATTGAATCGGGAGCTTACTTTATGTTGATTTGGTTTTTTTTGGAGAATTTTAGATTTAACACAGAGAAAAAAGAGAAATTATCTGATTATTGAATAATTAAAGATTAACTTTGGTGTATGGAAATTAGAATTATGGTTGGATTAAAAATCCACAACTCAATGGAGGCGATTACAAATCTTGACCAGCCGAGTGATTTAGTGATGAATATTTTTTATTCTATACTGTTTTTGACAAAATCAGATATGTTTAAAATTGAAATAGCCTTATAATTTATTGAAACAAGGTTGTTTTATTTTAAAACAAGGCATTTATTTTTTAAATGGAGCTTATTTGAAAAAAAACAAGGCATTTTTTTTTGAAACGGAGAGTATTTGAAAAAAAACAATGCCTTTTTTTTTAAAATGGAGAGTATTTGAAAAAAAACAAGGCATTTCTTCTAAAAATATAGGTTGTTTGAAAAAAGTTAATCACTCTTTTTACCAAAAACAACCTTATTTGGATAATTTTAACTAATAATCATCCGATTTGGAATAATGAACTTTTAAGAGATGGTATCAGATTTAACCTAATTCACAGAACCAAGCGAAATAAGATAAGTAATCCCGATAATAAAACCGCTTCCATAAATTTTATCACTCGAAGTCGTATATCGAACATAATCAAAATTGATGGCAAGAGAACCGATTTCCATAGATGCATAAAAAGTACCGAAGAATTTATTCTTGAAGTTCTGATATTGAAATCCTGCTCCCGTAGGATCAATAACAATTCCCGGGTCTGCATGACTGGTTAAGGATTGAAAACCTAAATGGTCGCCAAGAATTATCCTGAAGAAACTCGTAGCCTCAAAAGAGTGACCAAAACTTAAAATATTGATGCCGAGACCAAATGATTTTCGATTAACATCCCAATAAGTATGATAGGGATTATCATCTCCGTTCAGGCGATAACCCACTCTTCCGGTAAGCCATTCGAAATCGAAAGCAAAAATACCATACCTAAAAGCCGTACCAATTCCTCCTGCAACAGTAGCATCTTTTTCGTTATTAAAAGAACCTATAAGCATCTTTGGATAAACATTTAAAATGTTATGAGATTGCTGAAAGTAAGAATCATAGGCGCCCCAGCTTCTTGTACCTAATGAATTTCCATATTGATCAATATATGTTACAGTTCCCGCATCAACATGCTTGTCGAATTTACTGGTAACATCATCCATAAGCGAAGTATTGAAACGCAAAGTAAGTGAGGGGAGAGCAAACCAACCTTGTGTTGAAAGATAACCTGTAGAACTTAATCCGTAAGGTTGTACATTATTGCTGTAATTAGGTTGCGTTGAATCAGTACCATAAGAACTGAAAAGATTTTTACCCAGGTAGAAGGATAAACACAAACTTATCTTTTTTGTAAGATAACATTCAACGCCAGCTTTAATACTTAATTCGGTTCCATTGCCTTCATCCACGCCATAAGAACCGACTCCGAAGCCTGCATTGACATGTAATTTATGTAAATAACTTATTCCTCTGAAAGGATAAAAGCGCATGTTGAAACCAAAGTGGAGAAACGCTGCATTAGCGCTTCTCCCTGATGGATTATTATCATTTTTTGCAGATACATTGCCTGCATAATAACTGAATTCCAATCCCGAGAACTGAACACCAAATCCCGGGAGGGGATGAGACTTCCAATATCCTTGCGAATTAAAGTTTGGTTGAATAAAACCAGCTTCTGCAAAAGAAGGAAAGCTTATTCCCTGGGCAGGAAGCTGATTTTGAACGAAACACAAGTTCAAGAAAAATAAGATAACATACCTTGTGGTATTATTTGCTTTTTTCATTTGATAAATATTGGATGTTTAAAAGAATATTATCTATTCATTCCTGCGTCCATGCTTGGTTGACTTTGAGACATATTTATAAAATCAATAAGCATATCATAAGTCATTTTAAAATGTTTTGAAATTTTATAGGATTGCTTATTCCATGTCACTTTAACAGTTCTGTCAGCTGGAGTTTCATTTAATACACGCGTTTTAAAATCATTGTTGCACATAGTCATGTAGTTATCAACTCTTGAACTGCCATGAACATGAGCATCTTTGTTTGCATTTTTTGCAAGGTCACTTAAAATACCTTTTTCATTTGTAAATAAGGTATTTCCATTCTGATAAATCTGTGCATCCTGTTTCACCATGAAATCAACCATAGCGTTTAATCCGTTAAGCTCCATAGTGTCGGCACTTAATAACAGTTGAACTGTTTTTTCCTTGGTGTATTGCGCATTAACATTAATTCCGAACACCATAAGAACTAAAGAAAGAAGGATTGTTTTTGTTAAATTTTTCATTTTATTTATTATTATTTTGCTTACTCTTTAAAAGGATTTTCAGCGAACTCCTATGTTGATTATTATTTAGTTATTATAAATTTCCCTTGTATTATTTCTTTGCCACCCGTTACTTGATAGAAATACATGCCGTTATTCCATCCCGAAACATCTATACTATTATTATCAGTGCATATTTGTTTGTACACCGTATTTCCTAAAATATCTGTAATGATAAGTGATGATTCATTTGTTAAGCTTTTGGTGAGATTAATGTTTATTCTATTGTTAGCAGGATTAGGATAAACGCTGATTGTATTAGTTGATGAAACCTCATTCATACCTGCATAAGCCGAATTGAAAGCAATAAACTGGTTATTATAATTACTGTATTCTAAAACCAGGAATAATGGATTCAACATATACCATGAATAATCAGTATAAGCACCACGAACCGTCTTTATCCTCACTATATCATAATAAGTACCTGATGGTAATTTAAGAGTTCCTGTTCCATCATAGGTAATTGTTTGTGTTCCTGTTGAACTACCATCAACTGCCTGGTATGCCTGACTCATTGTATCCAGATAATTGAATGGAAACTTCAACCATAATCTTGGTGCAGGCGTAAAATCATTTCCAACTCCTGGCGTTTGAATTCCCTCAGTAATTGCATCGACTTTTTGTGAAGATATCTTCCAATAAAAATACAAAGGATTGCCTGCTAATGGAGTAATTATACCACAACTTGTTGCTGTTGGATAATTGGAACCATAAGTAGATGTGCTGACATTAACGATGTTCATTGTCCCGATGGAAGTAAAGGATTGTGTACTGAAATCCCATACTTGATTAAGACCTGCACCTCCTGTTCCTGATGAAGGAGTTGCTATACTCACCGGACTTGAATAACCAATCGGTGCCCAATTATTTCCATTTGAAATAACAGGTTGTGCATTGCTTTGTTGGTCCAAAAGCATAAGGATAAAGATGATAATTGTAATTGCTTTTTTCATTTAATTTTATTTTTAGTTTATGATAATTTATTGACACGGCAAATGTATTGTGAGATCAAAATACCCACAATACTACTTTAGTAGTAATTTTTATACTACTTATTTAACACAATCTAAAAACTATTATAACTATCGCATGGAAAAATACATTGTTGCTTCCAACAATAGACAATGAAGTAATGTCATCGTAACCATTATTTATTATGGATATTAAGTAAGGATTCCTTCAAAATCTTATTGTCAAAAAAATAATTACCTTTGCGCCTCACAATTAAACTACATTAAACATGAATTATTTTTACAAAACCGTTATGCTTATTGATGATGATGAAACAGATCAGATCATTAATGAATTACTTATTACTGCAAGTAATTTTGCAGATAAGAGAATAATAAAGTTTTCATCTGAGGCTGCTCTTAACTTTCTGAAGCATGAAGCAGTTGAAAATGATCAGGTTCCTGATATTATTTTTCTGGATATCCGAATGCCTTTGGCTGATGGCTTTCAATTTTTAGAAGAATATAAGCATCTTCCTGAAGTAATTATTGGTAAGGCAAAGGTGGTAATGCTTTCTTCATCAATAGATGATAGCGATATGAAAAGAGCAAACGAAAATAAGTTTGTAAAATATTTTCTGAATAAACCTCTTACTCTTGAAAAGCTTGCTGATTTAAAGGCAAAGATTTAAGGCAAAAAGTTCACCCTGATGTTTGATAGGTGAACAGTGGGATTATATTCTTTTTCATATCAGATGTAATAACTACCAATTGAGGTATTAAAATAAATATCCAATTTCCATGTGGTGCAATCCGTTTATTACCTATCTTTGCAAGGAATAATTACTATCCTTACAGTTTAATACATAGATAAATGATTAAAAAATCACTGCTTCTTTTCCTCTTCACCTGTTTAACATTTACAGGTTTTGCCACACATAACCGCGCAGGATATATTGAATTCAGTGCTGTTCCGAATACAGGATGCCATACCTATCATTTTACAATTGTAACTTATACCAGAACTTCAAGTCCTGCCGACCGACCTACTTTGCTTGTAAATTGGGGTGATAACGTATTGGACACTACTTCCGTTACCCGAACTTACAAAAATGATTTAGGTACTAATTATCCTGATGTAAGCATAAACGTTTATGACATTAATAATGGTAACAATACTGCAATTCATACGTTTCCCGGTCCAGGAACTTATATCATTTCTGTGTTAGACCCGAATAGGAATGATGGCGTTCTTAATATGTTTAATTCTGTGCAACAACCTTTTTTTATTGAAACAACATTAACAATAAGCCCTTACTTTGGATGTGATAATTCTCCCATAGTCCTTAATCCACCTATTGATCAGGGGTGTGTCAATGTACCATTTATTTATACTCCTAATGCTTATGACCCTGATGGCGACAGTCTTTCTTACGAGTTGGTTCCATGCCGTGGTGCTGGTGGTGCAACTTGTACAGGATATTCTTATCCGGTTGGCAGTACTTCATTTTCTCTTGATCCTGTTTCAGGAACTCTTTCCTGGATTTCCCCTACTGTTCCAGGCGAATATAATGTTGCTATGCTGATAATTGAATGGAGAAAAATCGGTCAAGAAATGTTGCAGATAGGTCATGTCACTTTGGATATGCAAATCATTATTAATACTTGCACAGTCCCTCCTCCTAAAATTGATTCTCTGCCCGATACATGCGTACTTGCAGGCGGTTCTATTCATTACATAGTTACCGCTCATGATTCCGTTACAGGTAATTCGTATCTCGATTCAGTTTATCTCTTTGCATCCGGAGGACCTTTGACTTTTGATGCTATTAATTGTACTTTTAATACGCAAGGAAATCGAGGAATCGGAAATGTAACCGGAACTTTCAATTGGTTAACTCAGTGCAGTGATATTAGAGATCAGCCTTATCAGATTTCATTCATCACTCAGCGACATGATATCATATATTCAATTCAAACACAAGGACAAGACACTTTTGTAATGGCAACAATGGAAAATGTTAATATAACTGTTGTAGCTCCTGCACCTCAAAATCCAACTGCTGTTTCAACAGGAAATTCTATAAATGTTACTTGGAATCAAAGCCCTTGTCCTCAAGCTATTGGTTATAAGGTTTACAGAAGGAATGGAATGTTTAATAGTATCATTCAATGTCCTTGTCAGACGGGAGTTCCAGCGAGTACCGGATTTGTACTGATAGCAACAATTTCCGGTCTGACAGATACTACCTTCCTTGATTCCAATAATGGCACGGGGCTGAGTCATGGCATTGATTATTGCTACATGATAACTGCCATCTTTGCCGATGGAAGCGAGAGTTGCGCTTCACCCCAGGCATGTGCCGAACTAAAAAAAGATTCCCCTATTATCACTAATGTCTCTGTCGATACTACTAATTCTGTTGCCGGAGCAATGTATATAGCCTGGTCTGCACCATCACAATTAGATACACATCAATATCCTGGTCCCTATGTTTATAAGATATATCGCTCCAATGATTTTACTGGTAATAATATGAACCTGATTGCAGCAACACAAAGTTTCGCCAATTTAAACGACACAATTTACTACGATAATTTAGCTGTTAATCGTCCTTTCAATACTTCAGATAGTCCGTGGTCCTATCGTGTTGACCTTTACTCCAACGATACATTGGTAGATAAATCTCAAGTTGCCTCATCAGTTTATTTAACATTAACTCCTACAAATCATACTATCAATTTATCATGGAATGAAAATGTTCCTTGGCTTGATACAGCTTTTATTATTTATTGCCTGAATCATTTTACCAATAATTGGGATTCCATTGGTTATACCACCACGAATACTTTTTCCAATTCCGGCTTGGCAAACGATACTGTTTATTGCTATTACGTCAAGAGTGCAGGATATTATACTGCAACCGGATTTGTCTATCCAATTATTAATTTCTCACAACAAAAATGCGCCGCTGCCATAGACAATGTGTATCCATGCGCACCAAACCTCACTATCAATGCCAGTTGCATTGCACATGTTGATTCCCTGATATGGAATAATCCGAACAACACCTGTGCATCCGGAGTAATAGAATATAAAGTTTACATAGATACATTATATACTGTTGATACTTCAACCTTCAGGTTATTAGCGACTATCAATAATCTTAACGATACCACCTATATCTACAATAATCCTTATTCAATAGCAGGTTGTTTCAAAGTTACTGCTCTCGATTCAGCATTAAATGAAACACAGATAGCAAATATTGTTTGCACCGATAATTGCCCTGAATATACTTTGCCCAATATCTTTACTCCCAATGGCGATGGACTTAACGATTTTTTCCATCCCTTCCCCTATTCATTTGTTAAAGATATTGATATTGAAATATTCGACCGCTGGGGAATTAATATGTTCAGCACCACTAATCCCGATATTAATTGGGATGGAACAAATCAATCAACTAAAGGCAATTGCCCAGATGGAGTGTATTACTACATCTGTAAAGTTCATGAGATTCATTACAATGGAATCAAAACCATTACTCTCAAAGGTAATATTGAACTCATCAGGGAAAAGAAATAATTCAATAGAACATTATGAAAATAAATGAATCAAACATAACCATCATGGTTAAAGATATGGATGCTTCAATAAAATTTTATGAATCCATCGGTTTGGTTTTAAAAAACCGTTGGGATAATCATTATGCCATGCTTGAAACTACAGGAATCACAATTGGTTTACATCCCACAGTAGGAAAAACAATGACCTCACCTTCAACTTCCATTTCAATAGGATTTATGATAGATGATGCCAATGATGCAAAATCAATCCTCGAAAAGAATAAAATAAAATATGATTACGAAGAAGGAAAATCAGGCATCTATCTTCATTTTCATGACCTCGATGGAACGATATTATATTTTACGCAACCAAAATGGAAGCATGAGTAAGTTTCAAAAGGAGATAGTTAATTGCAAACAGCAAATAGAATTGCAGAACCGATTCTGATAATTAATAAAACCATATATTTGCAAAATGTATAAATATCTGCTATCACTACTTTTATTTCTTTTAATCGCTCCAAAATCCTTTTCACAACAAGGGCAATGGACATGGATGAATGGTGATACCATTCCAAACTCTTCAGGTGATATATATTCAATGAATCCATATCCTCCGGGTTTATATGAAGCAGCAGAATGGACAGATAAAGATGGGAATTTTTGGCTTTATGGAGGAGTTGGGGGTGGTGCGAGTACTTATTATTTATTATGTAAA
>Ga0207096_1188_pt1 | contig 11152 bp, 11 predicted proteins | sample Alteio_BWMinHeat_86_FD_153547 | JGI IMG/M metagenome (GOLD analysis project Ga0207096, IMG submission 153547) | Enriched cells from forest soil in Barre Woods Harvard Forest LTER site, Petersham, Massachusetts, United States -... | ecosystem: Environmental > Terrestrial > Soil > Temperate forest >...
AACTGTAAAAAGTTTTATCCAACCACCTCCTTTCTATCGAAACACCCGCAGAACTTTTCTAAGGGCTTTGAGCTCACCGCTGAGGTTATTGTTCGACATACGAACACGGCTACACCATTTTCAGAGATACGATCTAGCCTCACACAAACGATTTCAAAGAAACTAAACTCGCCCAACTTTAAGAATTTGAACGTATCCGTTGGTACGTGGGGCCCAGCTAGCACGCGCGTTTGGCTTCGCGCAGATTGCGACGGGAAGCTTGCCAATAACAAAGACGATTTAAAACGCGAAATGCAGTCAGCAGCGGGTGAAGCTTGGCGAGAACTCAATCTCTCAACAGACGGTTCTGAGGCTCGAAGGCCCAGGGCTATCGGTTAGTGAACACCCCTCCAGCGGCGAGATAACCTTTCCAGATATCTATTTCGGAGTTTTCGGTGGTGTAAGCGTGGGGTCCGTCTGAAGAAGCCTATAGACACGTAACAATTCTCGCTGAGCCGCTACGCGAGCAAATCGTCCAGCATAAGCCCCTGCGGCAACAGCTAGGTCAGGGTTTGTCTGGAACTGGGCAACACCCTTTGTTGCCGCCGCCACTTCCATAGCCACTTGCGTTTCAGTGTAAACACCGACTAGCGACACAAGATCGCGCATCTTCGGTGCCCGTAAGTTCGTAGGATCTTTCAAATCCGTTTGTAGAAAATTCCAATCGTCCATCAAACCATCAAACTGGCTCACAGCACCTTCGTTCACGACAATCGCTATTCCGTTTCGAATGAAAGTCTGTTCTTCAGCCGTACTCGCAGTAATTTGAAGAAGTGAAGAGTAATCCTGTTTCAACTTTCTTACTTCCAGATTGTCCAGGTCGGTGATGGCTTGTGCATAATACGCTGCTGTTTTTGGAGATTGGAGCTTTTGCCCATCAAACGTCACATATCCGTTTTTTGAAATAAAATATGAGGTGATCCCCTTCAACGTCCCCTCCAAAAACTTATCCTCGGCCACGGTTGAAAGGATGGATAGCGGTCCCGGTACATTTACTGAAGGACTCTTTGCATTCGCTACTGCATTGACCGCGTGTTTGGTGATCGCTATCGGACCGAGAAGCTCTGAATTATTCAAAGGAAGAAAGCTAAATCGATTCTGCAAGGCCTTGCTTTTTTTCGCAAGCCCCAACGGGTCGGCGCTTGCAAGGTCTGTAGCAGACTGGACCTGATCCAACGTCGTTTTTAGTTCACTTGGCAAAGATTTAACACCGGAAAGAAAGGATTTAAACGCCGTTTGAGGTTTTACCACAAAAAGATCTTCTGCAGAAACAGCAACGTCCGGATTTGGATCGTCCAAGACCTCCTTCAGGATGACCTTGTCCACCGCTTCCAGAGGAGCAATTCCAGTAACCAAATTAGCGGCCAACCATTGGATTTTGAAAAGCAGCGCGAACGGATCTACGATGCTGTTAAAGCTATTGCCCGTTAAAAAATCAGGCAAGGCCGAACACCCGGTTGCAGTAGTAAGACAAACGGAAAGCGCCAGAGCGCAAAATCCTCGACGCGACATCGATAGCCCAGCGGACTTAGGAGCGTTCGAAACGGGTTCGAGTTCGCCCGCCGAAAAAGAAATAGTGTTTAACGAAAAGAGGAGAATAAAACTGATTAGGAAAAAACTTTGATAGCGAACAGACTTCATTACTACCTCACAATTCCAAGGCCGATTTATAACATATTTAGTCAACTATACAAGGATATTCTCGCCCTTTAGTCGCGACTGGCGGTGACCGAGATCAATTCACCCTCTGACGCCTGCACCGTAAACCGGATTGGGCGACAGCAAACGTAGCAGTCTTCGATGTAGCTCTGGTGGTCTTCAGACGGATCTACGACGATGGTAAATGTTTCACCACAAAAGGGACAATCCACTTCGGTTTCGCTGGGAAGCATGCTTCTTTGTAACTCAAAACAATAGTTGACTACATGCGTTATTTTTAGTATATAAGCGTTTGAAATTATGCGATTAGCATCCGTAACCCCCATTCTCTTGTCCCTCTTTTTTTCGGCTCCGTCGCTGGCTTCTTTTGGTCCAATTAAAACCATCTGCGTGAAGAGTCTGTGGCGCCGGCCGGCCCCTGTGGACGTTCGGTTGAAAAAAGAGACCATTTATAAATCAATGCTCGTTGGCAAAGGCAATCGTGTCGTTTGGACGACAGACAAGAAGGTCTATCTGATCACCATGCGGCCGTCCCACAAGTATCTGCTTTTCGAGGCTGAGGTCGCGAAGAACCAGCTCTTCAGTTATTTAGCTCCTGAAACTTTGTTTTTGTTTGTAGATGAGAAGAACCAGCCCTTTGCCAAAAATACTTTTGCGCACTTACATGTTTTTAAGGACCAAGTGCGCGCGATCACCTACGAAGGCGCGATCTACGAAGGGACAACCGCCCCCTGGGACAAGGTCGTGAAGGTTAAGAAACCAAAGCTGCGAAAAAAGACAAAGAAAGAAGAAGACAACGAACCTTACGAACCCCGTTCACACCGCTTTCGCCCCGGCTCAAAGAAAAGTATTGAGGATTTGGACACAGACTTTGATTTCGACTTTGAAGCGAACTCGGATTAATCCGAGTCTTGTGAAATAACCAAAACCCTGTCATCCTATTCAAAACGTCAAAGGAGAAACCATGAAAACCCTTATCTTAGCTTTGATACTATTTTCACAATACGCACATGCACACCCAGGGATGCCAGCCCCGGTGATGCCAAAAGAATTTGAGCCACTAAAGGGCCTCGTCGGCACCTGGGAAGGCACCGCTAAAATGGGCGACAAAGATGAAGCCGTGACCGTTGTTTACGAGTTGACCTCAGCAGGAAGCGCACTCACCGAGCGCTTGATGCCGGGCACACCCAATGAAATGATTTCCGTTTATCACAAAGAAGGAAAATCAGTAGGCATGACCCACTACTGCGCGCTTGGCAATCAGCCCCATATGAAATTAAAGAAAACAGATGGCAAGGTCTTGGTGTTTACAATGACCGGTTCACAAGGCCTGACGTCCACAAGCGAGCCCCATATGCACGCGGTCACGCTAACCATTGATGGCAACACGCTGACCCAAGAGTGGACGCATTACGAAAAGGGAAAGAAAAGCAGCACAGCGGTGTTTAAGTTTAAGAAGAAGTCTTGAAAGGTAACCGTTTACTTTACGCCACCATCAACTCGGATTAATCAGATCTCTTCCAGCATGAGATCCACAGATTTGCTCAGCTGTTTTAAGATGAAGTTAGGCGCGATTCGATTCATGAAGTTCAGTTGATTACTCTGGCCGGGGCGAATCTCGTATTTGTCGTTCTGCATTCCGTTGAGTGAGATTCGAACCATGTCTTCAACGCTCATGATAGGAACGCCCTTCAGGTGATCCGAATTGAAATTGCCCATAAGGTCGGTCTTCGTAGCGGGGGGCGCGACTTCAAACACTTTAATATTGGTGTTTTTTAGCTGAGCCCGCATCGACAAAGTAAAAGAGTGAAGCGCAGCTTTAGTCGAGCAGTAAACCGGAGAAATAGGAAGCGGAACGAAGGCTAGCCCCGATGACACGTTCACAATGGCAGCGTTCGTCTTCTTCTTTAGGTGCGGCAAAAATATCTTAGTCATTCGAATGGGGCCCTTGAGGTTGATGTCGATCTCAGAGGTGAGATCTTCAAGAGAAGTGCGTTCGTCATGAAAATTAATGCCTTTCATGATTCCGGCGTTGTTGATGACAATGTTGAGGTCAGGAAACTCTTTGGTCACCTTGTCGAAGAGTGTTTGAATTTCTTTGAGCTGACCGACATCGTTTTGAATGACGTGCGCTTTCGGCAAGAGCTTCTTCGCCGTGTCGAGCTTGGTCTTATTTCGGCCGGTGATGATGACGGTGTTTTCGCGTTTCAGAAGTTCCTTAGCAAACTCCAACCCGATCCCGCTTGTGCCGCCAGTGATCAGAACTGTGTTCCCAGTTAGTTTCATCGAAGCCCCCTTTTGATAGTGGATACATTCTAAGGCAAGCGGTCGAAAATTCCAGGATTTTCTAGTAGGTTGACGCAGCTCCCTTTTCAAGTGACAATCCTCCCAGGGGGATCTGTGCTTCTCAAACTATTTAGAATTGCTGCCTGCATGATTTGTTTCCTATCTAGCCAGTTTTCGTTTGCAGATGGCGATTCGATACACAAGTTCGGGACGGTGACGACCGAGAGCGGCGACAAGCTGGAGTTCTCGTACTATCCAAATAACGATGATCACTATGCTATAAAAAAAACAAGTCCGAATGGGACGATCTCTTTGGAATATTTTCATACCCGTGACGACTTAAAAGAATCCCTGGAGAAGAGGAAGGGTGCTGACAAGGTCTATTTCGGCCTAATAGAGAAGATTCATAGCGCGATTGCGAAATTTGATAGCGAAGTGTGGCATGCAGGGAAAGAAAAAAGAGAAGTGAGAATAAATCGGGAGACTATGGGTGTAGGAGACTGGAAACTTACCGATGCCGCAACTCTGGAAAAAATTCTAAAAATAACTCAAGATCAGAAAACGATCACGAAAGGGGCGTTGGACGTATCGGATAGAGACAGTGTTGCCGATCGGCAAGTAAAAGAGGTCCTTGACGCTGACTATAAGCGCCTGTCAACCGAGGAAACAGAACTTATGCAAAAACTTAAGAAACTACATACAGAAAATCAGAGTAGCTCGACGGATACCGTTTCCGAACCCACGCCCGAAAATTCCAAACCAAAGTAACCTTCCGCCATTAAATTGAAACCAAACGAACTGCTTAAGTGTACCGATAAGTTCGATGACCCGAATTTACCCGGAGATCCTCAGCAAGCCAACCGGGGTTTACCAAGATTTTCATATTTTCAGCTCCTGTGGTACTGGTTAAGACAGTTCACAGATACTACTCCACGACGCGTTGGGTGCTTTCTGCTCGATTTTAGGCGTGGAGTGATAATGGGCTCGTCACGGCTTCGACGGAGGTTTGGAAGCTAGACGTGCATGCCGAGGTTGTGGTTGGCCTCGTATAAAAAGCCACAATTGTAATTGCAACAGACAATTACGCTCTTGCTGCTTAATTAATTAATCAGCAACGTTCTCTCCGGAATCGCCTGTGTTGCGGAAAAGAACGTCACTATGCAGGCTAGCGATGGTCTGGTCGTTGGGCGAACCGTCGCGAAACTTTACTCAACGGGGTGTCACTGCAGTTTGTTTGTGGACGTCAATGACACTACCCAAAACACAAACTAAGCATGTAGACCGCTAGTGAAAGAACTTTCGGACGGGGGTTCAACTCCCCCCGAGTCCAAAAAAACAAGAATTCGTGAATACGTGAATTCAAGAATTCATGAATTCCCGGGGTTCTTCGAATACGAGTTTTTGAGGTTCCACATTGGAACCTCATAGGATATTCGCTGAGGGCCTATTTGCCGCCGAATTCGAAGGTGATCCCTTTGGCCATGAGCTTCGCTGGGCCAATCAGATCTTTTTTCTCATCGCCAGTGCAAATCAACATGACGTCGTCGTTTTTGCGAAGCACTTGCGCAATTGCCAGTCCGCCGCCAAATGGCGCTGCCACCTTAGCAGGAATCTCGCAAATGGCGTGGTCATTGCCGTAGACTTTTCCGTTCACGGTCGTCGCGTCTGATTCTACATCGATATAAAAAACGCTTGAGCTCTTCATGTGCAGTTGGTCATGATCTGCCAGCGCCGTACTGCTAGCAAAAAGAAAGGACAGAACGATAACACCCTTCATAAAACCTCCAAACCGCTAGATACTTGAACCTCCGCGAGTCAGCAAGCCGAATTCGCCAAAATCAACTCGGATTAATCCGAGTCGCGCTCTGATCAGCCCTAAGAACCGCCGATCGGGCACACAGCAATAACTCTATTCACCGCTCGAAGATAAACCGCGCGGTGCCTTCAAACGCCTTTGCCACTGGCTTTTGCGCGGCCGGATCGACATCTGGAACGAACGTGAATTTCATTCGCAACACTAGCTGCACCTTCGACACTCTTTCGATTTCGTATTTGTAGGGGGCCACTCCCTTGTGGTCTCCGAGAGCACTCTGTAAATAAAGACTATTTGTAATGGGATCAGTTCTATAAGAAGAAGAATACGACATCATTGCAGACGGTGTACCTTCTTCGTCCATTCCAATATAAATCCCAGCCGTCACCCGCCCTGTTGCGTTTGTAAACCAGCCCCCATACCTGTCTCCAAACCTAAGTACCTGGTGGGGAGCAGCCGCCAACCCATCGCGCCGACTGGACGTTACCCCGACGTTTGGTTTTTCCTCGCCTGCATACATCACACGCCCTTTGCTCCAATCCACTCCTGGCTTGGTTTCTACGGCCATCAAAGTCCATTGCTCTCCTGTAAGGCGGTTTGTAATCTCCTCTTGTTTCTTACGGTAATCCTCGAGCGACATCTCCGAATATTTTCCATAGGTGATTGGCGAACGCGCTTCAGGTGTTCCAGCAGTTGGAGTCAGAACCAAGTTCCCGTCCACAAGACTTAGTCGCACTCGAGTCCCCTCCAATTGAGGGTTCGAGTGGGTAAAGATCATCTGGTCTTCGCCTTGGTCGCGGGCATACCGCATTAGAATTTCGGCTCCATCAATGGGAAACCCGGGTGAGACTTGCTCAAACTCTCCGGTAGGCCCGAGGGAATACACTTTTCTTTGGCCGCCAAGATCTGTCGACCAAAGCCCCAGATACTCTGCAGGAATGGAAAGCTTCTCCGGTGCCACGTTCGCCTCCGGAGGCTGTGGAGTACTAGTGCACCCCTCGCCCACCGCAAGAGGAAGAACTACGGCCGCCGCACGGACGAACCGCAGTGCCCGACCGCAAAACCCCTGCTGCGAGCCCACTGCGAGCGGAAGCGAAAGAACCGAAAGAACGAGAAATCGAGCAAAGAGCCGAACCCCAAACATCATGGGCTCGTATACATTTCGGGTTTATTGCCGTCAAAAGAAAAGTATTCGCCCTCAGTCAGCAGCGCCTAGGGCTTGGAAACGCGATGTAGAACGCGGCTGTCCCGATCAATCACCGTATTGTAAGCACTCAAACCGCTCATATAAACAGCGGCGTCGTTGCTGAAACTACCGAAAGTTTGCAAACTCAAGATAGCATTGATACCCGCCATGAAGCCTTTAACAAACACATCTGGCTCACCTTCGCCGAGCGCAATTACTTTTGGGCTGTCCATTGAAATATAAATCTCATCCCCGTCCGCATTATAGGCGCCTACCATAATTCTCATGGAGGCTGTAATCGGATAGAATTGGCTTCCAAACCGGTCCTTAGGAAGATCAATCCTTGCAGTTAAAGTCAGTTCCGCCACGTCTTTGCTCTGTGGGTAGCCCGACTTTCCAGGATTAGGAATCAACTTACCAACTACACTCAGGTCTTTGAGCAGATCTGTGTTGGTTCGTTTGTCCCACCCACCAGTCATCTCGGAATATTTCACTATCCTAGGCGCATTTTCTAGACGATCGCCCTTAACGGTAAGTGCCGTTTTTCCGTCGAAGTCTACGCGATAGTCCTTCTTCGCGCTCAGGTCGCGGACAGTAAGGTGATCGCAGTTTGGTTGCACGATCTTGAATCGAACGCCCCAACCATTCTCCCACGTTCCGGCAAGATCCAAATTGGGACAATCGGCGTAACTGGCGGTAGACGCTGCCAAGCTTAATAGTATCGTAAGTGTTCTTAATTTCATAAAATCTCCTTCAGACATTCACGTAAATCGACATTCCGGAAGAAGCAATTCTTGTACCACAATGCGCCAATGCCGCGTTTCTACGGGAACTCCAATAATATCGCAACCGCAAAGAACCTCCCGGGCAATTCGCATACCGAACATAGATGGAGGAACTGTCAAAAATCTTTACAGTGTCTTATTTTTCATGTTTCTTGCTGCAGATTCCTTGAAATTTCTCGGCAGAAACATTATACTGCGCGTCATGATTCGAGCTGTTTTCGTTTTTTTTGCGTTAGTTTTGGCCCTTCCACACACATCCTTTGCCATTGGAAAAAAGCGGCCGGATATTCAAATATCGGATGCTTTCATCCAAGGAGAAAATGGCGAGAAGGTTTTCATCCCTAGCGGCGCTCCTAAAGCTGCTGCAGAAGAAAAAGAACCGCCGAAACAAGCAGCAAGCCAAGAAGATCCTGAACAAAAGCCTGGCCTCATTGAAGACAAAGGTGGCGGAAAAGTCTGGCGCTTAGTTAAGGATTCCCCCTTTAATTACGAAGTACCGCTGTCTGAGCTTACAAGTTTTTCAATAGAAAACGACTGGGGCCCCATTACTGTTGTCCCCACCAAAGGCAACTCTGTTCGCCTTTCTGGAACTTATGGAAATCAAAAACCAGGGAAGCTAAAATGGATTCCTAAGGGTGCCGGTAAGATCCGAATTGAAGTCGAATATACGAAGACCAAGCTTAGCAAAGTGGTGATGAACTCCGTATTGGGAATCGGCAACATCTTCTCCGACGGTGACGTCACGATCGTCTCCAGCGGTGGGTCGGTAAACATTAATATTGGTAGCGGTGGTAGCGGGACTGAACTCACGCTTGAAGTGCCCGAAGAATTTCTTAACGACCTAAAAGTGAAATCTTCTGATGGTCGAATCGAATTAAATGGTTTTAAAGCCGAATCTGATCGCCATGTGGAACTTGAAACTTCTTTCGGTCCAATCAATGTCTCCGAGCTTTCAGCGAAGAGCGGATTGCTCGCCACGACTAACGATAAACAGATTATTCTCAATCACATCGAAGGCCGAGTTGAAGCATCGACGAGTTTTGGTGCGATTAAAGCTAAGAACATTAATGGCGGCATGGTTCTTAAGACTAACGACAAGTCGATTGAGGTTAGAGAGCACAAAGGTTCCCTTTCTGCAGAGACCGCTTTTGGGAAAATTACAGTGGAAGACAATGTTGGAGATGTCACGGCCGTTACCAACGACAAATCCATCGATATCTCCGGCGTTAAGGGAACCATTTACGCAAAAACCAGCTTCGGTGCAATCCATCTCACAAACAATGTCGGTGATATTATTGCGGAGACCAATGACAAAACAATTACAGCAGCAGAAAATGAGGGCAGCATCTCTGCGGTAACTAGCTTTGGTAAAGTAGACGTGTCTGGCCAGAAAAAAGGCCATGTCATTGCCGAAACGAATGACAAATCTATTCAATTGGCTAACCCAGAAGCACTCTCAGAATTTGCAGAAACATCATTCGGCAAAATCAAGGGCATGACCAAACCCGCAAAGACCCGCCCACCAATGCCCATCGTAAAAATGCCCAATAGTGTGTGCAAAGAAGCGCTAGGCAAGCAGTGGCCAGCGAGAACGATTAGTTTCTAGCCGCGTTGCTTGCTACCGAGGTTCCTTATTTTCAAGGTTCTTATTCAAAATGGAGACTCGTCGTTTTGCTGCTCGTAGCTCGGCGAGCCTCTTGTAGAGATTCTCGCGGCTACTTAAATGTTCGCTACAGAGATCTGAGATAGCACTCAGACCGTGAGGGATTCGTTCGTTTGGATTTAGGGTGAAGGTTTTTTCATCCGAACCACTCAGCCATCTTTTTGCGAACTTCCATGTTCCTTCAATCTCTAGTTCATGAACCTGACGAAAAGCCATGGTAGCCTGATGGGGTAAAAGCTTTTGGTAAATGAGCGTCTCCAAATTCACCAAGAACGATTCTCGTTTGTATCCCCACTCTTCTGCTGCGTTGAGAACTCTGAGATATCTATCGGCATGTGTGCGAAAAACATCGTCTTCCAATTCTACTTTGGTGAGTTCATACGACACTTGTTCCGTTAAATGGGAGATCATGCTTTTCACGTGGTCATAATCACCAGAAGCACTTTTCATTTGTCGCTCATCCAGGATCTTTAAGGCGAGAAACAAGTTGTCCATTTCAGGATCCGGAAACGGGTAATCCAGGAGCGGAGTGAATGTCTTCCCTGAGAAAGAACCTGGCCGCCATTCTACATCAATATATTTAGAAATAACGACGTGTCCTTGAAGACGACTTTCGTCCCAAATTTTCTGTTTGCTGGCGTTCATCCCGTCATCAAGAGCGGCTCGATGGTCGAATACTAATCTTGGGGGCTCAGGTCTAAGAAGACCCCCGACACTAGTATCGGCCCCAATGAAGTATAGAGCTCCGGCAAGAACCGAGGTTACTATCGAGGCATTTCTAGTGTTGCGGTAATAGCGCCGCACTTTTTCACGCGGAGTTTCGGGCTGCGCACCATACGCACAATGGAGCGTTCCAACTGCCAATACGAGAAGCGATGGAACGAGGAGGACTTTTAGGCTACGAGGGGACGGTTTCGGCAAAGCCATGATGGGCGGTTTATAACATAGTTGATTATATTAATCAATTAATTAATTTGAAATTTTGTCGCAATAGCCGCATAATTTCTATTAATGAAGAGGCGGTCCTCAATGGTTTTGTTAATTCTTGGCCTAACCCTCGGCTTTGCATGGGCTGCCGACTTGCTGAAAACCGAAGGGACAGTGCTCGACGTCTCGGTCGCGCCCTCCACGACCCCGGAAGGTACGACTAACGTTTACTGGGCCACCGTGAAGTTCTATGACGGGGGGCGCGCTTACACCTTTAAAACTACATTGCTGAACAAATCCCCAATACTCGGACTCAGCTCAGACAAGCCGCGCTTCAAGAAAGACGACAAGATTCAGGTCGTCTACAATCCCGCAAATCCAACCGAGGCAGGAATAGCATTGGAACCATCGATTTTTAGAGGTTTCTACTTCTGGATCGGGCTCTGCGCGCTTCTTGTCGCCTACCAGATACGCCGCGGGAATTGGTCAGGGTGATACCACTATTGATAGATCTCGTTAAAATGCTGAATCTCCAAGCCGGGCATGTCTACCCAAGGATGCCTTCGATGTTCAAACACTGCTACCGTGGGAGCAGGAAAATTGGGATCGGTGAAGTTTCCCACGCCTGTGCCTATAACTTCCGGCAAAGACTCCACAAACCAGAAAACCGTCGAACCGCATTTTGGACAGAAGTGGTAAGTGATTTTATCGTCATCTTCGACAACACGGACGTACTGCGCAGTTTTTCCTTCCGTAACAACTTGATCGCGGCGGAACCTCGCCTGCACGCCGAA
>Ga0207096_1039_pt1 | contig 11094 bp, 10 predicted proteins | sample Alteio_BWMinHeat_86_FD_153547 | JGI IMG/M metagenome (GOLD analysis project Ga0207096, IMG submission 153547) | Enriched cells from forest soil in Barre Woods Harvard Forest LTER site, Petersham, Massachusetts, United States -... | ecosystem: Environmental > Terrestrial > Soil > Temperate forest >...
CTATTCCAGGCGTTGTTCGGCAAGCGCATTATCGAGCGATTGGGCATTGATCAAGGCCGCCGCGCGATGGGCATTGCGGCCTTGATTCCTGTCGCGATCCCGTTTGTGCTGGGCCTTGTCATGACATTCGGACTGGTTGGCGAATCGCCGGCGTCGCGCAGCCACATCGCCACACTTTACGATTGGATCACGATTCAATCGATTCGCATTCCCTTCGAAACGCTGATCGATCCGCTCTCGATGACGATGGTGTTGATCATCACCGGCATCGGCGCGCTTATTCACCTCTACGCCACCGGATACATGGGCGAGGAACGCGATTACAGCCGCTTCTTCACCTATCTCAACCTGTTCATCTCGTGCATGTTGATCTTGGTGCTCGCGAACAACCTCGTATTGATGTTCATCGGTTGGGAAGGCGTGGGTTTGTGCAGCTATTTGCTTATCGCATTTTGGTACACGGACATCAGCAATGCAAGAGCGGGCAACAAAGCGTTCATTGTTAACCGGATCGGTGACTGGGGCCTTACGCTAGGGATATTTGCGATTTTCAGTTTGTTTGCCGCCAATGCGGGGCAGCTTGGTCTAAAGGATGGACGGTTGCTCAGTTACGACGTGGTGCTTCCGCGCGCGGTCGAGCTGCTTTATAACAATCCAACCCTGGCGACCGCAATCGCGCTGCTGCTGTTCATCGGCGCGTGCGGAAAATCGGCTCAGTTTCCGCTTTACTTCTGGCTACCGGACGCGATGGCGGGCCCGACTCCGGTTTCAGCGCTGATCCACGCGGCGACCATGGTGACGGCGGGCGTGTTCTTGGTCAATCGGCTGCACACCTTTTACGAGCTATCAGCCGTGGCGAGCGCGGTAGTAGCTTGCATCGGCGCGTTTACTGCACTATTCGCCGCTTTAATCGCATTTGGCCAAACGGATATCAAGAAGGTGCTGGCGTACTCGACCGTTTCGCAGCTCGGCTTCATGTTCGTGGCGTGCGGCGCAGGCGGATATTGGGCCGGCATGTTCCACGTCACTACTCATGCATTTTTCAAGGCACTGCTCTTTCTTGGCGCGGGCGCGGTCATCCACGCGATGGTTCACAACCAGGACATGCGCAACTACGGCAATTTGCTGAAATACTTGAAGATCACCGGATGGACGATGATCGTCGGGTGGTTTGCGATTTCGGGAGTTCCCGGGCTTTCTGGATATTTTTCAAAGGAAGCGATTATCGGAAATGCGCTTGGCAACAGTTTGGCGGTTGAGAATGGCATCAACTTCGGTGTGATTTCTGGCTGGGTGGCGCTGTTTGTGGCTATGCTTACCGCGTGGTACATGACGCGGATGAGCATGCTCACTTTCTTTGGGAAGGAGGAACGGTGGAGAACGTTGGAGCCGCAACACCACGTTGGCAGCGAGCACGAGGCGCCCCATCATGAGCTCGACAAAAATCACGAGCCGCGCGAAGTGCCGATTAGTATGTGGCTGCCGCTGGTGCTTCTTGCCGCCGGCTCGGTTCTAGCAGGATTTTTCATGAAGGATAACTTTCAGAACTGGCTCTATCCTACAAACGGCAGGTGGCTCTACTCCAACGGCGAATGGGACCTCTTGGTAATGGCACGCATGAGGGGCGAGCCGGAGCACCTATTCGCGCCTCTCTGGCTCCTCTCCATAATCGCGGCTCTGCTCGGTTTAATCGCCGGCTACATTGTGTATCGCAACGGTTTGCCCAAAACCGAAGGCTGGGACCTCAGGAAATGGCATCCGTTCCGCCGTTCCGCTGCCAACCAGTTCGGTTATGACGCGGTGTTGGTCAACGCCGGAGTGGAAGGCGGACGGGAAGTAGGAGTCGTGCTGTGGCAAGGGATCGACTCGAGATTCATCGATCGCACAGTCAACGGAGTCGGCTGGCTTGCTATGCAGTTCGGCCGTGGATTGCGCGTGATTCAAACCGGCTATGTGCGCAACTACGCGATGATGATGACGTTCGGCGGAATCCTAATTCTTGGTATCGCGTTGGCAACGTACTTGGCGGTGGGACGCTAGTGGGCGGCAACCACCTGCTTTCCTATGTCACCTTCCTTCCTCTGCTCGGTGCCCTGATTGTGTTCTTCATGCCGAAGGAGCAAGTCCAGAGCATTCGCTACTTCGCGATGTCGGTAACGGTTCTCACATTCATCGTTTCGCTCGCGATACTGCCACGGTTCAACGGCTCGACTTATCATTTTCAGCTTCTCGAAGAACACCCCTGGGCGCCGCAATACGGCGTGTACTATCGCATGGGCGTGGATGGCATCAGCCTCTGGCTCATATTGCTCACCACCCTCCTAAGCGTCGTCTCGGTTTGGTTCAGTTTTTATGTGGACAAGCGCGTGAAGGATTACATGGTGTTCATGTTGATCCTCGAGACCGCCATGCTCGGCACATTTTGCGCGCTCGATCTCATTCTGTTCTTCACATTTTTCGAAGCGACTTTGATTCCAATGCTCGTTCTGATTTGGATTTGGGGCGGCGAGCGCCGGAATTACGCCGCGGTCAAGTTTTTCATATACACATTCGCCGGCTCGATCTTCATGCTGGTCGGCATGATTGCGCTTTATCAGCTTCAGAAATCGAATAGTGGCGTCGCGTCGTTCAGCATCATCGATATCCAGGGCAACGTAGCCAACGGAAGTCTTTGGAAAGATGCGATTCAGTTAGAGGGTCTCGTTTTCTGGGCGTTCGCGGTGGCGTTCTTGGTGAAATGTCCCGCATTTCCGTTTCACACCTGGCTGCCCGATGCGCATACTGAGGCGCCGACCGCCGGGTCCATCATCCTCGCGGGGGTGCTTCTTAAGATGGGCACCTACGGGTTTCTCCGATTTTGCTTGCCTTTATTTCCAGATGTGATCAAGAGCGAAGTGGTGCCGATCATGGTGCTCGCGATCATCGGGATTACATATGGAGCAATCGTATCGGCAATGCAGCCGGACGTCAAGCGATTAGTGGCGTATTCGTCGGTCGCGCACATGGGTTTCGTGCTCATCGGAATTTTCTCGCTCACCCACACCGGCATGATGGGAGGCTCGATGCAGCAGCTGAATCACGGCATCAGCACCGGCGCGTTGTTCTTGTTGGTCGGTCTACTTTACGAACGGCGGCATACGCGTATGTTTCGCGATTACGGCGGATTGAAATCGCAGATGCCGATCTTCGCCGCAATCTTCTTGATCATCATGCTCTCCAGCGTGGGCTTGCCCGGCACGAACGGATTTATCGGTGAGTTCCTCGCGCTAATGGGCACATTTCAGGCCGGATTCAATGGCATGAATGGCTTGAGCGTTTGGTATGGAGTCGTCGCCGGCGCGGGCGTGATTCTCGCTGCCGTGTATTTGCTGTGGATGTTCCAGAAATTGTTCTACGGACCAAACGCCAATCCCGCCAACCAGCATTTGCGCGATCTGAAGCCTTGGGAAATTGCGATGTGCGCGGTTCTGGTCTTGTTTGTATTCTGGGGCGGCTTCTTCCCTAACATCTTCTTGCGGCCGATGGAGAATTCCATTGCTGCCACGCGCATGATGGCGAGCAATCCAATCGGCGAGCGGCCGACTTGGGGTGATGGAGGAACTTCGGTTACGGTTGATGGCCGAATCACGAAGAGAACTTTGGAGGCGCACCGATGACCTCCCGCGAGCGAATCCTGGCCGCCGTTCAATGCGAATCCCCCGATCAAACGCCAGTCATTGTGTACCCGGCGGGAGAATACTATTCCGACGCAGCGATTGTGAAGATCAACCGCCTTGGAAACGTGGGAAGCAGCCCTCGCGCCGTGTTGGCGGAAATCCTCAATCCATTTGCCCGTGCTTTCAGTGCCGGCGTAAATTTGAATGCGGTGCTCCATGATGATCCGGCTCAAGGCGAGAAATCGCTCACCGACTACATCTCCGAAACGCAGAGCGAAATCGAATTTGCGCTTCAGTCCGGCGCGGATGGAATCTTTTATCGCTTGCAAGGCGCCGAGCCAAAGCACTGCTCGCCGATGCAGTATGGCGGGCATTACTTGGAAGCGGATCGAGCCCTGCTGGAACGCGCGGGTGAAGCGAAAATCAATGTACTTTTTCTAGAATGCGGCCCGGACCTTTACTTCGATTGTCTCACCGATCTTCCCGCGCAAATCCTTGCGTGGGAAAAGGAAGCCACACGTCTGCAAGTTGCCGACATTCGTCGTCTACGCAAGGGCACACTAGCTACCGCCGATCCCGAAGCCGATATTCTTTTCGGCCGTAACTACGGCTTACTACAGCCTCTTATCCAAAAGAGTGCTGTGGAGGCGCATGTATAACCGGGCGTTTCCGCTTCCATCGATCGATTGGTCGGCAATTCTTCCGATCATGATCGTGATCGGCACAGGAATTCTTGCACTCCTCGTTGAGATCGTGAGGCCCAAGCAAATCAACAACCCGATAGTCACGATCAGCCTTCTCGGTCTTGTTGTTGCTGCGATAGCAATAGTAAATAACTTCAACACGCCAGATAGTGAAACACTCGCCGGCATGATGGTGAATGACCGATTCGGGAACGTGATGCAGCTTCTTCTGGTGCTTTCGTGCGGCTTGTGCATTGCGTTTAGCGAGAACTACCTGCGCGAGAAGCGAATTCCATTTGGCGAGTTCTATCCGCTTGTGCTGTGGTCAACGTCGGGTGCGATGCTGATGGCGACCAGCCGAAACTTACTCGTCATCTTTCTCGGTCTCGAAGTTCTTTCCATCGCCTTATATGTGATGGCGGGCATGAGCCGCAGCGAGGAGAAATCCGAAGAATCGGCGTTGAAATACTTTCTACTCGGCGCGTTTGCCAGTGGGTTTCTGCTTTATGGCATCGCCTTTCTGTATGGGGCAAGCGGTTCGCTCCGGATCGACGGCATCGCCGCGACCTGGGCGTCGGCGGAGCCCTTTGCCCGCACCCTTCTCGTTTTCGGCATTTCCCTGATTTTGGTGGGACTATCTTTCAAGAGCGCCTTTGTTCCTTTCCACCAATGGACGCCGGACGTTTATCAAGGCGCGCCAACCAACGTGACCGCGTTCATGGCAGCGGGCTCGAAGATTGCGGCGATCGCCACGTTATATCGCGTTCTCGACGCCGCCGGAGTGATGGCGGATTACTGGCTTCCCGGCATGGCGGTGATTGCCGTGCTCACGATGACAGTCGGCAACCTCATTGCATTGATGCAAAAGGACGTAAAGCGCATTCTCGGCTATTCGAGCATTGCCCACGCGGGTTACATTCTTGTGGCCGTGCTCGCCCACGCGAAATCGGTTTCCAATCAAGGCTCGGTTGGTTTGATCGGCTTTGGAACGACCGCGTACTACCTGCTTGCCTATGCGGTGATGACGATTGGTGCGTTTGCCGTCATTTCGCTTTCAGCGAAAGATGGACGCGAGCGCACGACTTTGGATGACTTGCACGGCCTTTATAAGCGTGACCCGTTTGCCGCTGGCGCGCTAGTCGTTTTTATGGCTTCGCTCATCGGCGTCCCACCCACGGCGGGCTTTATTGGAAAGTTGTTTATCTTTAGCGATGCGCTGCAAGCGCATTTGGGTTGGCTCGCAATTATCCTCGCCGTTAACTCGATTATTTCTATCTCGTATTACTTGGCGATTGCGCGAGCCGCGTTTGTGGCGGATGATGCGGAGGAACGGATCGTGCAGGCGAACATGGGCAGCGGCGTCTTCAGCGCCGCTGGGATCTGCGCGGTGGCGGTGTTCTTGATTTCGGTGTTGACCGGCCCATTGATGAATTGGATGGCGCCGACCGCGGGTGGGGTTGAGGCGAAGTCTTCGCATACGAGAGCCGTTGCTCAGGTGAAACGATAGCGATGAAACTCGCTGTCAGCATGTACAGCTACTACCGAACGGTCAAAGCCGGGCAGATGGATATCGCCGGGTTTATTCACGAGGCGAAGAGCATTGGAGCCGAGGGCGTGGAGCTGCTTGATTTCTTCTACAAAGATGTCGTACTTGATCGCATTGCGGCGACCACAGCGTTGCAAGAAACCGGCCTACCCTGCCCCATCTTCTCCGTAGCCCAGAACTTTGCCAAACCGACTCCGGAAGAACGCGAGGCCATGCTCAACAAGATTAAGTTCGGCGTGGATGAAGCGCGGCACTTCGGCGCGGGAGTGGTGCGCGTGTTCGCCGGAGATGTCTCGGAAGGAATAACCTTCGAACAAGCGCGCGAGTGGATCATCGACGGCTTATCGAAAGCAAGCGCGTATGCGAGCAAGAACGGTGAAAAACTGGCCCTTGAAAATCATGGCAAACTCGCCGGCCGGGGCGATCAAGTGCGCGGAATCATTGAAGATGTTCGCAAACGCTCCGGAGTTGATGTACTTGGCGCCAATCCAGATACGGGAAACTTTCTACTCGTCAATCAGCCTAGCCACGCGGCAATTCAGGAAGTGGCGACGCTCGCCAACATGGTGCACTTTAAGGATTTCAAGGAAGACCCGACCGGCGAGTATGTTGCGCTCGATGGCACAAAATATGTGGGCACGGCAATCGGCGAAGGAACGGTGGATCTTCACCAGTGCATCGATATTCTCAAGGACGCGGGATTTGACGGATGGCTGAGCATGGAATACGAAGGGCGCGAAGATCCAATCACCGCCGTGCCGCGTTCGCTGGACAATGCGCGGAAATACCTACCCTCCTAAGTTACTCCCAGCGTTCGGACAGAATCGCCGCGAGCGCTTCCAGGAATGCTTCATCGGACGCGTCGAAGGCACCAACCTCGTGGCCATCGATATCAATCTGGCCGAGGATCTCGCCACCCCGGCGTATCAGCACCACGATTTCGGATTTAGTGCTGATGCTGCACGCGAGGTAATTGCCGAGCGCGTTCACGTCCTCAATCACCTGGTTCTTGTTTTCGGCCACTGAGGTCCCGCACACCCCTCGCCCAACAGGTATACGGGTGTGTTCGGTTTCCTCCCCAACGTATTCGTCCAGCACGAGGGTGTCGCCTTCGAGCCGATATACTCCACACCAGTTGTATCCGCGCAACCGGCCGAGCTCTTGCATGGCAAAGAGCCGGAGAGCTGCGCCGGTTAGCGGAGAGCCCCTTACAGATTCTAGAAACCGGGATGAGTCCGCCTGGGTTACCACTAAGAACTCTACGATCTGGGCCAAAAACATCTCGCGTGACCCTGCGGGCGGCTGACGCATCTACTACAATGAGAACAAGTGCACCCCGACCTCGCCTCCCGTTTCGAAGCATTAGAGCAACGCAGAGCCCGGTTCACCGACCGTGTCCGCTCCCTCAGCCCTGAGAAGCAAAAGGCACACCCCGAAAAGAAGGAGTTCTCGCCTCTCGAAGTACTGCAGCACATGGCCTTGGCAGAGCAATTCGATGTCGAGCTCATGCGTAAGCGGCCGCCCGAACAGCTAAAGGGACGTCGAGCGAAAACCAACTTCATTTACCGAAACGCGATCAGCAAGATGGAAGCGGGCAAGCGCCTTCCCACGATGGGCGCGATGGTGCCGAAGTCGCCCCTGAACGCAAATGAAGCCGACCAAGAATGGCAGAGCGTACGTGCAAACATTCGCCAGTTTCTGGAGAAGGCGGATTCGCCTGACGCGCCGGTAATGAAATCCATTCTCGGAACACTCTCCGCCGCGGACCTATTGCATCTCTTCGAGGCGCACATGCACTATCACGAGGCGCGCTTTCCGAAGGTGTAAGGCGCGAAGCGCCTAGATCCACGTAAAAACCCAATTAGGAGGGCAATGTCCGAAGGTCTAACACCCGGTACTCGGCTCGCTTGACCCACCGTCGTCGGTTTTATTCGGGAAAGCTTCTCGATCGTTTCGTAGCTCAACCCCTTCATCGCTTGATAGTCGAAGGAGAGCGGAATGCGCATAGCGTCGAGCTTCTTGGTTTGATCGGCTGAACGCTGCTGAATCTGCAGATAGCCGTCATACTTCGCCGCGAGCTCGATTTGCTCCTGCACGTGGTTTTGTAACGCATCGTCTGCGGAGTGTTGGAGTGCTGCAGCGTTGGAGTGTTGAAGAGTGCCCTTTAAGTCAGGGGAGCCGTGGAGCCGCAATCCGATAGCGTCAGCAAGCCGCACCGCCTCGGCAAGGCTCACTTCAGGACGTTTCATCAACTCAAACAGGCTAATACGATTCTTCACCGGCGTAAAACCAAGCCGCTGCAAGACCTGCTCGTGGGCAGGCGAAACGAAGTTGCTTTCGAGCACATTCATTGCTCTTTCAATACGCTCCATCTTTTCTGAGAATCTCGCCCAGCGATCCTCGCTGCACAATCCGATCTCACGCCCGGTTGGCGTGAGCCGCCTGTCGGCGTTGTCATGCCGTAAGAGCAGTCTGTGCTCCGCACGCGCGGTGAGCATCCGGTAGGGATCCTCAACTCCTTTGGTGACGAGATCATCGAGCATGACTCCTAGGAAACTCGAACCTCGGGTGAAAACAACTTCTGTCTCCCCGCGCGCGAAGCGCGCGGCATTAATCCCGGCTACAATGCCCTGCCCCGCTGCTTCTTCATAGCCACTAGTACCATTGATTTGGCCGGCGAGAAAGAGGCCTGGCAAAAGCTTCGACATTAATGTTGGCGTGAGCTGCAGCGGGTCGGCCATGTCGTATTCCACCGCGTAACCCGGGCGAAGCATTTCCACATTTTCCAAACCGGGAATCGTTTGCAAAGCCAATAACTGCGTTTCTGCGGGAAGAGATGTTGAGAATCCCTGCACGTAAACCGATTCGCTCTCCCACTCCTCGATTTCGAGAAAGATCGGATGCGAGTTCTTTTCCGCAAAACGCACGATCTTGTCTTCGATACTTGGGCAATAGCGCGGGCCCACGCCTTCAATCTGGCCGGAATACATCGCGCTTTCGTGCAGCCGCTCTTTGAGAAGCTCGTGAGTGGCGGAACTGGTTCGAGTTTGCCAACAGCTGAGCAAAGGTTTGCGCGGCATGGGCCGGTCGTGAAGAAAGCTCAGCGCGCCGGCGTCCTCTTCGCTTGCAAGCAATTCGGTTTGCGCCGTGTTGATGGTTGAAAGTTTGATTCGAGGCGTGGTGCCGGTCTTGAATCTTCTTAGACTTACTCCCAGGTCCTTCAAGAAAGCGGACAGTCCGAACACGGCTTGATCGCCTTGGCGGGCAGCAACGGTTTTCTTTTGGCCCTCGTGACAAAGTCCATTGAGGAATGTGCCGGTAGTAAGGACCACCGCATCAGCTTTTATCTCTGAGATTTCGTTGCCGACCTTTACCTGCGCGGCAACGACCTTTCCGCCACTCGCGAGTATTGTTTCGACCGAGCCTTCGATCAATTTGAGGTTCGGCTGGTCGCGCATCACGCGCTGCATGAAGAGCGGATACTCGCGCTTGCATACATGTGCGCGCACCGTTTGCACGGCGGGGCCCTTGCCCGTTCCGACTTTTCGGATATGGGTAAGTGTGTGGTCGGTGGTTACTCCCATCTGCCCGCCAAGCGCATCCACTTCGCGAGCGAGGTGCCCTTTCGCTGGCCCACCGATCGAGCAGTTGCAAGGCAGGTGGCCGATACGATCGAGATTGAGAGTGATGCACGCGGTACGGCGGCCCATTCGGGCCGACGAGAGCGCGGCTTCTATACCCGCATGCCCTGCCCCGACGATGATGACTTCGAACTCCTTCATTCCTTCTCTATCGACTGCGCAATCTTGCCCAAATTCATATCTGAGCTGTGGCCGGGAAAAAGTTTCGCATGCGGATCGATGTAGGTCTTCGCATAGCAAACGGCGCTCGTCGCCTCACCTACGCCGGTGGCGATTAGTTTCAGCTTTCCTTCGAAGGCACACACATCTCCAACCGCGAAGATGCGCGGCAGATTGGTTTCATAACGATCATTCACTTCGATCGAATGCTTATGAATGTTCATGCCCCAATCTTGTAACGGTCCTAAGGAGGATTTGAAACCGGCATTTACTATCAATGCGTCAGTTTCCACGCGCTCGGTTTCTTTGGTTTGATTGTTCTCAAGGGTAATCGCTTCTAGACTGCTGTTGCCGTGAAGCTCTTTCACCACATTCCACAGCTTCAGCCGCACGCGGCTGTCCATCACTTTTCGCACGGTGTCTTCATGGGCGCGGAATTGATCGCGGCGATGGACGAGCACGATATCGCGAGCGATCGGTTCGAGACTTACGCACCAGTCGAATGCGCTGTCACCGCCGCCGACGATGACAAGATTCTTGCCGGCAAACGCAGCCTTCTCGCGAACACCATAGTGAATGCCCTTGCCTTCGAAATCTTCTTCACGCGGAATTCCGATTTTAATTGGGGTAAATGCTCCCGCGCCGGCGGCGATGATGATGGTCCTGGTAGGAAGTTCTTTGCCGGATTTCGTAACAACGGTGTAAATGTCGTCGCCGATCTCCAGATGTTGAGCGGTCTCGTCTAAGAGGAGTTCTGCACCGAACTGAAGGCCCTGCTTCGCCATTTCCAGGGCGAGATCTTTGGCCAGGATTTCGGGAAAGCCGGGCATGTCATAGATGTACTTTTCCGGATACAGGGCAGCGAGCTGGCCTCCGACTTCGGGAAGACTGTCGATAATGCGAACCGACATGCCGCGCAGGCCGGCATAGAAGGAGGCAAACATGCCCACCGGTCCGGCGCCGATAATCGTGGTGTCGACCGTTCGCATCGGTAGATTGTGGCGCAAAACACGAATAAGCGGCAGGTTTGGGAAGTGAGCCGCCGCGAGCGAAGATCCCTCGCTTCGCTGCGCTTGCTTAGGATTGCAGAAATGCTTAACCAACGAGGAAATCAGCACTCACGACCGGCAAGGCACCTTCGATCCTTCGATTCTTCCCAACAAGCGGCTCGTAAGCGAACACGCGCGTAGCAAGAAACGCCGTGTGGCCATCCCGGTCTTGGGCTTGGCCGATCAGAGTTACGTAAGGAGCGCAGACGATGGCATGGCCATCGCGTTGGTAAACCGAGTCGAAACAAGTCACGTTCAATAGCCCGGTTTCATCTTCTAAGTCAAAGAACACTACTCGCTTGCCGCTCGGGGTTGGCGGAAAACGGAGGCGTATGGGATTGCCTACCACAATCGCTTTCT